>Ga0256838_1001180_pt1 | contig 12967 bp, 12 predicted proteins | sample 4571419metaG_FD_185978 | JGI IMG/M metagenome (GOLD analysis project Ga0256838, IMG submission 185978) | Hydrothermal vent microbial communities from Guaymas Basin, Mexico - 4571-419 | ecosystem: Environmental > Aquatic > Marine > Hydrothermal vents | place: Mexico: Guaymas Basin | collected...
GCATCCCCACGAGCCTCTTTTGCTTCTTCCCACGATGCAGGGATATCTTCTTCACATCTTGCAACTGACTGACCATGACCAGATGAACTCATCACTGGTTTTATAACACAAGGAAAACCTAACTCTTTTGCAGATTCAAGCATCCCCTCTTGTGTTGTTACAAACTTATAAGCACCAGTTTTTAAACCCAACTCTTCTGCAGCAAAAGTTCTAATATTTTTACGGTTCATAGTCTTACTTACCGCATCTGCATTTGGAATAACATTAAAACCCTCTTTTTCAGCATCAAAAAGTGCATCAATAGATATAGCTTCTATCTCTGGAAGTATATAGTCTGGTTTTTCACGACGGATAATCTCTAAAACAGCATCTTTGTCTTGCATATTTACAACATAACTACGATGTGCTACATGGTGTGCTGGAGCATTTTCATATCTATCTACTGCGATAGTCTCAAGCCCTAATCTTTGAGCTTCTATAATAACCTCTTTACCTAGCTCACCTGAGCCTAACAACATAACTTTTTTTGAATTTGATTTAAGTGGAGCAGAAAATTGCATATATAATTCCTCTAAATTTATTAGAAGAATTATATCGTATTTGATTTTAAGATAGACTAATCAGTTAATTTACATTTACCTAATGTAAGATTATCTTTATTTTTAGATATAGTTGCCTTCCCTATACCCTTTACTTTTGTAAGTTCATCTATAGACTTAAAACATTTTACAGATGTTCTATACTTTACAATAGCCTCTGCTTTTTTAGTCCCTATACCATTTAAGGATGCAAACTCTTTTGCTGTTGCATGGTTTATATCTACTGACGAAAATAAAATTGTTATACTTAAAAACAATGTTATTAAAAACTTCATATAACTTCCTTTTGATAGAATTTATTATATTTTAACTTTATATTAATAAAACTTAATTTAAATTCATATTTTTAATGGCTTGTAACCTTCACTCCAAGTATTTATAGTTGTACTACATAAAGATGTAAAATCTATTTTTTAAGACCGATTAATGTTTGTAGCATCTCGTCTGAGGTTGTAATGGTTTTACCATTTGCTTGATAACCCCTTTGAATGATGATTAATTGAGTAAGTGAACGGGACAAGTCAACATTAGATGCTTCAAGTGCTGATGATTGGATAAATCCACGACCAGATGTAGCAGCTGTACCGATAATAGGCTCACCTGAGTTGGCTGTTTGGTTAAAAAGATTTCCACCCTCTGTTGAGAGCCCTGCATTATTTGTAAATTTTGCCATACTTATTTGTGCTAATCCTAATGAACGACCATTTGAAAATGAACCAACTAAAGTACCACTTTGATCAATTCTAATCCCAACTAAATCCCCACCAGTATAACCATCTTGTGAAATTCCAGAAGTACCAGATGGATTATCAAAACTTGTCATACCATCAAATTTATTTGCACTACCTAAACTAAGGCTAATTTGTTGATTCGGTGCTGAACCATTATTTGCTGTAAAAGATAAACTTGGCGGATTATATGTAGCAAGAGAACCATCATTATTAAAACGGATAGAACCTTTTTTCTCATTTAAAGGGGAAAGGGTATCTATCTCAGATGGTTCAGGTACAGTTATAGTCATAGCCCATGTCGAACCAGTTGCAGGGTCAACTGATGTTTTTCTATACTCTGTTCTAATAGTGTGTTTAGAACCTAAAGAATCAAAAATATCAATAGAACTAGCATGTGTAGCAGCTTCAAAACCTTGAGAATAAACTTTACCAGTACTTCCAGCTGGAAGTACTGCATTCATAGAAGACATACTTTGAGTAAATCTTTCACTCTCTGTTATACCTCCACCAGAAACACTACTTGATGTAATAGATGTAACTTTTAGGTTCATATCATAATCACCATCATCTGAACCACCAGGATTTATAATCTCAAATTTACCCTCTTTAGTAACTCTTACCTCTATATTATTTTCATCAGTTGTACCATCACCGTCACCATCACCAACATGTCTAGCTTCTCTTTCCATAGCATATCTAAGATCTGATATAGTTGTAAAAGTTTTATTTTCGCCTGGTGTACTATTATTTCCAGTTGGATCGTATTGATACATATAAGCTGTTGTACCATTATCATCATCATCAGTATCTTTAAAACCACTATTTGTATTTGCAGCAACGATTCTAATATTATGAGAGGCTGTACTACTACTGTTATCATTGGTAAGAGTTAGTTTATTTGTGTCACTATCATAAGTTGCTGTAATACCAGTTTCAGAAGTTTTAGCATTAATCGCATTAGCATATCTTTCACCATTTTCATCTTGTGTTTCTGTACCATCAGCATCAGTTGTTTTAATTTGAACAGTATCACCATTATCAAGTTTAAATGTAATATCTAATTCATCATTAGAATTATCTCCATCATCACTACTAGCTTGAACTTCATTAGAAGCCGTTGCTGTTGCAGATTTAAAAGATATCCATACCCCTTGATCTTTTTGTAATGCAAATGCTTCACCATTTTCATTAAACATAACACCCATATCACCAGAAGGGATAGGATTGCCATTTTCATCTATAGCATCTCCTGTATTTACAGCAGGATTTTGTTCACTTGGCGGTGTTCCACTTGGAACTTCATAAGCTGGTGAAAAATTTTGAACTAAATCACCTGAATTTAGATTTGCTTTTATAACAACTTCACTAGTAGGTTTTGCTGGAGTTGTTAAACCAGGAGCTATATTTATATTTTCTATCGGTGCAGTTGAATCAACTTTCCCAGTATCTGGGTCTCTTACCCAACCTTGAGCAATAAAGCCATTATTATCAACAAAGTTTCCAGCTGCATCAAATTTAAAATCCCCAGAACGAGTGTAGTTATAAGTATTTCCTCCATCTGGAGATACTATAAAAAAACCATCACCCTGAATAGCCATATCTGTATTTTTATCTGAATTTTGCACTGACCCTTGTGAAAATATACGAGTCATAGAACTTATAGAAGTACCAAGTCCAACTTGAACAGGGTTTTTACCACCTAGCTCACCTTGTGGAGCTGTAGCTATGGCATTTGTCTGTGCTAAAAGATCTGAAAAATTTGCACGAGAATATTTATATCCAACTGTATTTACATTTGCTATATTATTTGATTCTACATCCATCGCAACTTGATGAGACTGTAGTCCAGCAACGCCAGAATAAAGTGATTTTAACATAAAAAATCCTTTAGATTTACCTTCATAAAAGTAAATTCATTTATTTAAGTAATCTAAAGCATTTATTGTTCCAAATATTAAGCATCCATTTGAAGTGCTTTTTGAATCATTTCATCTGCTGTTGTTATAGATTTTGAGTTAGCATCAAAAGCTCTTTGCATAATAATGAGGTCAGTTAACCCTACTTCAACTCTTGTATTTGAACTCTCAAGCCGATAATTGGAAATCTTTGTACCATTTACATCTTTACCATTTTCATCTTGAAAAAAAATAGCTTCACCACTATTTGATGTTTTACCAAATTTTGTCCCTGAAATTCTCTCTAAACCTTGGTCATTTTGAAAATGAAATACTGCTACTTTACCAACACTGCTTTGAACACCATTTGTAAATGTAGCTATAACCTCAGCATTTTGATTAAGCTCATAACTGACTAAATCCCCACCAACTGTTCCATCAGCCATACTAGAAGATGTGATATCATAATTGGCAATAGAAACAACCCCATCATATCCTGTACCTAAGTCTATATTTATCGGGCTTCCATTATTGTCTATTGTTGTAAATGGATTATTTTTTAAAGAACCATCTTCATTAAACTCTACAACTTCTTCAACAGTAGAATATATAGTGTTTCCATTTAAAGATTTTATAGTAACAACAGCATTCCATTGACTACCTGGAGGTATCTGTTCTTCTTTTTTTTTAAATTTTATTTGTAAATTATTTTTATTACCCTCAGCATCAACAACTCCTGCTCCCAAAGTACGAACTTCATCTTCAACACTAATATTACCAATCATTTTTGCTGTTTTAGTTGGTTCTGGAGGATATGTCAAAGTTTGAGGAAAGTTTAATGGCACTTGAGCATCAACAGCATCTAAATCAACTTCTGAAAGTTTTTCTGTTAATACACCATCTTGTATATTACCACCCATTGTACCCAAAACATGAAAACCATCTGGTGTAACCAAATCGCTATTTGCATCAAAAGTAAAATTACCTGCACGAGTATATAATGGCTCTCCATTGCTTTGAATTGCAAACCAACCATCATCATGGATAGCTAAATCAGTACTTTTATCTGTTAGTATTAAGCTACCATAATCCTGCATCATCGATATTGTATTTACCCTTGAACCAACACCAACATCCTCTGTATTGGTTGTTGGTAAAGTTGTCATATTCAGAGTTTTTTCATATAAATTTGCAAATTCTGTTGTAGTTGAACGAAAACCAACCGTATTTACATTAGCTAAATTATCTGATGTAACATCGATAGCTGTTTGGTAAGTTTTTATTCCAGATAGACCTGTATAAAATCCTTGAATCATAATATAATCCTTACTAAAATTCTAGTAAATTTCAACAACACTTTCTAAAGGTACATAATTTGAACCAACTTTTACAAGAGATTTTCCATCATTAAATTTTACTGATTCTATTGGATATGCACCCAATCTAGTTGATTTTTCTTCATTGTTTTGATTTGTATATTTAGAGTTTACATGATAAACACCATCATCAGCTGGATTACCTGACATATCTGTTCCATCCCATGTAAATTTATAAACCCCAGATGGATTTGTACCAACATCAAGATTTTTAACAATTTGACCATTTGTATCAGTTATACTAACAGTACCTTGACTAATGCTATCTGGAAAATATACCTCAAATGTTGAATCACTGTTTTTAGTATGAGTAATGGCATCGCTTCCTAAATCAGCTGTTTTTCCTATTGCTGAAATTGTAGAAAACTGCTGTGATGAAGTTAATGATGTAGATAAATCTTCTAAAGATTTATTTGTTTTATCTGAAGACTCTAAGGTTGCAAGCTGAGAAGTCTGAGTTAAAATTTTATCTGTATCTGTTGGTTCAGTTGGATCTTGGTTTTGAAGTTCAACTAGTAGTAAGGTCATAAAATCATCTTTACCTAACTTTGTTTTATCTTTAACTGCTGCAGTAGAAGATGAACTAACTGTACTTGTTGTTAAATTATTTCCATAAGCATCTATTGCCATAACTTATCCTTTATGCGTAGTTTGGAACTACTATTTCTAAAGAGCTTAAAATCTCTTCATTTTGTTCTTCATTATTAAAATAATCATATTCTTTACTAGCTTGTCGCTGTTGATTTTGATTATTTTGTTGTGATGAACTTTGTTCTTGACCTTGAGAGGTATCACTAAAATTAAATGTAGCATTATTTATTCCATTATTGTTTAACTGTGTTTTTAATTCATTCACATTCATAGATAATGCATTAATAGCTGTATTATTTGAACTAAGATTAACTATTAAATCTTTCCCTCTTTGGATAACTGTCAAATCAACTTCACCTAATTTTTCAGGATTTAATTGAACTTTTACTCTAGTAAAAGGTGATTTATAATCATCAATAGCTTGTTTAATATCTTGTGAAAGATATTTTATCATCTGTTTAGATTCATTTATCTTTACTTCCAAACTATCTGCCTTATGAACATTTGAAGTATTGTCTGTTTTTGATGGTGTTGAATCTGAATCAGATTTTAATAATGATTCTAATGTATCTTTCTCCTCTTCTTTATCTTGAGAAGCTATTATACTAGCAGTTACAGTTGAGATATCATCTGATATATTTGTTTCTGTTTTTATTTTTTTATCTCCACTAAGTAAAGATCTTAATGTCTCATCTGCATTTGATTTTAAAGACTTGTTATCAACTTTAATCTCTTTTTGACCTTTTGCTTGTATAAATTGTTCAGTTGAAATCTGAACTTTATTGGAAAATTTATCAGAAGAGATATCTTTTGATAAGACAGAGTCTATTTTTCCCTCTTTAGAAACTTTACTTTTTGACTCTTTTTTAGAACCTAGGTCTAAATCTTTTTTAGTATTTACATCATTTGGAACAACTTGTTTAGCTTGAACTTTTTCTATTGTGATTTTTGAAACATCAACTTCTAACTTATCTGCAACAGACACTAAACCTTTTAAAGTCTTTGGTAAATCTTTTATCTCAGACTTTTTATAACCTTCACTCTGTGTAATTTGAGTTTTTAAACTTTGTTTAGCATTATAAATCAGACTTTTTACTTCTGTTATAGTAAGATCTTTAGGTAATGTTTCTTTTGTTTCATTTAACAAAGTAGAAGCTGTTTTTATCTCTGTTATCTCTTTATTATCTACTGTTTCTTTATTATCTGATACTTTTTTTATCTCTAATTCTATTGAATCTTTATTATTTAAGTTTTTAGTATCATTTTTTAAAAGTGATAAAAATGAGTTTGAAGATGTTTCTTTGGTATTTTTTGCATCAGAAATTGTTTTTGTACCATTTTGAATTTGATTTTTTGAATCTGATTTATTTTCTATACCTTTTAAAAGTTCAGAAAAAGACAAAGATGGTTTATCAAAATTTTTATTTGTAGATAGTTTACTAGTAGAAGATGATTTTGTATCTGATTTCGTAGTTTTTGGTGTATCTAAAGAGATCATCTAGCGCTCCTATAATCAAGACCATTCATAAAAGAATGGTATTTTAGATTATAGTAGCATTTATTATTCCATATTAATTAGTGTTTATGACCTGGAGTAAAATATCCATCTAAAGGGGAACAATTACCAGCTGATGAATGACATGGACACTCTTCAGTTGAACAACCATCAGTTACAATATTGATAGTTCTTACAGGTACAATTGGTTCTGGTTTTGGTACTGGACAATTTTCAAATAATCTACAATCACTTGAATGAAAAACAACTCTAGAAGATGCTATAACTTTTCCATTTGCATTATCAATAATTCTTGAGTTGATTATAACACCCTCTGCAATCTTAGAGTAAGTACCAACTAAAACATAAGCATTTTCAATAGGAGAGTTTAATTTTTTCACATTTCTTGATAAGAAAAATTCGCCATCTGCATTGATAGAAAGTGCTTTTTGACCTCTAAAGTCCATAACATTTACACCTCTTTTATTAAGTGCATTAAAGAAACTCTCACCCATAACTCTACCAAAGTGTGTAGTCTTATTTAGTTTATGTAAATCAACAAAAGAAGTAATAGCAACTGAACCTATCTCTTTATGTTTCATAGTAGCTAGTAATTGTTGTGCAATCTTATCAACAGTATCAGCAATATTTGTTGTAGTAGCTACATTTATACTATAGTTACTTACTTTTTTATTTACACCTGATACATTTACCATATTTACAGTACGATCATACTGTTTAATTTGACTTATATCTTGTGCTTTTGTGCATCCTTGAGTCATTAAAGCAATAGCAGCTATAACAGATAATAATCCTAATCTTTTCATCTTCAATCCTTTGAATTTTAATATACCTATATTATGACTTATCAATGTAACATCTATGTAACATTTAATTGTTTTGTAAAAATATACTTAAAAACTGTTACACTTTGTTTACTTTTTAAATCAATCTCAACACCATACTTATCGCAAATTGATTTTATGATGTAAAGACCTAGTCCATAACCATCTTTATCTTTTGACTCTCTATAACCTTTATCAAAAAGTTTTGATGGCTCTTTTATCTCTTTTCCAACTGATGTAAAAGAGAGTATAACACCTTTTGATTCTTTTTTAAGTAACACTAAAATTTTACTGTTTTGTTCACTATACTTTATAGCATTTGAAATATTATTATCTACCAATCTTTCAAACTCTATAAGATTTATATCTAAAAATATATTTTCCATAATTTCAAGATTTATAATTTTTTCATTTGATATTGCTATCTGGCTAAAAAAACTTACTCTCTCTTTTAAAAGATTTGATATATTTACCCTTTTTGGTTTATAAACTACATCATCTTTCATACTTAGATAAACCAACTCTTCTGAATTTAGATTTAACATATCAACAGATGCTTTTATCTGAGAGATATACTCTTTTGAACTCTCTGATATATCACTCATCTCTAAAAGGTCTAAGTTCATCATAATCGCACTAAGTGGAGTTTTTAACTGATGGATGCTACTTAGTATAAAATCACGATTATCTAGTTTTAACTGCTTATTTTTAGCTTCAATCTCAAGTTGCATCTTCCTTAATCCATCATAAACTTGCGATACTTTTTCAAATTCAAAATTGTTATGTAGTTGTTTTATATCTATCTCTTCATTTGTTTGCATCTGTTTTATAAGATAATCAAATGGTTTAGAAATTCTATGACGGATATACAAGATATTTAAAATCGCAATAACTACGATAAGTCCAACGATAACAATCAAATCAAATTCATTTTTTATCAACAAATTTTACCTCCAGTAACAAACCAGTTCTTACGATAGACTCTGTTTTATCTTTAGTTATTTTAATCCCATCAAACACCTTTTTAGTAGGTTTTAAAAAGATTTTAAAACTTAAACCATCTAAAACAAACCGTTTTTCCATCATAGTTTGAAGCTGTTTTGCTGGTAGATATGGAGCATACTTTAACTCTTGAAGTATCTGATGGTGGATATTATACATCATCATCTTTTTATACTTTTTATCTATCTGTTTTACTTTTTTTATCTTGATTTTAACTTTTGGATGCTCATTTAGGTATTTTAACTTTTGTTTATAACTCTCAAGTTCTTTTTGTAAAGTTTTTACCTTTTGTGTATTATGAATTATGTTTTGCTTAGGTTTTTCACATACAACAGTTTTTTCTTCCATATAAGCAAACTGAAAAACCAATCCAAGCATCAAGATAGCTATGATGATAACTTTTATATAAAGTCTATTTATAATTTTCATCGATGCTATACCCTAGTCCTATCTCTGTTTTTATAAAGTCATATTTTAGTTTTCTTCTTAAACCATTTACCAACTGTCTTAGTGGATAACTATCTTTTATCTCACCCTCCCAGATATACATCTCAAACTCTTGTGTTAAAATTTTTCGGCTACAGTTTTTAAAAAGAAGAGTTAAAAATCTAATCTCTTTTTTTCTAAGCTCTACAACTTTTTCATCTATATAAAGCAGATGCAAATCTAAATCAAACTTGATACCATTTTTAAGATAAACTGTTTTATCTTTAGTACTGTGTTGAAGAAGTTTATTTAGTCTTATATCCAACTCTTTTAAATTAAACGGTTTTTTTATATAATCACTACAACCAAAATCGTAAGCATCTTCAAAGTCAGATATATCAACAGAAGCAGTTATCATTATGACGGGGACATCTTTGTCTATATTTCTTATCTGTTTTACAAGTTCTAAACCATTTATATTTGGTAAGTTTATATCTATAACATAAACATCTTTTATATTTTGTAAGTTTATGTTGTCAAATGCATCTTCACCATCAGCATAATGATATACATCATAAGACTTTAGTTTAAAAAATGTTATAAGTGCTTTTGATAATGCAAAATTATCTTCTGCTAAAAATACTTTCATTAAATTCCCCAATTTGATGCACCATTATAATCATAATTTCATATATTCTTAATAAAAAATGGGTAAAATAGTTCCAATATTTGTTTATGGAGTCAAAATGAAAAAAATCTTTTTAGTTATACTTTTAGTAGTGTTAGCTAACTTACAAGCAGAGAGCTTTGATACCTACGATGCTACTACACAAAATAATATATCAAAATACTACAAAGATATATCACATTCCATAGCAAGACAACTAAACAAAAGTCCAAATGCACCATATATAAGAACAAAAACTTTAGCAATCTTATCTATAGTTGATATAGAAAATCTTAAAAATGCATCTGACTTGGGAAAAAGAATAAGTGAAAATCTAATCTATGAGATGCAAACTTATGGTTATAGAGTACTTGACTATAAAGCAACAAACTCTATATCTATAGATAACAATGGTGAGTACCTTTTTTCAAGAGCTATAAAAGATTTGAAAAAACAAAGAAAAGTAACTTATGCACTCTCAGGTACATACACAAGATATAGAGATAGTTTATCTATAAACTGTAGAATTATAGACATCACTACAAGCATCGTTGTAGCAACTGCAAATCTATCTATCCCAAAAAGAATTTTAAGAAAGATAGATAAAAAACAACCTAAAAATGACTGGTATAACGAAGTAATTAGATACTAAACTCTTTCATATCAACTCTTGAGTTTAATCTTTTTGCTACAACCTCATCACCATCAAAAGATAAAGTATAATCTTTATCTAACTCAGTTTTACAGTAAGTTAAAATCGCTCTCGATGCTAAAAGCTTATCATCTTCAGATGCATTTTTACTAAGTAGTGAATGTGGTCCTGGTAAACTTACAGTTCTTATATGGTAGTACTTATCATTTTCTATAGCTTGAAGATGCTGATTTTCCTCTCTATCTCGACCAATTACAAGTTTTGCTCCATCTTTTAGTCTAAAGTGGCGACCAAATTTCATAACAGGGATATCTTTTACTTCAAACTTATCGTATTTTATAAAATCAAACATTTTTTTACCAAAATGCTCATCTGTTAAAAGACAACCTCCCCCTGGAGATTCAAAGTTTTCCAACCCTATCTCTTTTACCATCTCTAATTGTCTATCTCTGTTTCTACCAGTGATACCTTCTAGTTTTTCTCTATCTACCCAACCTTTCTCTTCTGGAATGGTTGGTTTTAGCATCTTAGCAGATAAAGGGCGAAGTAAAATTCCATCACAATTTGATTCGTTTAAAACCGTTTGAAGAGAGTCTTTGTTTTGACTCATAGGTCTTTGACCCATAACCTCACCACTTATAAGAAACGATGCCCCTTCAGCTTCCATAATCCTTTTTGCAACTGCAAACATTTTTGCATGACAATCGATGCAAGGGTTAAAGTTCTTTCCATAACCATGTTTAGGGTCAAAAAGAACCTCTTGTAAAAACTCATTTTGAATATCTATAATTTCAAGCTCAGCACCAACTTGATCACACATACTTTGTATATGTTCAAGTCTATCTTTTGTACTTCCAAAACCAGTATTTATATTTACTGCCAAAACCTCTATACCTTGATCTATGATAAGTTTCATCGCCAAAGTAGAGTCTAATCCCCCACTAAAAAGTGCTATCGCTTTCATCTGTATCTAACTCCATCTAAGTAACATATTTTTAACTTTATAATAATCTTATAAATATAATTAAGTTATTTTAATAATTTTGTATTATACTGTAAAAAAATATTGGAGATATTAATGAGTAAAAAATTTCGTTTAGTAACTAGAAGTGATATGGATGGTCTTGTATGTGCTGTTATCTTAAAACAGTTAGATTTGATAGATGAGATTAAGTTTGTTCACCCTAAAGATATGCAAGATGGAACGATAACTATAACTGAAAATGACATTATTACAAATCTTCCTTATGTAAAACAAGCTCATTTAGTGTTTGATCACCATGAGAGTGAATCTATAAGAAATGGTGAAGCAGACAACTATATAATCATCCCAGATGCTCCATCTGCTGCAAGAGTTGTTTATGACTACTATGCAAAAGACAATGACTTATCTATGATTCGTGAAGATATGATGATAGCTGTTGATAAAGCTGACTCTGCACAATTTACAAAAGAGGATATTTTAAATCCACAGGGTTGGGAACTGCTTAGCTTTTTGATGGATTCTCGTACTGGTCTTGGTAGATTTAGAGATTTTAGAATATCTAACTATGCACTTATGATGGATTTGATTGATTACTGTAAAGACCATGACATTGAAGAGATAATGCAACTTCCTGATGTAAAAGAGAGAGTTGATCTCTTTAATAAGTACTCACAAGAGTTTAAAGAGCAACTAAAAAGATGCTCAACAATACATAAAAACCTTGTAGTTCTTGATCTAAGAGATGAAGAGATTATCTACCCTGGTAATAGATTTATGATATATGCCATGTACCCTGAGACAAATATCTCTATCCATGTTTTATGGGGCTTTAAAAAACAAAACACAGTTTTTGCGACTGGTAAATCTATAATCAATAGAACATCAAAAACTGATGTAGGTCAACTGATGCTAAAATACAACGGTGGTGGACACAATGCTGCTGGAACTTGTCAGATAGACAACGACAAATGTGAAGATGTTTTACAAGAGTTAATCACAGCTATAACAAACGATGGGTAAATTTTACCCTCGTTTTAACTCAGCTATTTTACCACGATACTCTCGTATATAAAAAGCTTTCTCTTCAAAAGATATATCATTTCTAAAGTTGATTTTTTTTAACTCTCTTTCATAATGCTTTTTTAAAAAAGTTCTTAACTCTGTTCTTAACTCATCAACATCATCTATAGATTTTATGCTTTCATCTACCATTATTGCCATAAGTTGTGGTGCATCTTTTTGATTCTTTAGAGCTAGTTCAAACTCATAAGAGTGAAATTGTAAAAAAGATGGATCTAAAATATCTAAGATTTGGTTTATAAACTCTGGTTTTTCTAAAACAGTTTTTATAAGACTTAATTCCCACATATCTTTATGCATCGATTGTTGTTGCATAACTGGCATCTGCTGTGTGTTTGTTTTGTTGGTAAGTCTAACAAAAGCTGGACTTACTCCAAGCCTTGATGCTAAGTATGGTTTATACTCCTCTTGCAACATTGGCGATAAAGTTTTAAGGTAACCTGCACCATCATTTAGGGCATCCTCTTTTGCTTTTGGGTCTTTTAGATTGTAAGATGCTAAAATCTCATCTAAAACAAACTCTATAAATGGCTTAGGTGAACGAAACATATCTGAGAGTTTTTCAACTTCTCCATTTTTTACCATATCAGCAGGGTCAAGCCCAGCATCGAAGATAACCACAC
>Ga0256838_1001181_pt1 | contig 12960 bp, 18 predicted proteins | sample 4571419metaG_FD_185978 | JGI IMG/M metagenome (GOLD analysis project Ga0256838, IMG submission 185978) | Hydrothermal vent microbial communities from Guaymas Basin, Mexico - 4571-419 | ecosystem: Environmental > Aquatic > Marine > Hydrothermal vents | place: Mexico: Guaymas Basin | collected...
TGTTAAAGAACAGACACTAGAAATCTGTCTAGCTGCAGTAGAACAAGACGGAATGGCTTTACAGTATGTTAAAAAGCAGACACCGGAGATCTGTCTAGCTGCTATAAAACAGAATGCATATGCATTGCAATATGTTAGAGAACAGACACCAGAGATCTGTCTAGCTGCGGTAAAACAAGATGGGTTTGCTTTACAATATGTTGAAAAACAGACACCGGAAATCTGTGCAGCAGCTGTAAAACAGAATCCTGAAGCTGCGAAATATATTGTTTTACCTAGTGAACCAGAAGCTAGGAAGCAGTTTGTTAAAGAGTTTGTGTTTTATCTGAACCAAGAGGGCTAAAAAAGGAACGTTATGGATGTTAGAAAAATAGTTGATCAGATCATAGAAAAAAATGATAAGTGGTCTGATGAGCAGTTTTGTTTAGAACGGGTTAAACAAAATGGAATGGCTTTACAGTATGTTAAAAAACAGACACCGGAGATCTGTTTAGCTGCTGTAAAACAAGATGGGTTTGCATTAAAATATGTTAAAAAACAGACACCGGAGATCTGTTTAGCTGCTGTACAACAAGATGGAGGAGCATTGCAATATGTTAGAGAACAGACACCAGAAATCTGTCTCGAGGCTGTAAAACGTGATGGATGTATATTGCGATACGTTAAAGAACAGACATCAGAGATATGTTTAGCTGCTGTGCAACAAAATGGAAATGCACTACAGCATGTTAAAAACCAGATGCCAGGGATATGTTTAGCTGCTGTACAACAAGATGGAAATGCACTACAATATGTTAAAGAACAAACATCAGAGATATGTTTAGCTGCTGTACAACAAGACGGAAATGCACTACAGTATGTTAAAAACCAGATGCCAGAGATATGTTTAGCTGCTGTAAAGCAAGATGGATATGCATTGAGATTTATTAAAAATCAGACACCAGAGCTTTGCTTGGCTGCGGTCAAAAGAAATGCGTATGCGTTACAATACGTTAGAAACCAGACACCGGAAATCTGTTTAGCTGCAGTTCGACAAACTAGAGAGGCATTACAATATGTTAGAGAACAGACACCAGAAATCTGTTTAGCAGCGGTACAGCAAAATGGAGAAACATTACGATATGTTAGAAAACAGACTCCAGAGATCTGTTTAGCAGCTGTCAGAAAAAATGGATACGCATTACGATATGTTGAAAAACAGACACCGGAGATCTGCGCAGCAGCTGTAAAACAGGATCCTGATACTGTGCAATATGTTATTTTACCTAGCGAATCAGAGGCTAGGAAGCAGTTTATTAAAGAGTTTGTGTTCTATTTGAATCAAGAGGGCTAGTAGAAAGACAACAGTAATTTCTCTCTGTTTTCTGTTATTCTAAAAGCTAAAAATAGAAATTATATAGAAAACTGGAAAAAGGAGTAATTATGAAAAAAATAGGAATTGTTGAGTTTAAATATTTAAAAGAAGCTGATGAAATGCATTATAGAGTCATTGAAGGCAGTTATTATCCAAGTGCGGCGCAAACGACCGCTGCAAAAAAAATCATGAAAACCCGAGGTATCGGGAAAACAAGATTTGAAATCTATGATGATGGAAAAAGCATTAAAGAAATCTAAATTTTCTCTCATGACCTAAGCACGTCGTTAAACTGCTTTTTTTAAGAAAAAAATAAAAAGGAGTAATTATGAATTATAAAAAAATTTATGAATCGAGAAAGCAAGGTCTAAAACCAGTTTCAGTTTGGGTTAAATCTGATCCAAAAAGATCATTTGATGAAGTCATAATAGGCCAAAATATTAAAACAGACAATATTGTTTATAAAAGATTTGATTATCCTGTTGCTATATGTCAAAATACTCGTGAACTACGCGAAAGTTTGAAAAAATTTGGAATATACGATAATGTACTAAGAAGCAAATCTGCAAAACAGCAGTTAGTCGACTATGTTTCATTTTTCTTAAAAAAATGAAAAAGGAGTCACAAAATGTGCACCAGAATTAATGCTAATGTGATGATTAGAAAACTGTTAGCCGTGCTTCTGTTTTTCATTATGATTTTAAGAATTTTAGCAATCGGGGTTGTTTTTATCGTCGCGTTGCCATGGATTATTGTGAGCCATCAAATAAGCATCGAGACGCAAACCGTAAAAGATCAAATTATCGAGGAATGGCAAATAGGATTAGAAACAATTAAATCATTATGGAGAAATGTACAATGAAAAGACCAGTATTTAAAATCGGAGATGAAAAATTTGTTTCATTAGAAGAAGCGATTGAACATGAAATGAGAATGATTGATGAAAAAAATATTTTAAATCAATCATCGACACAGTCTGATAGTTTGACAGATTGTGAACACCTGTATTCGACTGATGATATACTTCATTTGTATCTTGCATTTGCAAAACAATATGAATATTTCAAGAATGAAAAACACAAAAAAGAAGTATTCTTAGATTTTTTAATTAAAAAGAAATTTAAAGACGAATACGGATGGGAAATAGAATTTAAAGAAATATTGAATCGCCCTTTTAAAAAAGATTGGACAGACAATTATTTTAAAAATGCAATAAAAGCTGCGGAGTACGTCGAATTTGCAAAAGATTTACATAAAATCGGAATACTTTCACAAACAATACGCAACAGAATATGCAAGTCTAAAGAAAAAGACAATCCTGAAAGAATGTTTAATGAATTCACAGGATATATTAATCGTTTATATGAATTTATGGCTGCTAAATCTTTTGATTCATTAGAAAATCAAATGGTCATCAAACGATTAACACAGTTGTTAAATGATGAAAAATTTGCTCAGCTTGTCAATAAATTACATAATAAACTCACGCTTGCAGAAATCGAATTCATAGGATATCTGCTGCCTCTTTTAGATAAAAAGGTTCTACACATTTATATAAACGCAATTGAAAAAAGATCTGAAAAAAGCAAAAAATCCACAATTGAGATTGTGAAAAACATGATGTCAAATATGACTTATGAGATGTTTATCAACAATTATTATAAAAAGATGTTTGAAATTAAAAACGGTTTTGATGATATCTATCCGCATTTAAAAAACAAAGCGAGATATTTAATCGGAATCTTGGCACCTTTCTATATCGCAGCTGACAAATGGGGTGATATGGATTCCAAAATCAGTAAATACGACCGCGCTCTAATTAAATTGAGCCTGACTAATTTAATTTTTAAAGGCAATCCGTTTAATTATAAACCCGCATATATGAGCGTAACCGAACCGCATTCAGACACTGAAGAAAACAAATGGCTTTGTGATGAAGATGAGCCATATAAAGCAAAACTTATTTGGGAAGGACTTTTTAAATGATTAAAAAAATGGTGGATTTCGTTTTCGATAAAAGCGATATAGAAGAAGTTGGTGTTAAAAATGAAGACATAGCCGCCGCGGCTGCGTATTCACAAATGTTATTATATAATGCACATCAAGAAATTTTAAACATATCTAAAGAAGATTTATGCAACACCTTGCATTCTGAACAAACACGATTGAAAATTAAAGAAAAGATAAATACATTGAAAATTCCTTTAAAACAAAAATTTTTAATTTTTTATTTATTGATTGGCAGCGCACCGAGAACAAGCGAATGGCTTACAATCGTGTTGAATATAGAAAAGAAAATTTCGTATAAAGATTTTTGGAACCGTTTAATGATGGCCGGTGAAACTGTTATCGATAGACTCTTAGTTGATTTAATCATAGAAATTATGGAAATACAGGCTGATGTAGAATGTGTGGAAACGGATGATGGTTCTTCCAACGTGATGAAGAAACTAGCTGAATTGATTTCTTTGTTTATAGAAGCCAGTGATCGCGAACCGATAGATAGCGTGGAAAAAATAAAAGAAATCTTAGAAAATGGAGGTTATAGCAAAAATGACGCAATAGAGTTTATAAAAGAATATTGTGAAAGTGAAGCTGCTGAATGTAATCTGGATTTTGATAAATTGCAAAAAGATGACGAGCAAATTTATGCTGTTTTGGGATATATTGTGTATGAACATATCAATACAATATTAAAGGAGGACAATATCGATGACTAACTTACAAAAGATTTTAGGAGTTTTGGTGTCGCAAGATTTGCAAAACATTAGACATGTGGAATTATTCAATGCGGTTTCTGAACAACTTGGCTTGAAAAGAGACGATTGGATTGATGCGCTATGCGAAATCGACAAAAAATTCCCAATAATAGCTTTTGATTTTAACAAAAACAAAAAAATTAAAATCAAATCAAAAGATAAATATATTAAATATTTGAAAAAATTAAAATCTGAATATTTTAAAATATTTTCGATAAGCGTTGTATACAACATGTGGGCTAAAATGGCGAATCCTGTTAAAGAAAAAATCGCTGAAAAGGAGAAAAAATATGAAAATTGATCTGTGGAATAAAGGATGGATAACCGATGAACTGAGCACAGTAGATCCGTTCGAAGCAAATTTAAATGAAGAAAATAGAATTAAATGGGTTACAGATTTAGCGGCCGTATCGCGAGGCAAAGATGAAAGCAAAAATCCTGAAAAACGTTATAAAATGCTGTTGTCAGAGGCAGCTCCTGACGTATGTGGAGTAGATTGTAAAGGTGAACCTTCAAGGCCTTTTGAATTTTTACCTGTAGTATTATTAGTAGATGATGACGCTAGAAAAATACTGAATACAGACAGCGGCAACCCGTTATATTTACCAAGACAAACTTGGGATGATTATATAAAAGCATTTGGATATTTCGATTGGGCAAATGCTGAAGACTATGAAGATGGAAAACGTGTAAGAGTTTATACAAACTTACGCGCATGTATAAAAGCAGGAATACCTTATGGTGAAATACCATATAACAGTAAAGAAGAAATAAAAGCTGGTCAATTTTTTGCAATAAAATCATATACGCCTATGTTTGTATGGGCGCAAGATAAAACTCATTGCAGAATATCTAGCGAATCAGCAAGCGGCAGGGTGGTAAAAGAAGAAGAATACTGGATACCTGAAGATATTTTTGATAGGATAATTAAAGCTTTTGAACAAGAAAAATTGTTAATAGTTGATCCTGAAGTATTAAAGGACCAAGTTGCTGATATCTTAAAAAAAGAAAACGCAAAAGTTGGCGATGATCAGATTAAAATTGCGGCGCTTGAGTTATTTGATAATTTAATTTATTCTAATGAACAGTTTGCGGTGCCTAGTTATATACTTGGTGATGAAGATGCGCTAATCGAATTGCTATTAAACTGGTCGCAGAAAAAAGTAACAAAGTTTTTCGAAGAGCTAGGTTATCCGCTTGAAGTTTCTGGACGTGCAATATATTATTTCAAATATAAATTAATGGTGCGTACCGGATGGGGTATCGATCCTAGATCATGGAAACACTATTTCCTAGAAAGAAAAGCAATACCTGAAAAATGGAAAAACTGGACTCAGCAGCAAACCGCTGAAGAAGCGAAAGCTATAAAAAGTATTTTTGAAAAAAAATTTGGAAAGGTTTTGTAATGCTTATAAGAAAAGCGTTTACATTAAACAATGCGCATGTGGTGCGTAACTGTTATTCAAATCGTTGCAAATATTCTTTGCATGCGCACACAGCAGTAATCGAAACTTTTATACAAGGAAATAAAGTTGATAATGCAGGTATGCTGATGGATTTCGGAGTAGCGAAAATTGTTTTGAAGCCATTTTTAGAATTACATCAAGATGCAGTGTTATTATGGATGCATGATAGCAAAACATATAAAGACTTTGTAAAATCTAAAACGGATAGTTGGATTGAATTAACATTCACTCCAAGCGCTGAGTTGCTGTCTGCGTATTTTCAATTTTATTTTAGCTCATTGCTAAGTAGAGTAAAATTAAATAATAATGAAGACACTAACATAGAGATTCTAAAAACACGCTATCACGAAACAAGAAGCGGCTGGGCAGAGTCCGATTCCACGGATGTCATGGATTTAATGTTGGATCAAAAATGGCCTCTAACTATTAATGCGATGGGGCCAGATGTAATCAATAAACTTAAAAGTATTGAAAATAAAACAAATTTTGAATTGTTCGGCGATAAAACTATAGAAATCGATGCGCCGACACAACAGGTGACTAGACCTCAAGTTGAGGTCTAGTCTCTTAACACGAAAACAAGAAATCGAAAAAAGGAGGAAAAATTATGGTTTATTCAGTAACAGAAAACGGAGAAATAACACATAATTCAGTGATGGATATAAAGGAACATCTTGTAAACGAATATTATTCTATTGTACCTAGATACTGGACTATAGATGGGTTTGGAGTCATAAATTCGAAAAAACCGATCAAGGTTACAGAAAACAATTCACTTATATGTTACGATGAAACTGAAAAAAAATTAGTGTTAAAACCAGTTTCAGAATATTTAAAAAACCCTGAAAATTACTATTTAATATTACGCGCTCCGAAAGCAAACGTTAATCAAAAAGCGATAATAGAAAATCAAAACGGTGATAAATATGAAATAACGTTTGATTATATAACAGGATTCATGTTGGCTGTATATCTGAAACAGTTGGCAGGCATTGATAACATTGTCACTACAAGGTTAACAACAGATCTTTTAGACGTATATGAAGAAGATTGGGAGCACTGGTTTGATATCGAATATGAAATTTATAAAAAAACATATAACAGCTCTTTGTCAAAAATTTTTCTAAAAAATATTAAACCCGACACGCCATTTAAAACACTTGCGGACACTGTTATCACAAAAACAGACAACAGATATACAATAGCAAATGAAATTTTTTATTCAACTAATCTAAATTTCATTGTAGGTATTCTGGAAGCATTGATAAATACAGAAAGCTATATGGTGCATGAAATTGGTGAGCTGATTACAGATATCAGAATTAATCCAAGTGTGTATACCAATTGTTTAAATATGTTATTTGCTAACTACAGTATCACAAGGGCTTCGTACTTAAAATATCCAAAAGATTATTCTTTTAGTATTAAGTACACTGTGTCACCTAGCAAATATGATTTATTCAGGTGGTCTAGCAGTAAAGTAAAAAAACATGCGTACACACGTTTTATAGATAGCGAAGGTAATATGGTTATTGATAATTGGGATTTGAAAGATAAATATATTAATGATGCTGAAAATCCTGTAGTACGCGAATTAGCAAAATTAAAATATAATGATGAAATCAAATTTATAAGATTCGATGAATTAATCGTGTCTAAAGTTAGAACTGCAGAACCAGAGCCATTGTATGACTTAATAATGGGTAATGGAAGTGCTACAAATTATTTACTAGGCTGCGCGCCGTGGGCTAAAAACAGCGATGGAGATGTGTTAGCTGTTATGGCGGTTATGACCAAAGAAGGATTAAAAGCATCTGAAAAAATCATGATGTCAAACACCGAGCGTCTAAAAGATGGTACAGACCCAGATAAAATAAGAAATTGGATACAAAAAGATGCTGTAGTAGGTTTATATCAAGCCACGAAAGGCGTGTAATGAGAATCGTGTTTTTATTCTTTATGGTCTTAAATTTGGCTTTCGCGCAAATCGACCAACATCAATTAAAAGTACTAAATATAGTCTATAAAATTTGCAGTAAATATCATGCTAATGATGGATTTTCATTTGAAAACACATGCGCAGCTATCGCGCTAACAGAAAGCGACGCAGGTAAGATGTTAATTGGTGATCAGGGTTCACATCCTGAAATACTAGTGAACAGCTCACTTGGTGTTATGCAAGTAAGAGTGCGTACAGCATTAGAAGTGTTAAAAAACTTTCCAGAGCTCAGAAAACAGTACATTCAGTTTTGGCATAATGATGTTAACGCAATTGATAAATATGTACCTTTGCTTAAAAAAATAAATTATTATAAATTACGCGCCAACCAAGCTCTAAATAATCATGATATAAAATCTTATAAATTATGGCAGTCTAGATATTGGAAGGCTAAGCAAAAGTTTAAAAAATATTTTAAAGCCTATCGCAAAGATTTACATATTGCTGAAATGCTGCTCGCAGATATTAAGTTTAATGTTAAAATTGCGGTACACTATTTAATATTGAATTATGAAATTGCTAAACAACGAGGATACTGGAATCCATGGATGAAATCTATTTCACGGTATAACGGAGGTTGGCACAATAAGAAATACACGAAAAAAGTGCTCAGCAAAATGAGACCAATTCGTGTTCTAAAAAAAAGAAAATTGTTAGGGATCTAGTTAATATTGGCTAGATCCTTTTTTGCTTTTTTAGAAAAGTGGAAAAGGGGCACTATGGATGTTAGAAAAATAGTTGAACAGGTCATAGAAGAAAACGACAAATGGTCTGTTGAGCAGTTTTGTTCGGGACAAATTAAACAATTTGAATATTCATTACGATATGTTAAAAAACAGACACCAGAAATCTGTCTAGCTGCGGTTCAACAAACTGGAGAAGCATTGCGATATGTTGAAAAACAGACTCCAGAAATCTGCGCAGCAGCTGTAAAACAGAATCCTGATGCTGTTGAATATGTTATTTTACCTAGCGAACCAGAGGCTAGGAAACAGTTTATTAAAGAGTTTGTGTTCTATTTAAATCAGGAGGGGTTAGTAGAAAGCTAACAATAATTTCTCTCTGTTTTCTGTTATTCTAAAAGCTATAAATAGAAATTATTTAAAGAAAAAAACATTTAATAAGTCCTCGTAGCTCAGTTGGATAGAGCATCGCTCTGCGGAAGCGAAGGTCGCGCGTTCGAATCGCGCCGAGGACGCCATCAAAAAAAATCAAAAAAAGGAGATAAAAAATGATTGAATTGATTTTTAATACAGAAAACGGAGTAACAGCGATTAGAGAAAACGATAATAGGATGTATTTAGTTGAAAAATATATTCCTGTTAATAATATTGAGATTTCAAGCAGCAGGAAGCTAAAATCTATACCTGCTAGATGGAATACTATAAATATTTTGAAAGCTTTATATGATGTAATGGAATTAAAACGAGGTATTAAATACGCAATTCGTGTTCTTGAAAATGATGAAGATGAAGATAAAATAGGAGATCGTAATGCGCGCCGTATACTGAAAGCAGCACGCGCAGTTATCAACCATGATTTCGATGGCGAACATTTAATTAAACTCGCGGACACTGTGCGAGATATAAACAATAAAATAAGTAAAAAAATAAGATTTTCAAGGGGTACAAAATGAAATATTTTTACTATAGCACAGTTGCTAGAGACTATGACGAAGCATTCGAAAATGCAATAAATGATCTCGATACAATCGTATTGGGATGCGCAGAAAAAAACAATACCACTTTTATTTTAGAAGCGCTTGAACCTATCAAGTGCAGTGACAAATATAATGAATGCTATGAACGCGTAATAGGCAGCTGGGAAGTTGAACTCAGCGAACTGTTTGAAGATAAAGAAGATGTTGTTGATTATTTATTAACCATTATTAATGAATATAGACAAAAAGGAGATTAAAAATGAACAAAATAAAAACTTTTTTTAAAAAATTACGTAATTGGATAGTATTTGGTGAATTTGTAGAACTGTTCTTAGTCACATGCAAATGTGATGATGCTATTAGCACAATTGTTGTTAAAGCAGATGATAAATATGAAGCTGCTATATTAGCAAGCACTGAGTTGATATCTAAATACAATTGCACCAATTTTACAATAATTGAAATAAATGAATATTAGAAAAATCTAAAGGAGAAACAATGAAAGTAAAAATAAAAGAAAAATTTGAAGCTACTATTTATAATCCTGCGACACGCAATTTTGAAGGTGGCAGCTGGCACGCTCGTGTAACTATTGACGGTAAATTACCGATAACTGAAATAAAAAAAATACAAAATATAATTGATGAATTTGATCATAGCAGCATAGTGCCTGATCAATTTGTTAAAGAAGAAGAAATAAAAATTATTAGCAAAAGATACACAGTGCTGAGAAACTGCAATCAGTTATCCGATATGTTGATTGGTGTGGCAAGCGTTATAATAGAAAAATTAAAAAAAACAGATGAAAAGCTTGCTATGAGAACAATCATGATTGAATTTTGGCGTGATAATAATGATGTTGAATTCGAAATCGAACGTTACGATCTTGATAGCAGTTCAGTTGAAATCGTAGCGCACAGAGCAGAGGAGAATTAAAATGCACAATTTGCATTTGTTTGTAACTTGGGCAACGAGTCACGATGATGCTGCAAAGCGAGCAAATGAATATTTTGATCATTATGCGGCATCTGAAAACGTTGATTATTTCACACCTTTCAAAGTCAGAAAACAAGGCGATAACAAAGTTGTTACCTTAAATGATTGGGCAGCTAGTCGCTATCATTTAGATTTAAGTGATGAATGGTTGAAAAAAGAATATAAAGATTTTTTTGAAAACACTTCGCTTAAAAAATTTTTATATCTAGAAAATAATAATCGGTTGGAATCATATGCGCGTTATCTTAAAACAATTATAAAATTATTAAGTGTCGGAAGCAATTTAAAAAAATTTATCGAACACACAAATAAAAATGATTTTAGGTTTGAATTGTTCGGAATAATGAATGCGTCCAAACAACTTTATAATTTAATAAATACCACTTTAATAGAAAATAACTATGATGTGTGGATTAGCAAATATGCAAGTAATAAACTAGCAATACCTTTTGGTTTGACTAATGACACATTATGGGAAGAAAAGCTTGACGATAGTTACGATAAATATATCGTGGCTATCGATGTACACGCTTAAAGACCGCGCGCCTAGGAAACTGAGCAGCGTGGCGCGGTAAAAATAACGTTGTGTTTTAAATAAAAAAAACAAGAAAAATAAAAAAGGAGTATACATGGCACTAGTAACAAGTAACAAAATGAATATGAGAGAAGCGATTGAATTGGTTAAATATGAACTACTAGCACAAGAAGCTGGCAGCTTAAAACAAGTTCCAACTCTTGCGGGTAAACCAGGAATTGGTAAAACTGAATCTTTAAAAGCGCTTGCAAAAGAATTAGAATATGAATTAATCGCTGTGCAACTAAGCGCGGTTGCACCTGAAGAATTTTCAGGTATTCCAGAGTTTCTAGATGCGCCTCAAGAATTTAGCAAAAAATATTCAGTAAGCGGAGTAGGCGGAGCTAAATTCACAAGATGGTCGGTTCCAGAGCTTGTCGCAAATGCTAATTATAAAGCTGAATTGATTAAAAACAACGGCGGCAAAGGTGTGGTTATTCTATTTGATGATATTCATGCTGCAGATCCGGCGCTTGAAAGATACATGTTTAATTTATTTTTAGATAAAGTAGTTGGACAATATAAACTTGCTGATAATGTATTGGTTTGTGCAGCTATGAATGATAGCGACGAAGCAGGATTCAGAGGCTTTAATGCTGCTGTATTGGATAGACTTGCAGTATATCCTGTAAATTTTGATTTTGATTATTGGTACAAGATTGTAGGCGCACATCTTGATAATGTTATTGCGGCATTCTTAAGAAATCATAAAGAACGTGCACAAGGTGAGGAAAGTGTAGATGAAGTACAACCGTCACCTAGAAGCTGGACTGAGTTATCTAATTTTATTAAATTTATGAGAAGCAAAGGTGTTGAAATCAAAAACAATATTTTGAAAAATGCTGCCAGAGCAAGGGTTGGTGATAAAGTAGCTGCTGAACTTGTAAAGTTCAATATACTTTATGAAAAATTTGATTTTGAAAGCAAAATTAAACTTCCAGTGGATAAAATCGAAATTCCAGTAGATCCAGTTGAGCAGATTCTGTTTGCTAATATTATTAGATATGCAAAAACAGAAGAACAAGGTAAAAAAATTATAAAATTGATTGAAAATAATAAAAATAATAATTTATTCATTTCGGAAATAGTTAACGAGATTGCTGTTATGCATTCATCCGCGCATCATAAAAACAATCCAGCTGTAAAAACTATTGTAGAGTTTATTCTTAAATCAAATGATGAAAAACTGGATCAAATATTCTTCGACACAATGGGACTTTAATCATTTGCGAGGATTATTTCCTCGCGAAAAAAATGGAGAAAATAAAAAAGGAGTTATAATGAGATCAGAAGTGAGAAAAGCAGCACAAAATGAAATTATGAGATTAATACCGCGTGCGATCTATGATATGAAAAATACATATAAAAATGACAAAGGATATCTCGCATTACAAGATTTTTTTACAGCAATACCGTTTACTGTTATACTGGAAACCGTAGATGTGGATACTTTAAAAGAGATGCATGAGAGCGATGTGTATCCAAAAGTTTTGAATTACATTGGAGGATATACCAAACTCGTAAATAGTGATAACGATATAAGCTATCTGAAAGTGTTTATCACTGTTAAGATCCCAGAAAATTTGGAAACAGAGGAAGAGGCTATCAGATGGGTAAGAGAAAATATAATTCAGGAAATTGGTAATAATGATGGGATAAAAGGCGATAGTGCGCTTTTGATGGTATACATGCATGAAGTATCTCACATTATGCATAAGCACCTACTACCAAGTGTTAATGCCAAGTTTGATTCGATAATTGAAAAACATTGGAAAAGTAATAATAAAATACCTGATAATCTTAAGCATAAAATTAAAAATTTTGCGGAAGATTTTTTCATCAATTCATTATTATTGGAATCAGCGCACAGCGACAGTCCACTAGGTATACTTTGTTCAAATGTTAAACGAAAAGATAAAAAAATATCTTTTCTTTACAATCCTGAATTGAGTGCAAGTAAAGGGCATTCGGTTGAAACAATCATCGTAGAGTTGCTAAAAAATATGGAGGCATCAGAAATTGGAAGCGGTGGACAGACACAGAGTCAAGGAAGTTCAGGTGACGGAAGCGGCGGACAGACACAGAGTCAAGGAAGTTCAGGTGACGGAAGCGGCGGACAGACACAGAGTCAAGGAAGTTCAGGTGACGGAAG
>Ga0256838_1001182_pt1 | contig 12955 bp, 9 predicted proteins | sample 4571419metaG_FD_185978 | JGI IMG/M metagenome (GOLD analysis project Ga0256838, IMG submission 185978) | Hydrothermal vent microbial communities from Guaymas Basin, Mexico - 4571-419 | ecosystem: Environmental > Aquatic > Marine > Hydrothermal vents | place: Mexico: Guaymas Basin | collected...
ACAATCTTAGATAAAATTTGCTATAAATACACACAAATTATTTTCTTCTATAAGGAAGCCTATGTCATACGAAATTGAAACCTTTGACCCAGAGATTTTTCAAGCGATTGAAAATGAAAAAGAGAGACAAACCAATCACCTAGAGATGATTGCCTCTGAAAACTTTACCATTCCTGCTGTCATGGAAGCAATGGGTTCGGTATTTACCAACAAATATGCTGAGGGTTATCCTTATAAACGCTATTATGGTGGCTGTGAATATGCTGATGTGGTAGAACAACTGGCTATTGATAGGGCCTGTGAGCTTTTTGAGTGTAGCTATGCCAATGTCCAACCCCATTCAGGTAGCCAAGCCAATGGTGCTGTCTATGCGGCACTGCTAAAAGCTGGAGAGAAAATATTGGGTATGGATTTGAGCCATGGTGGACACCTTACTCATGGTTCTAAGCCTAGCTTTTCAGGTAAAAATTACTCTTCATTTACTTATGGTGTTGAGCTTGATGGGCGTATCAATTATGATGAAGTGCTTCGTATTGCAAAAACAGTCAATCCTAAAATTATTGTCTGTGGTGCTTCTGCTTATGCTAGAGAGATTGACTTTAAGAAGTTTAGAGAAATAGCCGATGAAGTCGGTGCAATTTTGTTTGCAGATATTGCCCACATCGCAGGACTTGTTTGTGCAGGTGAACACCCAAGCCCCTTCCCTCATGCCCATGTTGTTACCACTACCACACACAAAACCCTAGCAGGTCCTCGTGGTGGTATGATACTAACCAATGATGAAGCCATTGCCAAAAAAATAAACTCTGCTATCTTCCCTGGGCTTCAAGGTGGACCTCTTGTTCATGTTATTGCTGCGAAGGCTGTAGGATTTAAATACAATCTATCAGATGCGTGGAAAACCCATGCAAAACAAGTCAAAGCCAATGCCTCTAAACTCGCAGAAGTCCTTGTGGCTCGTGGCTATGATGTGGTGAGTGGTGGTACGGACAATCATTTGGTTTTGGTATCATTCTTAGATAAAGATTTTTCAGGTAAAGATGCTGATAAAGCCTTAGGTGATTCAGGAATTACTGTCAATAAAAATACCGTCCCTGGGGAGACTAGAAGCCCATTTGTCACTTCTGGTGTGCGTATTGGTTCTCCTGCTCTTACTTCGCGTGGTATGAAAGAAGCAGAGTTTGAAATCATTGCCAATAAAATTGCTGATGTTTTAGATGATGTGAATAATAGCGAACTTCATGCCACGATTAAAGAAGATATGAGAGTTTTAGCACAAGATTTTATTATTTATGACAAAGCGATTTATTAGGCTTTGTCATTAAAATTTTTGATTTAGTTTTCAGCTATAAGTATTATTATATTAAACGCTCCACGATTGTTGAAAAAATCCCTTTCAACAATCGTACTTTTTATGCCAAATTTGAATGCATAAAAGAACCTTTCACAGCCCTACTCTTAACTCAACATCTTGCTAAAGACTATACTATAGCTTTGCCACTACTCACCAATAACCGTACAAATTATTTAGTCATAGAATACAAAGGCGAAGAAGCCAAACGCTTTTATTATTTGCTGAAACATCTCTTTAGCTCTCTCAATATTTTAGACTATCACATCTACCAAGGCAAAGATGAAAAACGCTTACAAGTCTTTATAGAAGTAGAGAATATCCTCATTGAAGAAGCAGAAAAACGACTCTTAGAAATCTCTCATGCACTTAGACAAAAGATGCCTATCCACTGGAACTGTCTCCCTTCTCTATCTTTACCAGAAGCGTATAACATTGTAACACTTCCGTATAAAAAGAGGTTATTTCTAAAAAAATTATAAAGATTTAGCATTGCTATCATTCTCTTGATAAATAGAGAGTGATGGATACGCAAACTCTAAATTATTATTTTCTAAAATATCCATTATTTTATAAATTACATCTTCTTTGGTCTCTAGCCATTGATTCCAATCTGTTGTTTTGGTAAAACAATAGACCAATATATTGATACTAGAATCAGAGAGTTCATCGAGATACACAAGTAACGTTCTTTTAACCCCTATAGAATCTTCTTCGGAGACAAGTTTAGTACGTTTGTACTTTCGATACGTGTAGTTTGTCTTTGTTGTTGCAATGCCTTTATGGTCTTGAAGCATTTGGCGAATTTGTGTAATAGCATTTCGTATGTCTACAGGTTTTGAGTCATACTTAACACCTAAAGAGAGTTTAATCCTTCGTCCTAATGTTCTTCTACTCCAGTTTTTGACATCATTACTAGCGATAGTTCCATTAGGAATGGCAATAAGGGCATTATCAAAGGTACGTAACGTAGTTACACGTAACCCTATCTCTACCACCGTACCTTCACTATTATTGACCACTATCCAATCTCCTTGCGAAAATATATCACTCATTAAAATAGAAATTGTACCTAAAAAATTGGCAAGACTCTCTCTAGCTGCAAAAGCAATAGCAAAACCACCAATACCTAGACCAGAGAGTACCGTAGCTAAATTGGCTCCTGCAAAATGCATTACCAATAAAATACCCATAATTAATATTAAAAAATTAATAATTTTAAGAGCCACATTCACCATCTCATTTTTCATTTTCTTCTCAACAATATTTATATCTTCAAGTCGGATACTAGCGATGGTATTGATAATACGATAAAGAATGAGTGTAAACAATAAAGCATACACAATATTGAAAAATGTACTCACTATTTTGATACTAGAAAAATTATGATAAATATAAATAATCATTTCCATATTGATAGCAATAAAGAGAATATTAATATGATTATAACTACTTTCCATTATCTCATTAATATACTTTTGTATATAAAGTATCTTTGCTAACAATATTTTCATAACTCTATAAACTTGTGTTCTAAGCAGATAAAGTAACAATGAAATAACAAATATCAAAATAAGTTTCATAATACTTAAGTTATAAGGATACAAAATAGTATTGAGCATCTTACCAAACTTTGTATAATCAAGATAAAGGGCTATAGGAAGTAGATTATAGTGTGCATATTTATTGAGACGATACATACGTCTTTCAAATCTACTAAAGTAGCTTATTACATCAATATTTAATTCAAGTATCGCATAATAGTCTCTAATATTTTTTTGTATCTCAATCATAATATCATTTGTGGCTTTAGTCTTTAAATGTATTTTATAATCTACTGTATCTATTTTTTGTATTGCTTCTTGATTTTCGATAAAATAGTCTGTCATTTTTATAGTAAATTTATTATAGTCATAATAATCAAGTGCACGTAAAGTTTCTTTTGACATTTGACGTTGTTTTTGTAATATTTGATACGATTTTAACTGTATCTCATCACGAAGTATCGCCTCTTTATCGCCTCTTTTTTTATTGTGATTTAATACTTTTTGAAGTACAAAAATTTCTTCTTGATAAGGCAAAGCTTGATTCAAAATTATATTTTTATTGAGTAAAAGTTTTTCTAAGGTCATTTTATATATATTTTCTTGTTGCGTTACTAAGACTTTGAGTGCCTCTTGCGTAATATTATCTTCCTCCATTTGATGTATTAAAAGTAGTTGTTTCTTGACAAAAGGTTGATAGTCTGCTTGAATACTACTCAAAAATAAAAATGTAAAAATAAGTGAAGAGAAAAAGAGTTTCATAAAAGTATCCTAAAATAATAGCAATATAATACCATAAAACGTATAATATATACTATTTTTTTAGTGGGACATCAGCTTTCAAATAATTTAAATTCAAATTACCATGGACGTTATCAAATATTTTTCATTATTTACTTTTTTATGATATACTTTTCCTTAGGTGCAATAGGTAGTTGCTGGTGCATTTATTGTAAAATATTTGCACGAGAGGAAAGTCCGTGCTACATATAAGACAGAACTCCATCTAACGGATGGCCAGAGTAATCTGAGGGCAAGTGCAACAGAGAGAAAGTAGTCCAACTATATCATAGTTGGTCAATGTGAAAGGGTAGGGTAAGAGCCTACCAGTACCTATAGTAATATAGGTAGCTAGGTAAACCCTGTTCGTAGCAAGAAGTAATGGTATTAAGTCTTATTAAGCCATTGGATTGGCACAACTGCTTCGCTTGAGCGTATTGGCAACAATTCGCCTAGATAAATAACTACCCACGACAAAACACGGCTTATCGTTGCACCTATTTTACAGGACTATAAGTTATCCTTTTTCTACTCATGTCTCTACTTCTTTTTACTTATTTTAGCATATTTAAAATAAGATTTTTTACCTTAACCATTATCATAGATATGCTAAGATACGAAAAATGAATACAATGGATAACAATGTTTGAAAAGATACTAAGATTTTTTGTCAATAATAGTCGATTAAACTATTTATTATTTGTTTTGGTATTTGTTACAGGCATTGTACTGTATACCAAAACCCCCAAAGAGATATTTCCTTCTTTTGAACTTGATATGATTTCTATCAATGGACACTATGCAGGGGCATCTATCAATATGCTAGACAAAATGGCTGTCAAAGAGATAGAATCTGGACTCAAAAATATCGATGGTATTGATAAGATGTCCACGATTATCTCTGCTGGTAAATTTAATATCATCTTAGAGCTAGAAAAACGTGTCAATAAATATAATATAGCAGATAAAGTCAAAGACACCATTACCCTTACGAAACAATATTTACCTTCGGATATGGATGTGCCTACTGTCAATGTCATTGATATAAAACGTGATTTGATGCATATTGCTATCTCTTCAAACCAAGCCTCACATGCCCAACTTATCCTCGCAGGAGATAGGCTTAAAGATAAGATAAATAGTTTAAAAGATATTGCCGAGGTAGAAATTTTTGGGGATTCTGATATATACTATGACATCCGTTTAGACAGTGACAAGATACATGCCTTAGGACTTGATGAAAGTAGTATCATCACAGCACTATCAGGACTCTCCTATATCTTTCCTATCGGACACATAGAAGACCCTAGTCAAGGGCATTATTTTGTCTCTACTTACAATGGTGCCAAAGATGCCTCTTCTTTGCTAGACAGCCAAATCAAAGTTTTGGGTAAGGTAGTATACCTCAAAGATATAGCCACGATAGACAAACGCTATGAAGATACAGCTACCATGTATTCTATTGATACAAAACATGCTGTAGATTTGTCCATCAAACAAAGTAATATCGGTAATGCTATAGAGATTGCAAATGCTATCAAAGTTTTAGTTAAAGAGGCCAATCTTAAAAAGAGTAACATACACTATACTATCCATGATGACAAATCAGAAAAAATATCAGACCGTCTTAATATTGTTATTTCCAATATCTTGTTAGGACTTATTCTTATCTCTCTTTTGGTCTCGTTGCTTATCAATAAACGTATGTCTTTTGTCATCTCATTGGGCATACCTACCTCTTTTGTTATGGGGGCTTCTTATCTTTATATCTCTGGATATAGTATCAATATGATTTCCCTCATTGGTGTGCTGATTGCTCTAGGTATTATCGTGGATGATGCCATCGTCGTAAGCGAAAATATACAACAACACATCGAAGAAGGTAAAGCACCCAAAGAGGCTGCTATCATAGGGGCTAGTGAGATGTTTAAGCCTGTGAGTATCGCTTCTCTTACTACTCTCTTTGCTTTTATCCCTGCCCTACTTATGTCTGGGACGATGGGCGAGGTGATGAAGCTTATCCCTATTGCTGTAGCTGTGCTTGTTTTGGCTTCTTTGATAGAGTCTTTTCTCTTTTTGCCTATTCATGCAGCTCACCTACTAAAAAAAGAGCAAAAAACGACTTCGTGGGAACGTGTCAACCGATTTTATAGTTGGATTATTCATTTTTTTATGTCTTACAAAAAAACATTTTTAGTCCTTTTTATTCTTTTTGTACCTCTTGCTATTGTCATGGGATTAAAAGCCAGTCAATTTCAAATGTTTCCTCGTTTTGATGCAAGTACCATTAAGATTACACTCAAAGCCAATGTCAATACTACCACCAAAGAGACATTAGCTTATCTCAAAGCCATCGAAAAAGACTTATTTACACATAAAAATAGATTTTCTATTGCACATATTAGCTCTGTAGCAGGTAAAAGAAGAGATGCAGCTGGAAACTCCGAGACCTACCCTTATGTAGGAGAAATTACTATAGAATTTCAAAAGCTTAAAGCACAAAATTTTATAGACAAATATATTACCCCAACCCTAAGCTTTTATTATGATAAAGAAGGGCGTACAAGAGAAGAAAAATCAGTAGTTATTGCCAAAAAATTACGTCACTACCTCAAAGAACAAAACTATCAAGCCACCTATAATCTCAGTGATTTAGCCATAGTAGAACGTAAAGTAGGGCCTATTAAATCTGACCTAAAGATAGGACTTGTCTGCGATGATAATGAAAAGATTATGCACTTTACACAAAAGATAAAAGAATCACTCCAAAATTTAGATGGTATAGTCTCTGTCAATGATTCTATAAACTTTGGTATGGATGAGATAAAACTTCGTGTCAATCCTTATGGTGAATCTTTAGGATTTAATGAGCAGAAATTAGGTGTACTACTCTCTAATTTTTATCTGGAAAAACGTATAGGATTTGCGTTTGATAGTAGCTCTTTACTTGAACTAAAGATACGTTCTATACAAAAAAATGCCCTAGACTCGTTCAAAAATCTACAGATAAAAGTAGAAGACAATCAATTTGTCATGCTCAAAGAAATTGTACTATTTGAAACCATTAAATCTTTTGAGAAAATCATCAAAGACGATGCAGAAAAAAACTTTTATGTCTATGCCAATGTAGACAGCAAAAAAATAACAGCCACCCAAACCCTTGCTACACTAAAAGATTTACTCCAAGAAGTAAAAAATGCTGGTATCAAAGTCATCCTCAAAGGAGAAGAAGAAAAGAAAAAAGAACTCAAAAACGATATGATGACAGCATCAGCTGTAGCCCTACTCCTGATTTTACTTTCATTACTATATCTCTTTAACTCCTTTAGAGAAACATTTATGATGATGTCGGTGATTCCTTTTTCATTTTTGGGTGTACTCATAGGTCACTTTATTTTAGATGTCAATCTTTCTATGCCTTCTATCATTGGTATGTTAGGACTCACTGGTGTGGTTATCAATGATGGTATCATCATGATAATGAACCTTAAAAAAGCCAATACTATGGATGAGATATTTTTATATGCCTCTAAACGCTTTAGACCTATTATATTAACCTCTATTACCACCCTCATAGGACTTAGTTCGCTGGTGTTTTTCCCTACAGGACAAGCAGCTATTTTTCAGCCTATGGCAATTTCTTTGGCATTTGGTTTGGCATGGGGTACAGTACTTAATTTGCTTTACCTTCCTGTACTTTATACGATAATCAATCAAAAAAGATTGGGTATTCGCTAAATTTTAAAGTAGAAATATCATAATATAGACACTTTATATATATTAATATGATATAATTATTCTAAAATTATCGCAGGAGAGATGCCCTCATGAACGATCATGATCTTGATGACCTTATTATCGACACAAAACCACAGAATACGGATAAAACAAAAAACCCTTTAACTATTTTTGCCTTACTTATTATTATACTAATTTTAGCAATTATATTTAGTAAAAATTTACTTGTATCCCCTGAGAATGCTGAACTTAATTTAGATGACAATGATAGTGCTATCTCAGCATCTAAACTTATGATTCAAAATGACACAGAAGCAGAAGCAGTAGAAGCACCTACAGAAGAAGCCCTCGGAGAAGATGACCCTTTGTCTTCATTTATTGCACAACGACATAAAACACCTGTAGATAATATGTTGAAAATACAAATGCCAAAAGACAAAAATCAAAAAGATGACTCAGATAATGTAGAGTCGGTTAAAGAAGAAACGACCCAAAAGATAGATGAAGCACACACAGCTACAACAGCAGAAGTATCTAAGGTAGTCCCTCTTGAAGAAATTAAAAAGATAGCCAATGTCGATACGGAACCTGCAAAAGAAGAAACAGTAGTCAAACCTAAACCTGTCATAAAAAGACACGTGTATAAAAAACCAAAAGTTGTTAAAAAAGCACCTAAGAGTGTAGCTTCAGGTAGATACTTTATACAAGTAGGGTCATTTCAACAAACACCTAGTAAGCGTTTTTTATCTGTTATTAGAAATAGTGGATTTAAGTATGTTATCTCTCGTCCCAATAGTACGGGAAATAAAAAACTACTCATAGGACCGTATGCCAGTAAATCTGATGCAAATCAAGCATTAATTACGGTCAAATCGCGTATCAATAAAAGTGCTTACGTTGTACACAAGTAGCAAAAATGTATAAAACAATTCTTTTTGACCAACTTACACCAGTGGCACTATATGGGAAAATCAAAGAGATTTTCCCTACAGAAATCACCATGCTTTTTGAATCTGTGGTCAATAGCAATGAGGGTAACTTCTCATTTATTACCATAGGTGCAAAAGAACGCCTAAGCTATAAAGATAAAACCACATACTATACCGATGCATCTCACACTAAGAAAGTCCTCAAAGAAGACCCTTTTTCCTTTTTAAAATCTTATTATAACAAAGTAGATAAATTAGCCTATAAAGAAAAAGCTTCTAAACTAGGCTTCTCTTTTGTAGATGGATTTATCGGTTTTATCGGCTATGACATGGTTAAAGTATTTGAACCCACACTAGAAGAGAGTATGAATGATTTAGCAGACCCTCTTAATACGCCCGACCTTGACTTGGTACGTCCTAAAATTATCATTGCATACTCACATAAGTCATCAAAACTTACACTCATACTCAATGATGAAACGATGAGCCATGCCATAGAATCTATAGAAAACATTTTAAAAAACAATAGCACTCCAATGCCATTAAAAGCTGTAAAACTCGATGGGGTGGGTACATTTAGTATAGATGAAGCACGTTTTGAAGCACTTGTAGATGAGTCTAAAGAGAGTATCCGTTCTGGTGATATTTTTCAAATTTTACTCTCCAATAGATATACCCAAAAAGGTAAGATTGACCCCTTAAGTTTCTACCGTGTCTTACGTTCTAAAAATCCTTCTCCGTATCTATTTTTACTTGACTATGAAGACTTTTCTATCTGTGGGTCTAGTCCAGAAGTGATGGTACGCCTCACAGAAGGAGAGATACTCCTTCGCCCCATAGCTGGTACACGTAAACGTGGCAAAAATGCCAAGCGAGATAAAGAGCTTGAGCTTGAAATGTTGGCTGACCCCAAAGAGTGTGCCGAACACCTCATGCTCATAGACCTAGGACGCAATGACGTAGGACGTGTAGCCCAAACAGGTACAGTCAAGGTCACAGACATGATGCGTGTAGAAAAATACTCACACGTCATGCACATGGTATCAGATGTAGAAGCCAATCTCGAAGAAGGCAAAGATATGTTCGACCTCTTTGCAGCTACCTTTACAGCAGGTACAATGACAGGAGCACCCAAAATAGAAGCGATGAAACGTATCGCTAAATATGAAAAATTAAAACGTGGATTTTATTCTGGTTCGGTGGGATATTTCTCTTTTGATGGAAATATGGACTCAGCCATAGCCATCAGAACCTCTCTCATCAAATCAGATAGCATTACCTTACAAGCAGGAGCAGGTATCGTAGCTGATTCCGTTCCCAAGCTAGAATACTTAGAAGTCAAAAATAAACTAGGTGCATTACTCGCTACACTAAAAGAGATGGAGAGTCTTTAAACAAAAAGACCATATTATAAATAAAGCCCTCTATATCCCTATGGGAATAAAGAGCCATAGAGAAGCCTAAGGCTTACTCTACTTCTGCATCGATAACATCGTCATCGTCTGCTTTTTTTGCTTTTGGGTCTTCTTTTCCTGCTGCTTCTTTGGCATACATTGCTTCTGCTAGTTTATGAGATTTTTCAGTTAAAGCTTTCACTTTTTCTTCTAATTGCTCTTTACTTGCACTGTCGTCTTTGAGTATAGTTTCTAACTCTGTAATGGCTAGTTCAATACCTTCTTTTTCTGTTGCATCAAAGTTTTCACCCAAATCACTTAATGACTTCTTCGTTTGGTGAATCAGTGCATCAGCTTGATTTCTAGTCTCTACCACTTCTTTTCTTTTTTCATCTTCTGCTTTGTTGGCTTCTGCGTCTTGTACCATTTTTTCGATTTCTTCATCGCTAAGTCCACTCGAACCAGTGATTTTAATCTCTTGTGATTTACCTGTCCCTTTGTCTGCTGCTGAGACGGTCAAGATACCATTGGCATCAATATCAAAAGTAACTTCTATTTGTGGTACACCTCTTTGGGCTGCTGGGATATCACGAAGTTCAAACATACCTAAAGACTTGTTATCTTTTGAAAATTCTCTTTCACCTTGAAGTACATGAATAGAAACGGCAGGTTGGTTGTCTTCTGCTGTAGAGAATACTTGTGATTTTTTCGCTGGAATCGTTGTTCCTTTTTCAATCACTTTAGTAGTCACTCCACCCAAAGTTTCAATCCCAAGACTAAGAGGTGTTACATCAAGAAGCAATACATCTTTCACATCTCCTGCCAAAACACCACCTTGAATAGCAGCACCAAGAGCAACAACTTCATCAGGGTTTACTGATTTATTTAATTCTTTTCCGAAGAATTTTTTCATTTCTTCTTGTACCAATGGGATTCTTGTAGATCCACCCACCATAACAATCTCGTTAATTTCAGAAGTGCTAAGGTCAGCGTCATCTAGTACACCTTGTACTGTTTTGATAGTAGAAGCCACTAAATCACCAATAAGAGACTCAAATTTTGCTCTTGTAATTTTAGTCACAAGGTGTTTTGGTCCAGATGCATCTGCTGTGATAAACGGCAAGTTAATTTCTGTTTCAGTGGCAGATGATAGCTCTTTTTTGGCTGTTTCAGCTGCATCTTTTACTCTTTGAAGAGCCATAACATCAGCTTTTACATCAATACCCGTTTCAGATTTAAAGGCATCTGCCACAAAATCAATAATCTTGTTATCAAAATCATCTCCACCCAAGAATGCATCACCACCTGTAGCCAATACTTCAACCACACCATCACCAGTCTCTAGTGCTGTCACATCAAAAGTACCACCACCAAGGTCATACACTACGATTTGTTCTGCATCTTTTTTATCAAGTCCATACGCCAATGCTGCTGAAGTTGGTTCGTTGATAATTCTAAGAACATTCAACCCTGCGATTGTTCCAGCATCTTTAGTAGCTTTTCTTTGTGCATCATTAAAGTAGGCAGGTACAGTCACAACAGCGTCCGTAATCGTCTCACCAAGATACGCTTCTGCATCTTCTTTCATTTTGATAAGCACTTTAGCCGAAATCTCTTGAGGCGTATATGTCTTACCTGCTACTTCAATCGCACAAGCACCATTGTCACTTGCAATAATGTGATAAGGAAGTTTAGACTGTGCTTCTTTCGCATTGTCTTCACTCATCATCAGACCCATAATTCTTTTGATAGAATAAATTGTCTTTTCAGGGTTGGTAATCGCTTGTCTTTTAGCAGATTCACCGACTAAAATTTCGCCTTTGTCTGTAAATGCTACAATAGAAGGGGTAGTATTTTTACCCTCTTTGTTTGCGATAATTTTCGCTTCGCCATTTTCAAAAATAGCCATTGCTGAGTTTGTTGTTCCTAAATCTATTCCTAATACTTTACCCATATTCGTTCCTTTAAAATTATATATTTATTATATCGTAGGGGGCGATTGCCATCGCACCAAAAATCCAAACATCATAAAGGTGCGATAGCAATCGCCCCCTACAATGCTATTTACAAGTTGAAACCATCGCAGGGCGTAAAATACGCTCTTTGATTGTGTAGCCTTTTTGCATCACTTGCACCACATCGCCAACTTCATGGTTTTCGCTCTCAACTTGCATAATTGCTTGATGCACTTCAGGGTCAAATTCGCCCTCACAAGATACTTCTTTGATGTTGTTTTTTTCAAGTATCTTTTTGAGTTGCTCAAAAGTAAGGGTAACACCCTCTTTCATCTGTGCAAGTACTTTTAAATTATCTTCTGAACTCTCTTCTGTACTTTCCATCGCAGATATAGCACTCTCAAAAGAATCCATCACAGCCAACATATCTTTTGCAAAACTTTCGTTTGCATACGATACAGCATTGTTTTTGTCTTTTTCCAAACGTCTTTTGATATTTTCAAAGTCTGCGTGTGTTCTGATATATTTGTCTTTATATTCAGCTACTTCAGCCAAAGCCTCTTCTAGGGGGTCAATTTCTACAGTCTCTTCTTCTGTTTCTATTACTTCTTCTTCCAAGACATCTTCTGTCTTAGCGTCTTCAAGATTTTCTTTTTCTTGACTCATGTAGTTACTCCTTATTTCTAGCTTACATTTTGAATGTATGGGGTATTATACAACATTGAGTGAGGTTTTGTCAAGTCCTAGTTGAGTCATATAGACTAAACTATAAAAAAAGACCGTTAAAAGAGCTTTAAAAATTACGTTAAACCGTGATAATTGTATGAAATGATAGAAGTATAATAAGAAAAGTGAAAAAAGAAGAAAGGGTAAAATTACATACATCTAAAAAAGATATATGTAATATAAAAGAGTCAAAACTTAGTTACGGATACCCATATCTGTTTTGATGATGTTCCATCTTGTAAGACTTACTTTTTTCAAGTATCTCATAAGTCTTCTTCTTTGTCCAACTAGTTTAAGTAGTCCAAGTCTTGAAGAGTGGTCTTTTTTGTTTGTTTTAAGGTGTTCAGTTAAGTATACAATTCTTGCTGTAAGTAAAGCAACTTGTACTTCTGTTGAACCTGTATCGTTTTCGCCTCTTGCGTATTTAGCAATAATTGCTGCTTTGTTCGCCTGATCTAAAGCCATAATGACCTCCTGATGGGTATAAAATCTCTAAAAATATTTTTAGGAACGATATAATATCACAATAAGCTTATAC
>Ga0256838_1001184_pt1 | contig 12936 bp, 10 predicted proteins | sample 4571419metaG_FD_185978 | JGI IMG/M metagenome (GOLD analysis project Ga0256838, IMG submission 185978) | Hydrothermal vent microbial communities from Guaymas Basin, Mexico - 4571-419 | ecosystem: Environmental > Aquatic > Marine > Hydrothermal vents | place: Mexico: Guaymas Basin | collected...
TCACTCATTTCATCAAAAAAAACCAAATCCACACTGTAAAGTCCTGCAGCTTTGTCTATTTTTTCTTTTAACTTTCTTTTTTCCCTGAAATTTAAATCAATATCCACGGCAATATCAATATCGGAAGTTTCGAGATTGTCTCCTCTTGCACGGGAGCCGAAAAGATAAAGGGCTTTAGGATTATGCTCTTTTAAAATTTCTGTTATTTTTTTGATTTTTTCCATTTTAAAAACTCCTCTACAACACTGAAACTTCCGAATACCAGCACCGGTTTTTTTATTTCTTTAAACTCCTCCGTCTCAATTCCAAGCTCGAGTGCCGTTTTTTTGATTTTTTCAGGCTTTTCTATTCTTTCGTTATCTACTTTTATAAGATAGAGTTTATTGGTTTTGGGTTTTAAAATAGTTAGTATTTCTTTGTAGTTTTTGTCCGAATAGGTGTTATAAATTAAATTGACTTTTTTAGGAAGTGTGTTTGCAATCGCTCTTGCCGCAAGGGGATTGTGTCCTACGTCTATCCACAAATCTTTTTCGATTTCCTGCATTCTTCCGGGAAGCGTCAAATCTTCTATATCTTTTATATCAAAAGGGATGTTTTCTTTTTTTAAAAAGCTCATTGCAAGCAGGTAATTGTCAAACAAAAATTTGACGAATTTAAACTTTTTTTTTAATCTTTCGATTTCATTTTTACTGAAAAAATATGAATAATCATAAATTTGTTTACCTTCACTTTTCACTTTTAACTTTACACTTTTAACTTCATCGTGTATTTGTCTTCCTATTATCGCTTCTTTATCTATTGAATTAAGTTTAGTAGTTGCAATTTCTTCTATTGTGTTACCTAAAAACGCCTGATGGTCGTAATCTATTGTGGTAATTAGTGAAATTTTTTTTTCAAATACGTTTGTAGCGTCAAATTCGCCTCCGAGTCCCGCTTCCATAATTACATAATCAAGTCCCTCAAAAGCCAAAGCGGCAAGGAAGGTTGTGTATTCGAAATAACTCAGTGAATTTAAGATTTTTGAAGGAAGCAGCGAATGAAGTTTTTGATGGATTGTTTCGAGTGTTTCGTTGTCTATGTTTTTGCCGTTTATCCATATGCGTTCATTGAATTCAAGTATATGCGGGGATGTGTAATGTCCAACACTGTACCCCCTTTTTAAAAGGGTGTGTGCTAAAAACCTGCCTGTTGAGCCTTTGCCGTTTGTGCCTATTATGTGAATTACGGGAGGGATATTTATTTTATCTTTTATAAGATTATAAGTTTTCGGCATTCTCTCAAGGTCGATTTTTTTATAAAAAAGAGGTTTTCGGTTTAAAAATTCAAAAACATTATTTTTTTCATTCTCAATTCTCAATTCTCAATTCTCCATTATTAAGAGCATTCATCCTCTGCACAAATTCTGTTTCTTCCGTTTTTCTTAGCCAGATAAAGTCTTTTGTCAGCTAATTTTAATGTTTCTTCACTTGAGTTTGTTTCATTTCTCGCTGCAACTCCCCCTGAAACCGTTACATTGATTCTTGTTTTTTTATACATAAATTTTGTTTTTTGGATAATCTGTCTTAATTTTTCGGCAAATTTATAAGCGCCTTCTTTGTCAGTGTTAGGAAGGATTGCTACAAATTCTTCTCCCCCGAATCTTCCTATCATGTCGATATCCCTGGCATATCTCTTAAACAGTAATCCGAGCGATTTTAAAATAACATCCCCTGCGTCGTGACCGTAGGTGTCGTTTATGTTTTTGAAATGGTCTATGTCAAAAAATACAATCGAATAGTTTGTCCCGTATCTTTTAAAAACCGATTCCTGTTTTTGCAATTCTTCCATTACGGCTTTTTTATTGGCAATATTGGTTAAAAAGTCTGTTTTTACTTCTTTGCTGAGCTGTTTTAATTTTCCTTCTAAAAACTGAACTTTTTGTCTTAACTGCTCTATTTCTTTATCTTCTTTTTTCATCTCTTCTGAAAATACGTTTAATTCTTTATCAATTGATGTTGCTATTGCAAGCAGTTTTTCTTTTATTGTTTCAAAATCCCCTTCATCTTTTCTCCAGTTTTGCAGTTCTTTCGTTATGTTTTTAATTTCATATGAAGAACTGTCGGTTTTTTCAAGTATTCTTAATATTTTTATGGAAAGTCTTTCGGCGATTTGATCAAGATCCTTTAGTTTTCTTTTAAGTTCCTCTTTGTCTAATCTTATTCTTTTCTCGGTTAAGATTTTAAGATCTTCAGCAAAAGCCTTGCTTAAAATAAACGAGGAGTCTTCTTTTATCTGTTTTTTTAAAATTGCCACTTCATTGCTCATAAAAGGGGCATAACTCGGTGTTAGGGCATATATTAACGAATCGACTAAAAAGTCTAATTCCGGATTTTCTTCAAATTTTTTAATTAAAGCATCGATTACTTCAAGGGCGTCTTCGCTTTTAACACCTGCAACCCTTGCCCCTTTTTTTACAACCGAGGCGTCAAATTCACTTAAAAAATCCATCCATTCGCTTCTTAGTTTATCGAATTCCTCTTTTTCCATTTTAGGTTTTAAAAAGTCAAGATGCTTTATGGCTATAGTTTTTGATTTAACAATGGGAAGAACAGCTATAACGTCAAGAGCCCTTTTTGTATATAAAAATATATTTTCAAGATTTTCTTTTTCCCTGCTTGCGTCTTCACGGTTTAAATAATTAATTAAAAAAACAATTAATTCGTCAATGTTTTTTATGTTGTAGTTTTTAGCGATAAGCTGATATTTTTTATCGAGTTTGGCAATATATTCGGCGACTTTATTGCAGTCTTTAATTATAACTTTGGCTTTTTTTGCTTCAGAGCAAAAAACTTTTTTGTATTCATCCGGTGTAAATACATATCCGCTGTCTTTAAATTTTGCAAGGGCTTTTTTGGCAATGTCTTTAATGGTCATTTTTAACTCCGTCTTTTGTAATTTCAGCTAACAATTTATTAAGTGCGTCTATTGAAGCCTGTTTAAAAGAATCTAGTTTTAATTGGTCGTTTATAATACTGTTTGGGGAAACGGCAAAATCATAATTGCCGTCTACTTTATAAAAACGAGTTTTTGAAAATTTGTCAATAACCTTGGCTTTTAGCGTTACCTTGCTTCTGTAAAGTATAGGAAATCCGTTTTCATCGTAATCTAAAGGGTCTAGGGATGAAGAATCTATTGAAAGTATTATTCTGGTGTTTGCATTTTTATTTACTAAATTCGCACCGAATACGGTATATATGGCTTCATTTAAAGCATCTTTTAAAAATGTGCTCTTTTGTGGTCTTTTTGGGGATATTTCAACTTCAGCACTAATATCTTTTCCGATAATTTTGTTTTGGTAAATTGAGCTTGGTTTATAACCGCAACCGGATAAAACAATGTAAAATGTAAAATGGACAATGGATAATGAGGCTATGTTTTTAATAATTTTCCATTTTCCATTTTTCACTGTTTTTATCCTTTGACTACTATATTTACAATTCTTCCCGGAACGAAAATCTCTTTTATTATGTCTTTACCGTCAATATATTTTTTAACCGCTTCTTTTGCCTGAGTCAGTACCTCATCTTTAGAAGCGTCGGCATTTACGCTTATTTCCGCTCTTTTTTTACCGTTTACGCTTACAGGGTAGGTTATTTCGTCTTTTTTAAGAGCGTTTTCGTCTATTTTGATAGGTTCAAAATTGTTTCTGTTGAAAAGCTCTTCGCTAAGTTCGCTTGCTACATGCGGGATTATCGGCTCTAATACGTTTAAAATTATCCAGTATCCTTCTGTAAATACGTCTTTGTTGTTTATTTTATTAAGTGCGTTTAACGCTTCCATCGCACTTGCTATAAGAGTGTTGAATGCAAATGTTGTTTCATATGTTTCTTCGCTTCTTTTAAGTGTTTCATACACTTTTCTTCTGGCTTCCTTTTCCTCTTTTGAAAGTTTTGAAGCGTCAATGTTTGGAATGGTGTCTGTTTTGTATGATTTTTGTGCATTCAGGTATAGTCTGTTAATAAATCTGAAAGCCCCTTCAACTGCCGAATCGCTCCATTCAAGCTCCTGCTCAGGCGGAGCTGCGAAAAGTATGAAAAGTCTTGCCGTATCGGCGCCGTATTTGGCCACTATTTCATCAGGGTCTATCACGTTTCCTTTTGATTTGCTCATTTTGCTTCCGTCTTTGAGCACCATACCCTGGGTTAATAGTTTTGCAAAAGGCTCATCAACGCTTACATATCCTAAATCCCTGAGTGCTTTTGTAAAAAATCTAGCATAAAGCAGATGTAATATAGCGTGTTCAATACCGCCGATATATTGATCAACCGGCATCCAATACTTTTCGTCTTCTTTTCTGAAAGGAACGTCAGGAAATTTGTGAAAATCAGTCGTAAATCTAAACTGATACCAACTGCTTTGTACAAACGTATCCATAGTGTCAGTTTCACGCTCGGCATTCGCACCGCATTTAGGACATTTGGTATGTTTCCATGTAGGATGTTGTTCTAGCGGATTTCCGCTTCCTGTTATTTCAACATCTTCGGGAAGTGTAACAGGGAGGTTTTCAATTTTTTCCGGAACGATTCCGCAGTTTGGACATTTAACAAAAGGAAGAGGTGCGCCCCAGTATCTTTGGCGGCTGATTCCCCAGTCTCTTAATCTGTAATTAATTTCTTTATGTCCGATTCCTAGTTTTTCCATTTTTTTAATAATGGCTTCTTTTGCTTCGGTGTTTTTCATTCCGGTAAATTCACCGCTGTTTATTAACACACCTTCGCCTGTATAAGCTTCATTTTCATTTATTTCACCATCAAACGGTTTAATTACCCGTTTAATAGGAAGATTGAATTTTTTAGCAAACTCAAAATCCCTTTCATCGTGAGCGGGAACGGCCATTACCGCACCGCTTCCGTATTCAACTAAAACGAAATTTGCAAGCCATACGGGTACTTTTTCGCCTGTAAGAGGATGGACTACGTCTATTCCTAAATACACGCCGTCTTTTTCCATTGCCTGTCTGTCTTTAGGTAGGATACTTCTTATGTGTCTGACTTTTGCTTCCGTTTCTTTATCAAAAAGAGAGTTTTCCAGCATATAATCAACTATAGGGTGTTCGGGTGCTAGGGCTGAATATGTTACACCGTAGATTGTATCCGGTCGTGTTGTAAATACTTCATATCCGTCGAATTTATTGTTTAGTTTTTCTTTGCTTTCATTTGATAGGCTGAATTTGAATTTAAGTCCCGTGGATTTCCCTATCCAGTTTTTCTGCATTGTAAGGACTCTATCGGGCCAGTTTCCTTTCAGCTTCGTATCAATATCTTCTAAAAGTTCGTCTGCGTATTTTGTAATTTTAATATACCATCCGGGAAGTTCTTTTATTTCAATCGGATTGTCGCATCTCCAGCAGCAACCGTCGATTACCTGTTCGTTTGCAAGGACGGTGTGGCATGTTTCGCACCAGTTTACTTTTTGGGTCCTTCTTTCAAGCAGACCCGCTTCATACATTTTGATAATAAATTCCTGCTCCCATCGTGTATATTCCGGGTCGCTTGTTGCAAACTCCCTTTCTTTACTGAATGAAAGACCTAAATTTTTAAGCTCTTTTCTCATATAATCAATATTTTCGTAAGTCCATTTTTTAGGATGGGTTTTGTTTTTAATTGCAGCGTTTTCAGCAGGCATTCCGAAGCTGTCCCATCCTATAGGGTGTAATACGTTATATCCTTTTTTTCTGTAATATCTGGCAATTGCGTCACCTATTGAATAGTTTCTCACATGTCCCATGTGAATTCTTCCGCTTGGATACGGAAACATTGAAAGTATATATTTTTTCGGTAAATTATAGTCGTCTTTCGGTTCAAACGCTTTTTCTTTTTCCCAGATTTCCTGCCATTTTTTTTCGATAATGTTCGGTTTGTATTCTCTCATTTACTACTCCCAGTCAGATTTTGTTTTTGCTAGTTCGATAAAACTTAAAATCAAAGTAACTATGTTTGCAATTACGGCACCTATAGCCATTGCGTATGCCGCGTGCAAATCGTTTTTTATTTCCAGGTAAATAAATGCCGGTATCAGATGTAAATCCGCAACCAGACTTGCAGCAAACAGCTCGGCGGCAAGTATATTTTTAACACCGATTTTAAGAACGGTTGAAATTAAATTCAGGCTAAGAGCAATAAAAAGCGCTATTTTGTTGTTGTCGTACAAAAATCCGGCTACACTTGTTAAACTCATAAGCTGAAAAAACACATAAATTACTTTACCCCAATCCATAATTATCCTTTGATGTAAAATGTAAAATAAAAAATGAATTTTACATTTTTCATTGAGTAATTTTCCATTATTAAACCACTCCCCCCTGATACATTTGTCTTAATTTTTCTTTTTCTTTTCTTCTTTTTTCTTTTTCGGCAAGTCTTTTTCTGTAATCGTCTATTTTAAATCCAAGCCAGATAAGAAGAGGTGATGCAATAAAAATTGATGAATATGTCCCTACTATTATACCTACTAAAAGTGTGAAACTAAACGGCTTTATAATTTCCCCGCCGAACAGATAAAGCGTTAATACGACAAAGAATGTTGTCAGTGAGGTTAAAACCGTTCTGCTGAGTGTTTTTGATACGGCTTCGTTTATAAGTAGTGCCAAATCCCTTATTTTAGAATCCCTTACCTGTTCTCTGATTCTGTCGAATACAACGATTGTATCGTTAAGGGAATATCCCATGAGAGTTAGGATTGCTGCAAGTACGTCAAGGTTTACTTCCACCTGGAAAAAACTTACGGCCCCGAGTGATATGATGGTGTCGTGAAAAAGTGCCAAAACGGAAGCTACGGCAAAGCGCCACTCAAATCTGAACGCCACGTATATCAAAATGCCGATTATTGAAAAGATAAATGCTTGAAGTCCTTTTTCTTTAAGCTCGTTTCCTACTTTCGCACCAACTATATCGACCCTTCTTACGTCGATTTTCCCAAGCGGTTTTAAAATTTCGGCGATTTGATTTCCAATGTCGTTTTGGACGTTTGTCGAGGCGTTTTGAACGTTCAGTCTTATTAAGACTTCATTTTCATTCCCAAAAGTCGTAATATTGGCGCCTTTGAATTTTTGAGATACAAGTTTTCTTATTTCCCCGATGTCCGCTTTTTTGTCAAATTTCACCTGAACCTCGACTCCGCCTTGAAAATCGATCCCCCAGTTAAAACCTTTCGTAAATATCGAAAAAAGACTTAAAACTATCAGGATTAAAGAAACGGATATAAAAATATTTCTTTTTCCCATAAAATTATATATTTTATTATCTCTAAAAAGCTCCATATCAAACCTTCATACCAAAAGATTTCGGCGTAATTTTTTTACCGCTTGCCAGCATATATTCCCAGATTCCGTGAGTTCCTAAAATTGCAGTTAGCATACTCGCAAGAATTCCTATAGCCATTGTAATTGCAAAACCTTTAATTGTTCCCGTACCGTATGCGAATAGGGCAAGTGCTGCTATCAATGTAGTAATATTCGCATCCAAAATAGCGCTCATGGCATTCTTGTATCCGCCTTCAATCGCTACTTTTATAGATTTTCCTTCATGTAAAAGTTCTCTTATACGCTCGTTAATAATAACGTTCGCATCAACTGCCATACCAACTGTGAGCACAATACCAGCCATTCCCGGAAGTGTCAGTGTCGCACCAAAAAGCGCCATTATAGCGATAATCAAAAACAGATTCACAACAAGTGCGATATCGGCAACAATACCGGCAAGTCCGTAATACCACGCCATAAAAATTACCACCAAAACAAAACCTGTAATCAACGCTATTAAAGATTTTCTAATCGAATCTGCTCCAAGACTTGCCCCCACACTTCTTTTTTCAAGCAAAATTACAGGTGCGGGAAGCGATCCGCTTCTTAATGCAATTGCAAGTACATGCGCTTCTTCAGGACTTCCGACCGTAATCTGACCGTTTCCTCCTCCGATTCTTTCCTGAATAACGGGTGCCGAATAAACTTTGTTATCAACTACGATGGCAAGTCTTTTTCCTACGTTTTTACCCGTAAAATCCCCGAATATCTGCGCACCCTGGGAATTTAGGGTAAAAAATATGGCAGGCTGGTTTGTCTTTTGTGTAAATCCGACCGTTGCATTGGTTATCATACTTCCGTCAAGCACAGGAGGTGTTTTTAAAAGGTATTTTCTTTGAGGGTTGTCTTTACTAGGAAGCAGAATATCCCCGTATTTTTCAGCGTCTTTTTCGGTTAAGGCTTTATGCTCTTCATCCACGGCATACAGCTCGAGATGTGCGGATGTGGATATAAGCTGCTGAACGCTTTGCTGCTCTTTCGGTGTTTTTATACCGGGAAGTTCTACAAGTATTTTGTCTTTACCCTGTTTCGTGACAGTAGGTTCTGCAAGTCCGAATGCGTCAAGTCTGCTTCTAATCGTCTGAATAGCCTGACTTAGTGCATCATTTTTTGTTTTAATGATTTCCTGAGGCGTCAGGGTTATTTTATATTCAATCGAATCTTTTTTCGGTGTTTTTTGAATATTTACGCCTTTAAGAATTTTAAGTTCTTTATCAAGTTTTGCAGCGTCGTCTTTGTCAATAAGCTCAAATGTTATTGAATTGTCTTTTATTTTTAAATTGTCGATAAACAGTTCTTTTTTGTCGGTAATGTATTTAATGGTAGAACCGAACGTTTTTATCTTGCTTTTTACTGCTTCATCGCCTTTTACGCCTAAAACCAAATACATTCCGCCTTGCAGATCAAGCCCGAGGTTGATTTTAGGCTCTTTATTTATAAAAGAAGGAATTGTAAATGCAATCCCGAAAAGTGCCGCTAAAATGAAAATTACTAGTCTGTAATTAAGCTTTTTCATTATCTATTTTCCTAGCTACCGCACTTTTGTCAAGTTTTACTTCAACATGGTCGTTGATTTTAACTTTTAAAAAATCCGGCTCGTTTTTTACAACTTCTGCAATAATTCCGCCGACTGTAATTATTTTATCGCCTTTTTTAAGGTTTTCCACCATTTCTTTGTGTTTTTTTGCCTGTCTTTGTTGTGGTAAAATTACAAGGAAATAAAAAATGGCAAATAAAATTATAAGAGGTAATAATGATGCTAAAAGTGAAGGTTGCCCTGCCTGCGGTGCTTGTGCGTATAAGAAATTCATGTTTGTCCTTTTTTAAAAGGAATTTTAACACAAATTCACTCTACTTAGCAATTTTTTTTTCATTACCGCTGTATATTAATTATATATTGCTTGTATACGGAATGGAAATTAATTTATTTTTCAAACTTTTTTTTACCGCTGATATGTTTTTTGCTTTGTATTTTCTTTTTCATTCTAAGCATAAATGGTTTGGAAGCGGATTTTTAACAGGGCTTTTTTGGTTTTGGTGGATCGGGCTTAGTTTCAGGTATTACGGTCTGAGTTGGCTTATTTTTGTTGTTGATTTTTTCATAGCTTTGTTTTACGGTTTTGTTTTTTGGGTAATTTTTAAAATATATGAATTAATAAACCGTCAAAACAGATATTTTGCAAAAATGTTTTTAGTTTTGTTTTTTACTTTCGGTTTTGATTATGTTGCACCTTTTACTTTTGACTGGTTTAAGCCGGAGGTTTTGTTTGTAAATTCAATTTTCGGCGTTACAAAAACGGTTTTGTTTTTGGTGACAACTGCCGTGGCTTTTTATGAAGAGTTAAAAAGGATTTCGTTAATTGTTTTGATTGTTGCGCTTTTGTTTAATTCTCATCCTCCAAAAACGTTGGATCTTGATATTTATGTTTCAAACACCCACATACCGCAGGAACTCAAATGGAAAAAAGATTACATTCCTTTTGAGATAAAAAACAATTTTGCAATTATAAACAGGGCTATAAAACTGAAAAAAGACGCAGTTGTTTTGCCCGAGAGCGCATTTCCTTTATTTTTAAACAAATATGAAGATTTAATGAATAAATTAAAAAAACTTTCAAAAAAAATAGTAATAATTACAGGTGCTTTGCATCTTAAAAATTCGAAGTACTATAATTCAACATATATATTTAAAAACGGCAAAGTAATAATTTTAGACAAACACGTTTTAGTGCCGTTTGGGGAATATATACCGCTTCCGTTTTTTCAAAAAGAGATTAATAATCTTTTTTTCGCAGGGGCGAGCGATTATATGACAAGTGACAAATTCGGTATGTTTGAAATAAAAGGCTATAAATTTATTAACGCTGTATGCTATGAGGCTACGGTGGAGGATTTGTATAAACTTGAGCCAAATTACGTAGTGGCTCTAAGCAACGATGCATGGTTTATGCCCTCAATTATGCCTTCTCTTCAGCAGATGTTAATAAAAATTTACGCCGAAAAATACGGTAAAACCGTATATCACAGTATAAACGGATTTAAATCGTATGTGGTAAATAAGCAGAGGTGAAGTGATTAGTGAAAAATGGTGAAAGAAGGTGAAAGGGGGTGAAAAAAAGGTGAAGATGTGGAAAAGAAAGGGAAAAGATGGGGAAAAGAGAAGGTGAAAGAGGGTGAAAATGAGCGCAGCGAACCCGGCCACTTGAAAAGTGGCGGGGTGGACAAGGGAAAATCTTAACAACTACTAATACACTAATAACCATAATAACTTAATAACTTAATAACTTAACTAACCTTAACAACTAATAAACCAATACTTCAACTTTGCTTTAAGCTTTGCGCTTTGAGTATTTAGCTTATTTAAAAACTTGCCCCGAAACTAAACTCAAACTTTCTCGTATCATCGTCGTCTTCGGTTTTGATAGGCCATGCCCATACAAAGCTGATAGGTCCCATAGCCGTAACCCAGTCAATCGATACACCAATAGAACTTCTTGATATATCCAGTCCGTCTTCCCCCACTGCCCCGTAATCTATAAATCCGCTTGCCCAGAGTTTGTTTTTAAGACTGATAGGCGTTGAAATTTCAGGTCCCATGATTAGTTCGTATTTACCTCCGATTTCATTTCCCTCATCATCAACCGGAGAAATTGAATATGAGCTAAATCCCCTGACACTTCCGATACCGCCCAGATAAAATTTTTCGTTAATGGGCAGATATCCGTTATCCGTGATAACGCCGGCTTTAACTTTATATTTTAATACCGCATAGGTTTTATATATATTGTTTTTTAAAGGGTAAAAATATTTATATTTAAGTATTGTTTTTAGATATTTTTCATCGCCTCCGATACCTGCAAATTGTGCTGATATGGATGCTTTTTGTCCGCTAGTCGGGAAAAAGTAATTATTTGTTGTGTTATAGTTTAATGTAGCGACTATGTAGCTTTTAGTGCTGTCGGGTTTTAGATAATCTTCACTTACGTCGTAATCGCTGAGTTTTGTTTTCGTAAATCCGTATGTAACGTTTGCACCGAGATGTCTTGATAACTCTTTACCGACTCCTATTGTAAAACCTTTTTCTTTTGAGGTATATGAAATTCCTTCAAATTCCCTATTGAAAACAGAAGTGTTAAAAGAGTATTTCGTATCAAAAACTCTAGGGTTGTACAATGAAAATCTGTAGGTTTTATCTTTACTTGAGGTGTCCATCGAAGCATTTACGCTTTGTCCGCTTCCGAATACGTTTCTTTCCGTTATCGAAAAGTTAAAACCGAGTTTAGAATAACTTCCGTAACTTATTCCGGCTTTAAGTGAACCGCTAAGTCCTTCTTTAACGTTTACTATTAAATCAATCTGATCGGACGAAACTTTTTTTTGTTCGATTTTTACATCTTCAAGATAACCTGTCCTTTGAAGAGCGTTTTTTGAATCTGTTAAATCTTTGTAAGAAAATTTATCTCCGGGAGCCAGATAAACGTTTCTTCTAATAACCCTGTCTAGCGTTTTTGTGTTTCCTTTAATGATAACGTTTCTTATATAAACGATTTCACCGGGAATGACTTTAAATGTTATATAAGCGTCGGAGCCTTTTTTTTGAATGTCGGGGTAAACTTTTGCATAAGCGTAACCTTCGTTTGCAAACGCATGCTGAATGTTTTTAATATCTTCCCTTAATGCTGCAACATTAAAAAATTTATCGGTTTTTAAGTTAAGTTCCGGCAGTTTGACTTTTATGTTTTTAGGATAATCAATATCTATTTTTTTGATAATATATCTTTTGCCCTCAGTTATTGAGTAATCTATAACCGCACTGTAATTGTCAAAGTTTGATTTTGCAAGAGGTACACTGACTTTTGCATCCATGTATCCTAAGTTTAAATAAAAATTCTGCAGCGCTTCCCGGTCAGAGATTAATTTATAGATATTTAATTCACCGTCATTGGTAAAAGGTAAAAAGCTCCAGAAAGTTTTCGGTCTGTTTTCGGTTTCGTCTAACAAATCGCTTTTGGATATTTTTTTAATACCGTAAAAATTTACATTTTTAATGGCAAGTTTTTCGCCTTTTTTTATAGAAATATTCAGTTTAACTGATACGGGGGATATGAAATGTTTGTCTATGTTTACAACAGTATTGAAATATCCTTTTGAAAGGTAATAGGATTTTATAAATTTTTGCAGATTGTCAAGTTTTTCTTGTGATAATATTTCGCCTTTTTTTGGAAGAAGATTTTGTTCTTTTAAAATTTTTTTTAAATCTTCGGAAAAATTTTCCAAATTTAAAGAATAAATCGAAGATTTTTCTATACATTCGAATATTAAAGTATTATCGTTTTTTACGGCTTTGACTGTTTGAAAATAGCCTGTTTTATATAAATTCTTGATACTTCTGTCAATTTTTTCTATATCAAAATCATCGCCTTTTTTTATATCAATTAAACTGTTGGCGGTTACAGGTGATATGTGTAAAAGGCCTTTGTATTCAATTTTGTCTATTTGAGCAAGTAAAATAATCGGAAATAAAAGCAGTGATTTTTTCATAATACCCCTTGTTTAAATAATAAGGGCAATTATATCAAAAAAGTTTGATAAGGTGG
>Ga0256838_1001185_pt1 | contig 12934 bp, 1 predicted proteins | sample 4571419metaG_FD_185978 | JGI IMG/M metagenome (GOLD analysis project Ga0256838, IMG submission 185978) | Hydrothermal vent microbial communities from Guaymas Basin, Mexico - 4571-419 | ecosystem: Environmental > Aquatic > Marine > Hydrothermal vents | place: Mexico: Guaymas Basin | collected...
ACAGATACGGCTTTATTGATAATGCCACAGTTACAGCCGATACCAATCACATTACACTCCAGCCCGGTGAAGACAAGATTATTACACTGACAATAGAAGATGTGGCATCTCTCGGTTGGGTAGAGGGTCATATTATGTTCTTTGCCGACAACGAAGAAATCGGTACCATACCGTTTGCTGGTCTATTTAATCCCAATGGACCATACTATTATGGTAATGGCTGGAAAGGTGGAGCTATGCCCGCTGTTGACTGGCCATGGTGGAGTGAAAACAGATATCTTGACTATTGGGGAAGAAAATATGGTGCATCTGAGGCCACATACAAGGGTATGACGGCACTAATGAATAGATGGTATATCATGGATTTTGATCTAAATACTAATGAAATAAAGAATGAGATAGTTTACCTCTTACCAGCGGGAACCGATGATATTACAGGAGGAAGTGGATACAAATCTTCTTGCTCACCGTTTACTGAATATAACTTTGTTTCTACACTTGATCATTTCAACAAGGACTGGATGGGTACTCCCGCTATAGTTCAGGCCTATAAGATAGACGATAATACTGGTGAACAGTATATTGACGATCTCGTTCTTAATATATCTGCAATGAGAGGTATTGTTGGTTTCAAGGCAGAAGTTCTTTCTGAAACAGGCTCTGTTGTTACGGTAGTTGATCACAGTGGCGAATGGGAAGGAACTATTAGAAAAGGATGGAGCCAGAACTACTATTCTGATTTCGTAAACGATACATCAGATTATATGACAGTGTTACCTGCTGATGTACTTAATAAGTTGCCAGAGGGACAGTATACTGTGAAGGTGTATTTCTACCCAAGACCTGTCATCAATCCATTTAACAAGAATTATGACTACAAGCCGCAGGTTATAACCATGCCATTTAAAGTAGATCGCACCGCACCTGAGGCAGCAATTGGCGTAGATTTCAGACCACCGTTTACCATAAGAATCACTGGTGAGTCACATAAAGATAACCTTACAGGACTTATTGGATTGAACATTCGTATATATCTTAACGATAAACCAGAGGATATGCCATCTAGCTATGTTTCTATGTACACAACTGTCAAAGACCTTCCATATGAGATAAATCTTAATTCTCTTACCTATTATGATAAAGAGGGTAACAAGAAAATGCTTTCAACCGATATCTTTAATGTGAAATATTTACTTATTCTTCCAGAGGATGGAGCTCATAACTATTCCAACTATACCTACGCTACAGGATCGGATCTTATGGATGGTAGATATCTTACAGATGGATACAATTTCGCTTCGGTTAGCTATCAATTAAATATTTCTCCTGCTGCGGTATTTGGTGCTGACAAGGTTTATAAGGTTGTTGGTTATAAGTTATTGCCCGGTAAGAGAGGAAAAGTTCTCGTTCCACAGCTTGAAGATGTGACAGATGCAACTGTGACAGAGCCATATGTGGCATATTATATCTACAAGTCAGATGCCGGATTTAGGAATATTCTTCTAACTAAGGGAATGGATATAGTGGTTAAACCTGATAATGTATACGCCTTCGCATCTGATGAGCAGGCGTTTGCCATCGTATCCTATGATAAGGATATGAAGCTGACAGATGTTGGAGTTACCGGTAATGTTCTTGTTTATCAGCTTGTTCCAGAGGGTAATGTAGTTAATGCATACTATGTTACAGGTGATGATATTACCCTCAAAGCTGGTAAAACCTATCTTATAATCAAGAAGTAAAAGGGTAAACAATAGTTTACGCTTGTAAACGGGAGAGGTTACATCCTCTCCCGTCTTTTTGTTTGTAAATGCTATAATCATCACAGGAGGTGGTGGTGGTGAATAAAGAGATTAGAAGTATATTTATGTGGGTGCTTGTGCTTGCTATGATTTTGTCGTCTACTCCTGTTATTCCAGCTGTTTCTGTTGCCAATGCGGCTTTGTATCAGAAGTTTTTGGTGAAAAAGGTAGATGTTGAATTACCTGCGTCTTGGGATACAAAAAAAGCACCAGCGGCTAACACGGTTTTGACTGCCACTGTAGATATATATACTCAGGTATTAGCTCTTTCTGACACAATGAAGAGTATTACTGTTAATTATTCGGTGTGGGTAGATGGTAGTATGCAAGGCAATGGTTCTTTTAATGTAAGTGTTTCGGATAGTAAAAATCTCGTTAGAAAGGCTTTTAACTATAAGTTTACAGCATCTCCTGTAAACTACGCAAGACTCGATATTACTATTTCTTATCCTAGCCCTTATTCTGGAGATACTCTTTATTATAAATTCTCAAAATATATTTATGCTAAGGAAGGATATCCGCTACTTATTTCAAAAGTTGAAGATCTTAGTAATAGTAAAGAGCTATCTACAGCCACAGTTGGGGTGGTTTACAACATAAAGATGTCTATTACGGACCTTTATGGTAATAGTGTTTCTCCAGGTGATGTAGATTTTTATCTTGTGGATCCTGCTGGGAATGCATCTAAGATGTCTTTAATAGGAACATCAGGTGGGGATGTATTTGCTACACTGAAGCTTTCTACTGATGGGAAGTATAGGATTTTTTACTATTATAATAATGATTCTACGAAAGATAAGTTAGGCAATGCATATGTAATAGGAACATATTACTTCAAATTTGAAAGTGGTAGCACATCGGTATATAGTGGAGATACACTGGTTATTGTAGCAACTTTTGTAGACAAGGATAATAATCCTATATCAGGGGCATATTTCAGTATTTACGATGAATTCGGTAACAAGGTAGCTTCTTTGAAAAATCCTTCAACATCGGATACTACTTCTAATGTATTTAACCTGTGGACTCCTCTGTATCCAGGTACCTACTATATAGGAAAAAATGATGGTCGTTGGAATTATGGAAAGATAACTGTTAACTATCGTTCTGCGTCTGTATCAGTACAGACCTCACAGTTGTTCTATGATTATCCATATTCCCAAACGCTGACTTTGAAAGTTTTATATAATGGTGTAACAGTAAAGTCTACGAATGCAATAGTGAACATATATAATAACGGTCAAAACATTTGCTCACTATTCAACTCTATTGATTCTCAAGGAAAGTTGTCTGTTGTTATACCTTCTTCATGTTCTCTTGTAGAGGGAACAGCTAGTATAGAAGTAATAACTTCTACTCAAGTGCAAATAAGTGGGGAAACGCGATGGACATTTATTAAAGGGTATGCCACCACTAACGTTGTTAAGGCTGAGCCAATTAGTATAACATTGCAAGGTCTTTCAGATGAGATATCTGTTTCTACGGCATCTTACACTGTTAAGGTAAATGTAGTTTCTAATATTCCCAACGTTGAAGTTGGTGATGCTTCAGTATCTATAGAAGGGCCTGTTGTTTCTTCAAAGGGAATGAAGTTTAAAATTTCTCCTGGTGGAGAATTTCAGTTGAAAGCGTTGCATGGAGGTCAACTGAAGATAGTTGTTACTGCTACAAATTCTAAAGGAGATATAAAAGAAGAGACCTTTAATTACAATATTGTGGGTTATAAGTTTGATTATATACAGCCAGCATCTGGTCTTGTTAATTCCACTTTAACATTAAAGGCCAGAGTACTAACACTGGATGGTATTCCTGTAAACAATGCCATAGTGAAATTTTCTTCTCATATATCTAATGCTTTTAAAACGCAAACTGGTACTACTTCAGAAGCGGTTGTAAGTGGAGTTTCTCAAAATGTAAATGATGGTTTGTACTCTGTTGATGTTTACATGTTGAAGTCTACAAGTATTGATGTATATGTGTATAAGTCTGATGGGAAAACTTTAATGGCACAGTCGCTAGAAGCCATAAAGATTTATCCCAAGAATGATTTAGTAATAGTTGTAGATCCTTTACAGGTTGTTGCGGGCCTGAATACATCTATTAAATTAAGTGTCAAAGATTCTCAAAATAAACTGGTTCCATCTAAAGTAACCTTATATAAAAATGGAAAAGATGCAATAGCAACTCTTGAAGTAACAACTCAAACTCCAACGGTTGAGAAGACAGTTCTGTTAGGCAAAGATGACAAGTTGGTTATTAAGGCATTTTCTCTTGATAATGTGCATGGTGGTACTGCCACTATTACTCCCTTGATGCCAGATATTACTGTAACACCTACTGATAAAAAAATAACAGCGGGAGAACCAGAGAAAATAATGTTTAGTATTAAAAATCCTGTTACCGGCAAAGAATATGTTGCCGATAATATAGTTGTTACAGGAGTAAATGTTGTCTTTTCCGATGATAAGAAAGAAGTATCCGTTTCTGATAAGTCGTCTGGCTCTTTGGATATTAGGGTTGATGTAAAAGATACTTCTTCTGTGGCTTATGTTGTTTTTACTGTGAAAAATAATGATGTTGTTGTTTATACTGCCACATTTGATATTGGATATCCATCTCTTGAAGTAACTCCAACGGTTGTGTTTACTAATGTGGAAACTATTTTTAATCTTGCGTTAAAAGATGCGCATGGTAATCCGTTGCCATATAGGCAAGTTGGGCTATATTATATGGGACAGTTGATGGCTAATATAAATATTGGTTCTATGGGAAAAGCTGTATGGAATTATAAGCCCTCTTTGCCGGGTGAGTACATCTTTTCTTATGGTTCATATGCAAAATTTAGTATAAAGGCAGTAGATGATACTGATAAACCAGTTATTGTAAGTGTTTCTCCACAGAACGGAACGACAGTCTACAAGGATTATGTGGATGTTACTGTAGTTGCTCATGATGATGAAACATATATAGATAAGGTCTGGATAGATCTTAGAGAAGTTCCACTATTTAATAAGGGAGCTACTGTTACTGTTAAATACAGAGTTGATTTGGTAGAAGGAGCAAATCAAATAGTTATTGCTGTTAGAGATGCGGCGGGTAATGTTTCTGATCCTTATACTTTAACAATTTATTATAAAAAGACAAGTCCTCCAATTATTATGGAGGTTAACCCTCCATCAGGTTCGGTAGTTGATACTCCTACTGTTATGATTACTATTAAGGCTGCAGATGTTGATACCTATGTAAGAGCAGTTTATATTAATGGTGTTCCTATGCAAATAAGTGCCACCGGTCAAGTTGTTGTGGCGAGTTATGTTGCTACATTAAATGAAGGAAATAACATATTTATAATTAGAGCAGAAGACGGAGAGGGTTTAAAATCTGATCCGTATTACTATTCCATCACCTATAAGCCTTTAAAGGATACAGAGCCACCTGTTATATTATCTGTAACTCCGACGAGTGGAATTACTGTTAGTGCTGATTCTTTGACCATTACTATTACTGCTTCTGATAATGTAGGGGTTGAAACTATATTTGTTAACGGAATGGCTATACCTATGTCTGCTAAGGGCAAAATTGTTACCGTTACCTATCCTTTATCTCTTAGATACGGTAAGAATGTCTTTAGTATAGTAGCTCAGGATGCTGCTGGCAATACTTCATCTCCTTATACGTATGTTGTTTATAGAAATCAACCAGATGTGATACCTCCTAAGATTGTATCTATTGTTCCTGTCAACGGCAGTACTGTTACTATCGATGCAGTTGATGTTACCGTTACGGCTACAGATAATGAATCTGTGGTATCTATCTATGTTGATGGTAAGAAGTATTCTGTAGCAAGCCCGTCTCCTGAAATTTCAATGAAGATCCCCTTAAATCTTAAACCTGGACTTAATGTTTTTTATGTTTGGGCAGAGGATAAGGCTGGCAATCTTTCTGATAAGTATCGTTATACGCTATACTATGAGGAACCTGATACCCAGCCCCCTGCTATTGTCAGTGTGTCACCGGCTAGTGGTTCCAAAATAACTTCTTCTACGGTTACGGTATCAATTACTGTTGTTGATAATAAGCAGGTAATAGCGCTCTACATAAATGATATGCCCGTAGATGTTGAGCCAAATGTATATGTTAAGGTAAGTGTTCCATTGTCTCTTGAGTTGGGTGAAAATGTATTTGTAATACTTGCTAAAGATGAAGCAGGGAATGTAAGTGAGCCATATATATATAAGCTCATTAGGGAAGACAAAGAGGCACCGGAGCTGGTGAGCATAACACCTAAGAATGGAAGCAGTGTAGATACGGCAACGATAAAGGTAGAGATCAAGTATAGAGATAGTGGAAGTGGCATGAAGGCTATATACATGAATGGGAAAGCGATATGGGAAGGGAATGGAGAGGCAGAGGCAACAGCAGAGGTAGAGCTGGAATTGAAGCTTGGTGAGAACACATATGTAATCAGTGCCGAAGATGAAGCAGGGAATGTGAGTGAGCCATATATATATAAGCTCATTAGGGAAGACAAAGAGGCACCGGAGCTGGTAGGCATAACACCTAAGAATGGAAGCAGTGTAGATACGGCAACGGTAAAGGTAGAGATCAAGTATAGAGATAGTGGAAGTGGCATGAAGGCTATATACATGAATGGGAAAGCGATATGGGAAGGGAATGGAGAGGCAGAGGCAACAGCAGAGGTAGAGCTGGAATTGAAGCTTGGTGAGAACACCTATGTAATCAGTGCCGAAGATGAAGCAGGGAATGTCAGTGAGCCAGTGAAATATGTGTTGACATTTGAAGACAATACTCCTCCTCAGATTGTTTCTGTAACACCAGCCAATGGTTCTACGCTTGCCGAGCCGAAGGTTAATATTACCATTGTCGTGGAGGATAAAGAGACATATGTAGATAGTGTATATGTAAACTTGCAGCCTTTACCTCTTGCGAAGAAAGATAAAAAGGTCACAGTGATTCTTACGGCAACGCTCAATAAGGGTATTAACACTTTTGTTATACAGGCACGCGACGCAGCAGGCAATCTTACAGGTGAATACAGATATGTCCTTTACTATAAGCCCAAAAAGACAGTTATTAAGCTATTTATTGATCAGAGATATTACATCAAAGATGGTAAACCTTATCCAATGGATGTAGCTCCATTTATTGATCCAAGGTATAGTAGAGCTATGATTCCTCTGAAATTCTTTGCTGAGGCTATAGGTCTTGATGTTCAGTGGATGGCAGAAACCCGTACTGTTATCATTCAAGGTAAGGTTGGAGGCACGGAGCACCTCATACTTGTTCCTCTACCCAAAGACAAGATGAAGAAGGTGGATCTTTACTATAAAGATGGCAAACACATAGTGGCCTATGAATTTCCGGGCATGATTATCGTTGATGGTAAAGCCGTAGATATGGAAAAACAAGGTTATGGTGTTCCAATGATTGTGGATGGTAGAACATTTGTTCCTATCAGGTTTATACTTGAAACATTTGGTTGTCAACTTAACTGGAATCCGCCTATGATAGAGATTACATGCCCAACAGATTAATGTTCTGTGTTGTTTGTAATTTGGCGGGGAGATACACACTCCCCGCCTTTTCATTTTTTGATGTGTTTGATATAAGGGGTGTTTTACTACTTATATGTGTAATGTGTAAATATTTGTTTACACATGTTTCACGAGGTTGTCAACAAATCGTTTGTATAAAGGCTTTACATTGTCTATAATTAGCATTGGAACATACCCGTTCCAAATCTAAAAGAATTTTTGAAAGGAGGGATTTACGGGTATGAGAAGATTTGTTACAGTGCTGATTGCGCTGTCTATGGTGTTCGGATCCCTTGTGGTTCCGTTTATACCGGGCAGTGCATTTCAGCCTAAGGCGGCTAATGCCGCAACAACAACAACAATTACGCTTGCCTCTTTAGAGGTGAAGTCTGCATCTCTTATGGTTAGCTCTACAGTTGTTCTTCCTAGTGGTGCTTTATTGTCTCCTTATTCTAAGAGTGGTTCTGTTAATCTTGAAACTCTTAAAAAATATACAGATCTGTTGGTTCCAGTAAGAGATATGTATGATAAGGTTCTTGCAAATGCTACTATTGTTGTTGCTGCAACTTTGAAACTAACAGATCCTGCAACTGTGAGCGATGTTAAGAATTTAGTATTGAAGCTTGAGTATGGGGATGAAACGGCAACTGTTTTAATGCCAGAAACAGCAACTGTTTGGGTGAATGGTTCTGCTGAGTTGTTGAATGATTCTGGTATTAGTTCAGCTAAAACATCAACGGTTTACTTTGTTGCAGAGATAGATGCAAAGGAATTTATAAATGAACGGTTGCGTGGTAGTAAGTTGTACTTTACAGTTGTTGGTAATAAAGATGAGAATCTTGCTGTTAAGTATGGCAAGGATTATAAAGCTGCTACTTTGTTTTCTCCTAAGAAAGTTACCGGTCTTAGTGATATTACAGATCAGGTTTATCTAACAAAACTTACTTTTACTGGTAAACAGCTTGATGGTGTTGTAGATGGAATGGTGGGGTTGGTTAATACTGCCTCACCCAAGTGGGTGTCTGCTACATTGGCAGTTGATAGTAGCTATCTCGTTGGTAGTGCTACTATATATTCTGATACAACATTTGCCTGGTTTAGTAAAGAGCTTATAGGGAAAGATAAGGAAACATCTTCTGTTGCTCTTGAAGGTTGGTATGCTAAGATCAAAGATATTAAAGCAGGTCTTGCCAATAAAGATGGAAAACTTCTATCTGTAAATGACATTGTTACCTCCACAGATGTAATAGGTGGGGCAACTGTCTTCTTCATGGTTTCTGCTAAGAATGCCGTTGATAATGATGATTTGCCCGAAGCAGTTACAGCTACTCTGAGGAAGTATGATGGTAGTGCGGATGGGTCCGCTGTTTTGAATAAAATAGACACTACATATGATTCCAATACTGGACTTGTAAATTATGCTGCGGCTGTTGATATTAGTGAAACCACCGCTACTGTAGAGTTTGGTTTCAAGACGATTGGAGCTACACATACTCTTGGTTATGTTATTGAGAAACCTGTTAAGATCTATTCCAATGATAAGGTAGGTATTATTATTAAACAGACAGGTATAGATTATCCTTCTACTGGTACTCCCGAGCTTGTTTATACTGCCTCCTTTACTTATGATGCTACAATTATGAAAGTTGCTACATCCGCTATAGATGTCTTGGTTAATGGTAAAAGTGTTAAAAAGGTGGTAAAGATTTCTCCTGTTACTGATTTTAATAGCAAATATACTGTGAAAATACCATTTGATAAGCTTGTTAAGGGCGAGAACACAATAAAGATTTCTCTTGTAAAGGAATATGCTAATGCTAAAGGTGGTTTCTTTGTGGCAAAAGTTGGTCAGGATGGGGTTTATAAGCTTGTTCAAGCTGGTGTTTCCAAAGAGGTTGCCTACGATCTTAGTGATATAATCTGGGACGGTTTGAAAGGTACATCTCTTAAAGTAACAGCTTCTACAGCTACTAAAGTTGCTCAGACAGCTACTGTGTTTGTTTATAACACAGAAAAAGCTACATATACATTATATGCTATTCTTGAATCTGTTTCTGAGGTTAAGCCTGATATGGGATTAAAGCCCTTGGTACAGGTTGCTGCTAATGGTGAGGTTATTTCTCTTTCTCTTAATGAAACCGCTACGGTTATAAAGGACTTTAATCAGCTTGAGCCTAAGAAATTCTCTGTTGCATATCTCATGCCTGAGAATGGTTCGTTCAAGGTTAAGTTTATTGTCAAGAAAAAGACAGATAATGGTTATATTAAGATTGATTCTAAAGAAGTAGAGTATAAAGTTAATGGTTATGACATTGACAGTGTTTGTGCTGTTGTGAATGGTACTGCTACGGATATGCCAAAGTTGACAGTTGGTGCAACTGTCACGAAGATGGGGGTCGTTGTTAAAGATGCCGAGGGAACAGTTGTTAATAATGCATATGTTGAATTTTATCTCGTTGATGAGGATGGTAATCCTGTAAAGCCTAAGGATTATATTGCTGGTTCTACTTCTACTAAGTCTTTACTTGGTTCTGTTGATAGCACAAAGACCAATATTGTTGGCGGTAAATATACTCTTACCGCTACATATAGGTTTATTAAACCTGTTAATGTTATGGTGAAGGTTTATGATAAAAAAGACGGTAATCTTAAGGCAGTCAACTATGCCGTTGTTGTAGAAGCTGCCCACGACATACAGGTTTCTATCGAGCCCGTTGAGGATCTTTACTATGGTTTGACTGGTACTGTTAAGATTTATGTAACTGTGCCTGCAGATGCTGCTACCAAGGCATGGATTGCGGACGTCGTTTATGGTGGGTATAAGGATGTCAAAAAGTCTATTTCTAAGCAGACAGCTACGGTTTATACTTATGTCCTTGAAAAGAAGGTTGCTGGACCTATTACTGTTAAAGTCCGTACAGTAGATTATGCCCATGATGGTGAAGCTACATACAGCGACATTAAGAAGCCTGAGGTATCAGTTACAGGTGTTATTACCCGTTATATCAACTCTTCTTACACCTTTAAGGTTGTTTCTGAGAAATACCTTAAGGAGTATGAGAATAAATATGTGTATAATGACAAAGTTACTACTGCCACTGAGTATGAATTGGATGTGCTTGTAAAATCTCCTACTCAGAGTGAAGTTTCTTGGAGTTTTGGTTTGAGCTTTGGTGCTACTGTTCCTGTTACAACAGGAACTCTTCCTGTGAAAGATCCTGTTGTTAAGATTAGACAGAGTGGTGGTAGCTGGATTACTGCTGATGGCGCTGAACTGACATACATCAATGGTAAGATCTTCTTAGCGGTTAAGTATCTTACTGCTGATGAGAAGGCTATTCAGAATAAGTCTATTAGACTTTACAGTGGTGGTTTCAAGATTGCGGAGCAGACAACTGATGAAGATGGTATTGCATACTTTATACTTACACCTGATAATGTCTATGGAGATGTTGCCCTCTACTTCATGGGTGACGATGGGAAATATCACATGCTTGCCAATGTCAAGGTAGAAAAAGATACCGTTGGACCTACTGTTGAACTTACTCAGCCCAATGTTGAAAATGGTGGCTCTATTACTGTAACCGATCGTAGCAGCGAATACATGATTGCTGGTAATGTTACCGATATAGGTTCTGGTGTTAAAGCTGTATACATTAAAGGTGTTGTTAATGGTATCGTTAGGTATCTGCAAGAAGCCACTGTTCTTGGTGATACATTCTATGCAAGGATTCAGCTGCTTGCTGGTGAGCAGACAATTGTAATTGAAGCCTTTGATAATCAGGGTAATAAATCTATCTATACATTTACCATTAATTACGAGCCTGCTAATAAGCCACCTGTAGTTACACTTTATGAGCCAGCAAATATTCCAAATGGTGGTATCTATACAACCTCTCAGTCTCAAGTTGCTCTTAGCTTCAGAGTGACAGACGAGGATACAGGTGTTGGAGCTGTTACACTTAACGGTAAGTTTATAACTCTTGATCCTCTTGGTTTCTACATGTCCAATGTTGAACTCAAGGAAGGAAAGAATGTATTTACTATCGTTGCTTACGATAAGGAAGATCCTGAAGAGGTAAAGACAACTTATACATTCACTATCGAATATAAAGTACCTCCTGTTATTGAGATTACATCACCTGCCGATATTACTGCAACAATTACAACCGATAAGCCTGAGCTTACCATAGAGGGTAAGGCAACAGATGTTGGTAGTGGTGTAGCTAAAGTTACCGTTAATGGAACACCTGTTCTTGTTGCTGAAGATGGCACATTTAAGGCAACAGTTGAGCTTGATGAGACAAAGATCAATGAGATTGTTGTTACTGCCGTTGATAAGGCTGGATACGAGACATCTAAGACAATCGTTGTTGTCTTCAAGGCTGATCCAACCATTGATGAGCTGAATGTATCCAATACCTACAAACAGGAAGAGGACACTTATTACACCTACTATGATGAGGTTAAACTTACAGGTAAGGTATCCGATGTTGGTGCTGGTGTTGATAAGGTTAAGGTTAATGGTTCTGAGGTAGAGGTTGCTGAGGATGGTACATTTGAGGCAACACTTGATCTTGCAGAGGGCGAGAACACAGTTACCATCTGTGTTGCCGACAAGGCTGGATACGAGACATCTAAGACAATCGTTGTTGACTATACACCTGATACAGAGGATCCAGTAATCACAGCAAATGTTGATAAGGGTGAGACAGTTTATGTCCATGAAGATACATTTAAGGTAGAGGGTAAAGTTGTAGATGCTGGTATCGGCATTGATGTTGTAAAGATCAATGGTGAGGTTGTCAATGTTGCCGAGGATGGCACATTCTCTACAGAGATTGCCCTGAAGAAGGGGGCCAATGAGGTTACCATTTATGTAGCAGATAAGGCTGGAAACGATGTTACATATACATTCACAGTATTCTATAGCGATAAGCCTTCTATCATTGTTATTAACCCATCTGTTCAGAATGGTGGAAAAGTAACAGTCAAGGCTTCCCAGATTACCGTTGAGGGTATTGTTGCAGTTGATAATGCCGCTGGTGTTAAAGTTGATACTGTTACTGTTAATGATAAGCCTGTTATCCTGATAGGCACATACTTCAAGGGTGTTGTTGATCTTGCTGAAGGTGAGAATACCATTAAAGTAGTTGCAAAGGATTCTACAGGTGAAGAGGCTACATTCACATTCACAGTTGTCTACTACAAAGACACAGAGCCACCAACAGTAGAGTTGGTAGAGCCCAAGGTGGATAATGGAGGAAGCATCACAGTAGAGTCTGCAGAGCTGAAGGTAGCAGGATATGCCAAGGACAATGAGGGTGTAGACTATGTATCCGTCAACGGACAGGTAGTAGCTGTAATAGGTGGCTACTTTGAGACCACCGTTCAGCTCAGCGAGGGAGAGAATGATATAAAGATAATAGCAGTAGATATCAATGGAAACAGCACACCATATGAGTTCACAGCAATCTATAAGCCATACAAAGACACAGAGCCACCAACAGTAGAGATCGTATCTCCACAGATTCCTGAAGGTATGCTCGTTTACGAGACAGATCAGGATGTTGTTAC
>Ga0256838_1001186_pt1 | contig 12928 bp, 9 predicted proteins | sample 4571419metaG_FD_185978 | JGI IMG/M metagenome (GOLD analysis project Ga0256838, IMG submission 185978) | Hydrothermal vent microbial communities from Guaymas Basin, Mexico - 4571-419 | ecosystem: Environmental > Aquatic > Marine > Hydrothermal vents | place: Mexico: Guaymas Basin | collected...
AAATCAAACCTCTTTAACAACCGCAAAACCTTCAAACGCTTTAAATATTTTAAAAGAGATTCTGCTTCAAAAACAGACCGTAAAAAAATTAAATCTCTCCCAAAAAGACACTGAAGAAATTAAAAACGCAGACTCTATCGAAAAACTAATAGAATTTGCCAACAAAAAAGAGCTCAATTTAAAAAAAATAGTTCTCTCTCAAATTAAAGAAAAACCAAAAAATAATTTAAACGTTTCAAAATTAGAAATTCCATCACAGATTTTATTAACACATTCTAAAAATATTAAAAAACATGAGGAATTTAAACAAACAAAAAATATAGAAAATAAAACTATCTCCCAAAACTCGTTTTCTTTAAAAGACTTACTTACTAAAGAAATTAAAAAAGAAAATATAAAAACCGCTCCATCAGATAAAATTTCCGACAATTTAAAAAAAGAAGAGCCAAATAACCATATTAATCATTTTACTCCGACACAAAAAACCGTTCAGGTAAAACAGCAGGTCATAAAAGCAAAACAGACCTTTACACATTTTGCAAACAATCTTAAAGAAGCAATAGAAAATTATAAACCTCCTCTTAGCAAAATTTCTATGGAATTAAACCCTAAAGAACTCGGAAAAGTAGAAGTAACGTTAATTCACAGAGGGGAAAAACTTCAAATTCAGATAAATTCATCACATCAAACAATGCAATTTTTTCAGATTAATCAAAACGAATTAAAATCAGCCCTTGTAAATATGGGATACAGTGATGTAAATATGAGCTTTAATTCAAACCAACAGCAAAATCAAAATCAAAAAGAGTATAAACAAAATCAAAAACTAAAAAAACAGGATGAGGAGGAGCTAATTATAGAAATACCTTATCAATATGCATAAAAGGAACGCTATTTGCTTGGTCTATAAAAAAGGCTAAGCTATGGCAACAGTAAGCAATATAGACTCAAAAACACCTACGGCTTCTTCAAAAGATATGGTATTTAACCCAAAATCACAACTTGATAAAGATGCTTTTATGCAGCTGTTTTTAAAAGAACTTGAACTTCAAGACCCGACAGACCCTATGGATACCGATAAAATGTTAGAACAAACAGCTTATCTTTCAACAATGGAAATGAATCAAAATATGCAAACGACTCTTGATAATCTCTCTGAAACCATAAATACTTCCCAAAGAATTGGCGTAATAAGTGCTATAGGAAAAATGGCGGATACTAAAGAAAGATATATTAACGTTACTGATAAAATGGATAAAGCAGATTTTGAACTATATTTTGGAAATGATATTTCAAGTGGAAGCGTTCAAATAAAAGATAAAAGCGGAAATATTATAAAAACTTTCCCTCTTGAAGCTCATAAAAAAGGAGTTTTAAGTTTTGAATGGGATTTAAAAAATGACAACGGAGAAAGAGTTGCAAATGATACATACGAAGTAACGGCACAATATACTTCTACAGATAATTCTACCCATAAAACTGCACTTGGAGCATATCCTATAGAATCTGTAAAATTTGAAAACGGAGAAAGTTATGCGAAACTTGGAAGCCAATATTATCCGTTTAACAAAATAAAAGAAATTTACGAATGGCAAAATTAAATAAAGGATACTTATGACGACATCCTTTTATAACGGCATAACCGGGATGATGAGCTTTCAAAACGGTATTGATACATGGGGAAATAATATTGCAAATATTAATACTGTAGGGTTTAAAAAAAATATTCCAGAATTTTCCACCATTTTTTCCCAAACACTTAAAACATCTCCCATAACATCCGACGTTGGACTTGGAAGCACCCTGTTTTCAACGGCAAAAGATTTTTCAGAAGGGAGCATTGTTGAAAGCGATAATCCTTTTGATATGGCTATAGTGGGAGACGCTTTTTTTAAAGTTGACGATTTTTATACAAAAAACGGACAGTTTGATATTGACAAAGAAGGATATTTAGTTGATGATAACGGTCATTATTTACAGGGGGTAATGCTTTATAAGGGAGAAAGTAATATTGTCGATGAAAATTTAATAATAAACGAAAATAATTCGGTAAATTTTGATGACAATACTCTTTTAACAGGTGATTTATCAAAAATAAAATTACCCCCTAATTTACAATCGCCTGCAAAAGTATCAAAAAATTTATCCCTTCAGGCTACGCTTACTGATAAAATGCAAAATCCCTATTTAAGCGATGAAAACGCAATATTAGGTGTTGAATATATCCAAAAAGACGACAAATACATTCCTGTAAATATAGAAGATGGAAATGAAATAATAGCGGGATTTGGAGATTTTAAAATTGATCAAAATTTAGTATATACCGACATTACACTAAAAGAGATAAACACACCTTTAATCATAGATTCAGTCATTAACGGACATAAAATAAACCTTGAATTTACCGACCCGTCAACAACCCCAGATGACGTAAAAAAAGCCATTTCAGACGAACTTAATAAATACGGTGTAAGAAATGCCATTACTGATGAGGGTATAAGAATATGCGGATATAACAAACTAATAATACAATCAAACGATTCCGTTTTTAAAAATGTTGCCGTTGAAAGGATTAGTTACTCTTCCTCTCCTACAAAAGAAAACGAATTTCACACAAACAAAGAACTCACTTCCATTTTAAATCAGTTAGCACAAAATATAGATACCAATATAAACATAACATTTGAAAACGGCGGTTTTAAATTTCAAAATAATTCCGATAAAGACATCACTTTAACTATGAAACCTTCAACGGAAACGATAAAAGATTTTACTTCTATTTTCCCAAAATCATTAACCGCAAAAACAACACATACTACCAATCAACTTTATTTAAACGAACAAAAATTCAGCGGCTATTACTACGACGAAAAAGGAGACAAACACCCTTTAACTTTTTCTTTTTTAAGAAACGACAAAGACAAATTTTTTTTAAACGTATTAGACGAAAACGATACACCATTAACCACTCAAGAGTTAATTTATAAAGACAATAAATTCACTCCTAATACAATTACTTTTAACGGTATGACCTTAAAATTAGATTTAACTCTGCAAAATTCTTCTCTTTATAACCCTATATTTTCTCAAGACGGTTTTCCTAAAGGAGAATTAGAACGTTTAAGCATCGACAATAACGGGACTATTTTTGCTTATTTTAATAATTCAAAAGAAGCAGTACTTGGAAAAATACCGATATTTCATTTTCAAAATTCTCAAGGTCTCTCTTCTCTTGGAAATAATTTATTTATGGAAAGTCCCAATTCAGGAGAAAAATTAATAGCAAACCAAGATTTTTTTGCTCAAAACAATACTAGTCACTCATCTTATCCAACAAAAATAGCATATATTAAAAGCGGAATGCTTGAACAATCAAACGTTCAGCTCTCGCAGGCTATGACAGAACTTATTATTACTCAAAAAGCATTTAGCGCGGCGGCAAAAACCGTAACTACCAGTGATGAAATGATACAAAAAGCAATAAATCTAAAACGATAGGAACAAAAATTGCTTGAAAATACAAAAAAAAGGTTAAAACCATGATGAGAAGTTTATGGAGCGGGGTTAGCGGACTTAACGCCCATCAAGTCGCTATGGACGTTGAAGCAAATAACATTGCAAACGTCAATACCGTCGGATTTAAATACAGTAGAACAAATTTTCAGGATTTGTTATATCAAACGCTCAAATCTCCAACCGCCCCTCAAGGAAACTTAGGAGGCAAAAATTCATTTCAAGTGGGGCTTGGAACAACCGTCAGTGCAGTAGAAACGATCTTTAAACAGGGAAGTATTCAAAATACTGATAAAAACACCGATATGGCAATAAGCGGTGACGGTTTTTTTGTAGTCAGTGAAGACGGAGGACAAACCTATAAATATACAAGAGCGGGAGATTTTACCTTTGATGCAAACGGAAATTTTGTGGACCCTAACGGTTATATCGTTCAAGGATGGTTGTCTAATCCTGAGACCAATGAAATAGACTCAACCACTCCTATAAAACCGATAAAAATCCCTCCCGGACTCACTACACCGGCACAAGCCACAAGCAAAATACAACTTAAAGCAAATCTTAACAGCGGAGACCATATTACGGAAAAAAACCCTACCAGAGCCACCGTTGATTTACTGCAGGATATAAATTCATTATACGATGCCGAAGGAAAACAGATTTCATTAGACCCTGATAATGACAAATTGGTATTAAATATTAAAAATATAGCAAATGAAACATATTCTATTACCTTAAAATACGGAAAAAGTTTAAATGATCACGATAAAAATTTCCAAAATTTAAAAGAACTGCTTGAAGAGATTAATTTTGCCATAACGCATGACAGTGCAGGGGTAAAATATTATGACAGTATAAGTACCAGAAGATCCGAATACAGTGTTTACTTAAACGGAGACGGACAAATAACAGACCCGCAAAACAGGATAAGCGTAGATTCAACTTCTACAAACAACCTTTTAACAGATATCTTATCAAAACTAAACGGAACCCCTACAAATAGCGCTTCAATTAAAAGCATAAAAAACAGTTTTATCGGCGCGGATGACGTAGGGGAACTGTTTAATTCAAACGGGGATGCCATAAATTTACAAGACGGAGAAGGAATTGAAGCAAGTATCGAAGGATTAGGAGAAAACAGAAAATTCGTATATACATCCGAGCCTATTTCAAACGCCGGCACCTGTGGAGCGACTTCCGCCACATATCAAAAAGACGGAGATATTACAAAATCGGATTCACTTGAAGGGCTTCATTGGACATATGACAGTAATAATACCTCAGCTTATATGAATATCGGAGATAAAATTACATTCACCATAGATGGAAATAATAAAACTTTTGAATACGGAAAAGATTTTCAAACAATAGACGATTTATGCTGTGCATTAAATACATATTTTGACCAAAATGGCATTGATGATCAGGTAGAATTTAAAGACGGAAAAATAATTGAAAAAAACGGTGATAAAATAACAAAAGTAAATATAACCGGAGACACAACAAAACCAGACCCTTATAACGACTCCAATACTCCTCAGGGTAGGCTTGAAAAAATTTTTCAAGGATTAAACGGTAATAGTAGTGAAACAAAAGAATTTAGAAAAAACGACGTTTATTATTTTAATAATATTCAAGATTTGGCAAATATCTGGCAAATGGCGATTGACGACGCGGGAGACCCGGCAAATTCCAAAAACAACATATCCGGTATAGCATATATTGAAGACGGAAAAATAAAAATAAAAAACACTTCGCCATCATCATTTACCACCAATGTAAAAGGTTATCCGGAACAAAAAGACAATCAGTTATTTACCGAAATTATGTCTCCTTTAAGCGGATTAATAGCTGCAAATTCCACTATTTCATCCAATGAAATGAACGCCGCAACACATACAACAAGTATTGAGGTTTACGATTCACTTGGCAGCAAACATACTTTATCTCTTCATTTTAGGAAATCACATACGGCTACAAACGCGGAAGATTTGTCCGAATGGAAATGGTATGCGGACATACCTAAACCTGCGGAAATTATGTATCCTAGCTTTGGAGATGTAAAATTCAATTCAGACGGAAGTATAGCTTCGGTAAATCCTAACCAATTAAATATAAACCCTAAAAACGGAGCGGAATCTCCTCTGAAAATAAATTTAAATTTCGGAACAATTGGAGCGTTTGACGGACTTACATCCTTTGAATCACCAAGCACCACCTCGGGTATTTCCCAAGACGGATATGCCGGAGGCGATTTAAATCAGCTGGTAGTAGACCAAACAGGAACAATAATAGGGGTTTTTACAAACGGCATTAGCAAACCTTTAGCACAAGTAGCACTTGCTAAATTTACAAACAACATGGGATTGGTAAAAGAGGGTAATACACTATTTAGCTCAAGTGCAAACTCAGGAGATCCTATTATAGGCGCAGCCGGAACAGGAGGAAGGGGAACTATTAATCCAAGTTCACTTGAAATGAGTAACGTGGATCTTAGCAGAAGTTTAACACAGCTTATAGTAATTCAAAGAGGTTTCCAGGCAAACTCTAAAACAATAACCACATCCGACCAGATGTTAAATACGCTTCTACAATTAAAACAATAATTGATATAATTCGCTAAAAATCTTTTGATTTTTAGCGGAGCTTTTCCATGAACGAACTTTTCGAAAAAAACATTAAATTTTTTTATAACGAACTTCCCCATTATTACGAGCTTATAAAAAACATAAAAACAAGGAATTTTTTAATAAAAAATGACAATATCATAGATAAAAACGGTAATAAACTTTACCCTTCTTCTATTGAAGAAGATTCTAAAAAATTTGCCCTTTATCCAACACACAATAAATTATGGGAAAAAAAGTTTTTTTATATTAATCCGGTAATATGGGAAAAAAAATTTTTTATAACGGGTAAAATCATCAATAAACTCATCACCAAAGCCAAAACACTAAAAGAATACACTCATCACGGTTTTTATTTTGATAAAAATTTTTTACCTACTACTGCAATATTCGGTCTTTTAGCAGGAAAACATCTGGATATTTTAGTGGATAATTTTGAGTTTCAGTCTCTTTTCGTTTACGAGCCAAATCCGGAATTTTTCGCTATAAGTTTATATTTCGTAGATTATCCGAAAATATATGAAAAACTGCAAGACAGGTTTTTTTTATGGGTAAACGGAACGCTTGATTATTTCGCTATAGAAAAATTTTATTATGAGAGAAAAATCACTTCAAGTTTTATGAACCTCACTTTAACCACATACGACCATCCTCTGATAAAAGACGCTAAAAATAAATTCGAAGAAATAAGAAATGCAAAACTCAGGGGATGGGGAACATACGAAGATGAAATAAAAGGAGTTAAAAACCATTTAGAAAACTTAAACAAATATCCCCTGCTTAGCAAAAAAGAGAATATAAACATCCCTTTTTGCATAGTGGCAAACGGAAAAAGTCTTGAACAAAATATAGATTTTATTAAAAAAAATAAAGATGCTATGATTATAATATCGGTGGGAACAGCCATAAAACCTCTTTTAAAAGCGGGAATTGAGAGTGATTTTCATATCGAACAAGAAAGAATAGACATATTAAAAGATGTTTTAAAAGATATTCTTCCAAACTACAACGGATATTTCGTAGGAGCGAATGTTGTAAATCCGGAAGTGTTTAAAATGGCAAAACACCCTTTAATGTATACAAGAGAGGCTTTTAGTCTGTCTGAACATCATATTTTAACCGGTTCTTCTCCTATTGTGGGAAACGCGGGATTTGCATTTGCGGCAAATTTCACTAAAGAAATTTATTTATGCGGCATGGACCTAGGGTTTAGAATCGGAGATAAAAAACATTCAAAAAACAGCTTTTACGACCAAACGGACGACATTGCAAAAGAGGGTATAAAAATAAAAGGAAACTTCAGTGACGACATATATACCGATTCTCTTTTATTAACTTCAAAATACAATATAGAAAAAATGATAGAAAAATTAAACTTAAAAGTATATAATTTAAGCGACGGGGCTTATATAGAAGGCTCAATACCCTTAAATATTAAAGATAAAATACTACCCGACACAGACAAAAAAAAATACATAAAAAAAATTATCCAGTGTTTTGAAAAAACAAATTTAAATATAAAACCTTTAAACTTAAGAAAAATTTTAAATCCCGTAAAACAAACACTCAAAAAAAAAGTAAAAAACTATAAAGAATTAACTGGTCTTATAGATTTCATAGATGATGCAATAGATACGATGCAAAAATATTACCCAAGAGAACATACGCTTCTTAGGGGTTCTCTCTCTCACATTTTAAATAATCTTTATATTTTATCCCATAAAATAGACTCAAAAGACATTCCTAAACTAGCCCATATTATTCAAAAAGAAATTTTTTTGTTTCAAAAAGATTTTGAAAAAAAATTTAACAAATTTTTTAAAGAATAAGTATTAACAACATCTTCTTTTTGGGCCCATCCCCTCCTTGCCTGATTTATACCGTATTTTACAAATTGAAGCATGTTAACATTATGGGCATCCGAATTTATAACAAATTTACAACCTATATCTTTAGCCATTTTTATATAAGTATCCGATAAATCAAGTCTGTCAGGCTGGGAATTAATTTCAATAGCCACATTTAGTTTTGCCGCTTTTTTAAATATTTTTTCCCAGTCGGCTTTTATTTCTTCTCTTTTATTGATAATTCTGTTTAAAGGATGTGCTAATATGTTTATTTTATCAAGAGCCTTTAAAAGTCTTTCTGTCTGGTCGCCTGTAAATTTATAATGAATGGCCCCTACAACTATATCAAGCCTGTTTAAAATTTCATCTTCGAAATCCAGACTGCCGTCTTCCAATATATCTACCTCCGCTCCTTTTAATATTTTTATTTGAGAATATTTTTTCTGTAACTTTTCAATTTCCTCTATCTGTTGCAAAAGTTTTTTTTCATCCATTCCATTAGCCACTTTTAATCTTTTAGAATGGTCTGTTATAGCTATATACTCATACTCTAATTCTAAAGCTTTTATAACCATATTTTCAATCGTATCAATTCCGTCACTGTAAATCGTATGAATATGCAAATCCCCTTTTAAATCCCCATATTCTATAAGTTTAGGAAGTTTTTTTTGCAAACAAGCCTCAATTTCTCCCCTGTTTTCTCTAAGTTCGGGCTCTATATAACATAATCCCACAGCCTCGTACACTTCTTCTTCTGTAGCTCCGGCTATTTTTTTATCCTCTTTATAAACACCGTATTCGTTTACTTTCAATCCTTTTTCAATAGCTATTTTTCTGATTTCTATATTATGAGCTTTACTCCCCGTAAAATAATGAAGAGCCGCTCCATAACTTTCTTTGGCAACAGCCCTTAAATCCACCTGCAAAGAATTTTCCAAAAAAACTGTTGAACGGGTAAGACCTGCGGAATGAACCTCTTTTACTTTTGGAAATTTTATAAAATATTCGCTAACCTTAGGATAATCTTTTGCAACTACCAAAATATCCAAATCTCCGACAGTTTCCTTTTTTCTTCTGTAACTTCCGGCTATTTCTACAATTTCCACCCCTTCAAAATCCAAAAGATATCCTCTAATCTCTTCCGCAATTTCCTCTACCTCAGCCCATAAAAAACGTATTCCGGCTTTCTTAAGCTGTTTTACACCTTTTAATATTTTTTCTATCAATTTAGGGCCAAACCCCGGAAGTTTGGCAAGCTCCCCGCTTTGAGCGTATTTTTTAAGTTCTTCTAAAGATGTAACCCCAAAAGCGTCATAAATCTGTTTTACCCGTTTAGGCCCCAAACCTTCAATGCTTAGCATTTCTACAAGACCTGAAGGTATCTCTTTTTGAAGTTCTTCAAGCTTGTGAAATTTTCCGGTTGTTACTATCTCCTTGATATATTCGCTTAAATCTTTACCAATTCCCGGAAGTCTTGTTAAATCAAACCCTTCTTTTACAAGTTTATTAAAATCCTTACTTGAATTTTCTATAATTCTTGCGGCGTTTCTGTAAGCTCTTACCTTAAAAGGATTCTCTCCTTTTATTTCTAAAAGGTCTGCTGTTTTTGAAAAAATTTTAGCTATCTCCTGATTGGTCATCAATTTCCTTTAAAAAATTCAAAAGTTTTTCGCTTTTTGGCAAAATCACCTGTTTATTTTTACTTGTTTCGCCTTTTATTATTATATCTCTTTTTGGAATTTTGAACTCTTTAGACAAAAATTTTATCAACTCCTTATTAGCGGCACCTTCTACGGCAGGTGCTTTTATATTAATCTTAATAGCATCTCCATACACACCGGCAATTTTATTTTTTGAAGAATTCGGTTGAGCTTTGATTTTCAGTGTTATATATTCATTATCTATTTTATAAATCATTTTTCATCCTTAATAACTTTTAAAACTTTATTAATATCTGTTCTGTTTTTAATGTAAGTTGGTTTAGCTTTTAAAAGAGCTGTTTTTATATCATTAACATCGGAAATAACAATATTTTCAACTTCGCTATATAAAGCTTTTTGATTGAAAATATATTTACCGCTAACTATAGGGACATTAAAAAAAGCAGCCTCAACAGGGTTATGTCCGCCTACGTTATCAACAAAACTTCCTCCCAAAATCACCTTATCGGCAACGGCGTATAAATTTATAAGCTCACCCATTTTATCCATTAATATTAAATCCCCTTCAAGTTTTATATTTTTATTGTTTTCTTTTAAATCAGATACTTTCTTAACATTCCCGAATTTTTTCATAATTTCAAAAACTTCTTTAAATCTCTCAGGATGCCTAGGTACGACCACAATCTGATATTCTCCTAAATTTAAGTTATTTAAAATCATCTCTTCTTCATTTTTGTGAGTAGAGGCTAGTACTAAAAGAGGTTTTTGTTTTATATATTTAACTTTAATATTCGGATAAAAAAAGGTTTTTATATTCCCCGCTACCGTTACGTTTTTCGCTCCGATACTTTCAAGCCTTTTTTTATCTGTTTCACTTTGAGCCAACACCACATCTATATTTTCAAAAATTTTTTTATAAAACCATTTAAACTTTAAATATTTAGGATAACTTTTTTCACTTATTCTAGCGTTTAATAAAACAGTTTTATTACATCTTTTTTTTGAGAAATAAAAAAGAAAATACCAAAGTTCAGCTTCCATAACAACTAAGGTTTTACAGGGCCTTATCCAAAAAGGTAAAAATATCTCATAAGGCAAAAACCTGACTTTCGCATTTTTGTATTTCAACGCTTCTTTATAACCTGTACCGGTTATTACACTAATATTGACATTTTCAAGTTTTTCCACAATAGGTTTTAACGCTTTTGTTTCTCCAAGCGAACAACTGTGAAACCAATAATTTTTTTTATTAAACGGAGGATTTTTATAAAGAAAAAATCTTGCGGGAATCGATTTTCTATATTTTTTTTTAAATATAAGAAAAAAAAGAAAAGGAAGAGAGATTATATAAATACAAAAAGCAAATAAAAAATAAATTATAAAGAAAAATTTATCTTTCACTTTTCATTTATCTCTTCATCTTCTACAAAAAGAACTCTTCCACAGTGAGGACAGGTAACTATCTCCTCGCCTTTTATAACCTCGCTGTAAATTTTATCGTTTATTTTCATATTACATCCCGTACATGCCTGTTTTTTTATAGGAGTAACGGCACTGATTCCCGCCCATCTTTTAATTTTTTCATAAAATCTGTAAATTTGAGGATTCATTTCTTTAATAAGCTCTTCTCTTTTTTTATAAATTTCCTGTTTTTGAGCTTCAACAACTTCAAGTTTTTTATCCACATCCATTTTAGTAATAGTAATATCGGCATCTATCTTTTCTATTTCTTTTAACAGATTTTCTTTTTCTTCCTCTTTTTGTTCCAAGATTTTTTCAAATCTTGCAATTTCATCATTTGCGGCTTCTATCTGTTCACGGGCCAGTTCTTCTTCTATCTGAAGAGCTTTAAACTCTTTTTCCGTTTTTACTTTAGCCTGTTTTTCTTCGATATCTTTCAGTTTATCTTTAAGTTCGGAAATCAACAGCTCATTTTTACTTTTTTTAACTTTAATATTTTTTATCTCCTCTTCAAGCTTTTCAAGTCTTTCTTCAAGAGATTTCTTTTGATTTTCAAGTTTAATTAAAGGCGCTTTAATATTCGCTTCAACCGGCTCAAGTTCTTTTAATTTTCTTTCAAGTCTGTTAAGCTCAATAAGCTCTTTTAAGAATTTATTCATGTATCTGCCTTTTTTTATTGAAATTATATCAAATAAACGCAAACGGGTTTTTAGAATTTATCTTCACAATTTCTATATTAAGGTCCTTAATCTCTTCATAAAGAGCGTCGGTAAAATATTTTTCGCTGTCATAATGACCTATATCTATTAATGAAATCCCTCTTGATTTTGCATCAAGGGCTTCATGGTACTTAATGTCTCCTGTTAAAAAACAGTCAGCTTTGATAACATCCAAAAGTCCCATTCCAGAACCTGTGGTAACAGCTATCCTTTTTACAAAATCATTTGCTTTAACAACCCTTAAAATATCTAGGTTCATTTTTTCTTTTATCATTTTAACAAGTTCGTCAAAATCCATAAAAATATCACTGTAAAAGATAAAATCATCTTTTTCGCCGTTTAAACCCAAAACTTTTTCAACAAAATAAGTATTTAAATGCGTTTTATCAAAATTTGTGTGCATAGCTATTAAAGAAACATCTTTTTTTATAAGTCTAATTAAATATTTAGTAGAAAACCTGTTTGGAATTACTTTTTTTATTCCTTTAAAAATCAAAGGATGATGAGTAATAAGCAAAGAACCTTCTTCAACCTCTTCTACAACACCGTCATCAATATCCAACGAAAGATAAATTTTTTTTATCTCTTTATCAAAATCGCCTATATTTACTCCACTGTTATCCCACTCTTCCTGCAGCTCAAAAGGGCTTATTTCGTTTAAAAAATCGTATATTTTTTTTAATTTCATAATTTTTAATTCTCCATTCTCAATTCTCAATTCCAACATAGGCTTCGGCAACACCTTTTGCAAGTTCTCGTATTTTTAAAATGTAATTTTGTCTCTCCGTTTGCGATATAGCTTTTCTGGCATCAAGCACGTTAAATATATGACTTGCAAAAATAGTATAATCATATGCAGGAAGAGGTAGATTTGCTTCAAGACATCTTTTAGCTTCATTCCTTGAATCTTCAAACCATCTAAACAACATATCAACATTTGCTACTTCAAAATTGTATTTAGAAAACTCAAATTCGCTTCTTTTATGCATATCCCCGTAAGTTGTGTTTTCGTTCCATTTAATATCGTATACGTTATCCACACCCTGAAGATACATAGCAAGTCTCTCAGTCCCGTACGTAATTTCAACAGGCACCGGAAA
>Ga0256838_1001187_pt1 | contig 12909 bp, 14 predicted proteins | sample 4571419metaG_FD_185978 | JGI IMG/M metagenome (GOLD analysis project Ga0256838, IMG submission 185978) | Hydrothermal vent microbial communities from Guaymas Basin, Mexico - 4571-419 | ecosystem: Environmental > Aquatic > Marine > Hydrothermal vents | place: Mexico: Guaymas Basin | collected...
CTCTAAAAGCTTACCATTTTCATTGACAATGGCAAAAACCTCACCCTTTTGTTGTAGATACTCACTCAATCGTAAAAAATATAACTCCAAACCACCAAGGTCAGGTGACATACATAATTCTAAAATTTTCTTAGACATCGCACTGCTCTATATTATTTATAAATTTTTGCACATTAAAATACTTTTTCGCATTTTTCCACTCATCATGCACACGACCTTCTTCCTCAAACTCTGGAAGTTGAATGCTACACGAAACACCATCATATTTTTTAGCAGTAAACATCACCTTATTTTTGTAAGGGAGTTTATCAAACTCCTCAGCCATAGAATCTTCAAAGAGATCCCCATCACTAAATTTAAATATAAGTCTTTCATAGTTAATACGATCACAACGACGTAACCACTTCTCTTTTGCATCTTCTTCTGATGGGTAGTGTAAAAAATGCAACTCAATACGATTGTCTAAAATACCTAAAGGGTAGATAATATCTCCATCACCATAAATTCCAAGACGTTTCATCTCATCTTTATACTTAGAATCTTCATGTTTTATAAATGTTAATTTTTGGAGAAGTTCTGGAGAAAAATCTCTCATAAGCTCCATATAATCAGGTGCGAAAAGCATCAAGTTTACAAAAGGCGACTTATAAGGAAGTGCATGGTTTTTATAGATAAAAGTACCCCAACAGTTGTTGGCTATTATGCTAAAATCATCTTTGTTAAGTTTTAGCCTGTTAAAGCGACCTTTAATATATCGCTCAAAATTTCTCATAAATTCTATTCTCATACACTATTTTACCATCTATGAACTTAAGATTAAAAGTTATTATGTTAGAATATTATATGTCTTATAAATACACAATCAACGAACCATTTCAAGAGAAATTCAAAGATTTTTTAATCCATATACAAAACTATTTTACACTTAATGGTAATTCTATCCATAAAGCAAGGAATGAACTTAAAATCATCCCCTTTGAAAATTATTCAACTGTAGTCAAATCTTTTAAGATTCCAAATATCTTGCGACGTATATTTTATACCTATTTTCGCGATACCAAAGCAAAAAAATCGTATGATAATTCTCTTCGCATTAAAGAGTTTACCCCTACTCCCATTGGATATATAGAGTTTTTTCAATCAGGTTTACTTCATGAAAGCTATTTTATCTCTGAGGAGTTTCAATACGATTTTACCATCCGTGAGCCTCTCCTTGATGCAAACTTTCCACAAAAAGAGGAAGTTTTTAAAGCTTTTGCCCGTTTTACACTTGATCTACACAACCAAGAAATTTTTCATAACGACTATTCCCCTGGCAATATCTTAATCAAAAAAGAAAATAATGAGTATATATTTAAGATAGTAGACGTTAACCGTATGATGTTCTTTCAACTGACAGAATTAGATCGAGCCAAAAGTTTTGCTAAACTTTGGGCAAGTGATGCCATCTTAAGTATTATGGCAGAGGAGTATAAAAAGCACTACCCTTGTAGCGATGATTTTGTTAAAAATGTACTCTCTTTTTCTAACAAAAATAAAAGAGTAAAAAACTTTAAAAAGCGACTCAAAGGAAAACCGGTCAATGACTAAGATAAACCATATCTCCTGTGTTTTAATCGCCAAAGATGCAGAGGCAACACTCAAAAGTGTACTTCAAGCCCTTGAGATGTTTGAAGATGTTGTTCTTTACTCCAATAATTCCACAGATAAAACAGATGAGATTGCAGCATCTTTTTCTAATGTCAATCTTATTCAAGGTGATTTTCTAGGCTTTGGTCCTACAAAAAATAAAGCAGCAGAGTATGCTAAAAATGAGTGGATTCTTTCTCTTGATGCAGATGAAGTTCTTTCCAAAGATTTTGTAGAAAATCTAGCTAATACAAAGCTAGATTCAAATGCAGTCTATTCCATTTTACGTACAAACTACTACAAACAGACACAGATAAAACATTGTTGGGGAAATGATATCATCACTCGTGTTTATAACAGAACCAAAACATCTTTTACAGATAAAAAGGTACATGAAAAAATTATTGATGATTCGTTTCAAGTAGTAGAACTTCAGGGTATAGTCAAGCACTACCCTTACTCAAGTGTTACTGATTTTATTACAAAACTTGACAGATACTCTACTATATTTGCACAGGACAATGTTGGCAAAAAAACTTCTTCCCCAACAAAAGCATTTTTTAATGGCAGTTTCTCTTTTTTTAAAACTTACTTCATTAAACGCGGCTTCCTCGATGGCTATGCAGGGCTTATCATCGCATTTTCTCATATGGCAACAAACTTTTATAAGTATATAAAACTTTATGAGATGAATCAAGAGTTAGAGAAAAATTAATACTCTAATAGCTTAAGTTGTATCTTTTTAAAGAGCTCTGCTTTTTTCTCTGCATCTTGTGGCAACATAAAATGAGTTTGTAGTTTTTCATCCCCTACACTTTTCCATCTTGCTGCACTTGCAAAAAGTGAATCTCCAAAGAAAGTAAGTGTTGGTGTTCCTACGAGTGAGGCTATATGGTAAGTTCCTGTTGAAGTACTCACAAAAAGTTTGAACTGACTCACAAGTTTGGCAAAATATACAAGACCATCTAAAGAGAGGTAGTAAACAACATCTTCCCCCTCTAGTCTTTTTTGCATCTCTTCATAAAGATCTTTTTCATCAGGACCAAAAGTTAAAACCACTTGGTATTTTTTTCTTAGTAAAAGGTTTCTTATAAGATTTTCATACTCATCAAGTGTAAGATTAGCATCTGAACTTCCACCAAAACCAACATGAAATGCCACGACCTCTTTTTCTATATCGTTATTGATACAAAAAACCTCATAGATTTTCTTTGCATCTTTAAACTCTAAAAGAGGTTTTTTATACTCTAAATTTATATCACTAAAAAGTGCACGAGTAAGTTGAAGGTTGTACTCAAACTCTGTCATTTTCACCTCTGAACGACGTTGCTTAACTCTTTTGTTGTAAAAAATCTGGGCAATTTTCGTCGCAGGAGCGATACGTGTTTTTATCCCTGCCAAAAATTGAGCTAAAGCTACTCTTGTGTTAGAAAAAAGTGTTATTGAGGCATCTATTTTATGTTTTTTTAGCTTTTGTGAGAGCTCTAAAACAGAAGATTTTCCATCATCTACTATAACCTCATCTATAAAATCACAACTCTTTGCTAAGCCCTCATTTAATGGAGCTATAAGGGCTATGATTTTATTTTGAGGATTATGTTGCTTTAAAACATAAAAACTTGGCAATGCAGTGATAAAATCACCTAATTTATCGGTACGTACAACTAATATATTCATAGAAATATTTTATCTAATTATGGATATAATTCCCCTTATGAAAGCACCTTTTAAATGGGATGATTATTCCGACCAACCAGCACTACTTAGAGATAAAGCATATAAAAAGAAAATGAGACAAAGTCAAAAAGGCTCACTTTTTCGTACTATACTCACATCTCTTTTTATTTTACCTCTTTCTCTTTTAGCTATGCCTTTTGTGAAACGTAAAGAGATACAAAGTGAAGATTTTTTCTGTATTGGTGCTGATTTTGAGAGAGAACCACAAATAACACTTGAGCTCCTTGAAGAGTTAGACACCCCTAGAGTACTCCTGCGTTTAAAGCTTTGGGAGATGGAAAAGTTAGATACACTTGAACACTTTATAGACAAACTTCCAAAGAAAAAAATTACCCTTAAAATTTTACAAGACAGAGAAAATATAGAAGATTTAGAACTTTTAGAAAAAAACCTCCATATTATCTTTTCAAAACTTCAAAATAAGGTACATCTCTTTGAAATTGGTTCTACTATTAACCGTACAAAATGGGGATTTTTTTCCGTTGATGAATATATGGCATTTTTTCAAGTCGCTTATAAACTCAAACAAAACAGTTTTCAAAATATAAAACTTATGGGAAGTGGTGTCATAGACTTTGAATACCACTACACAGCCCATACCCTCTTTAACCGTGCTAAAATACACTATGATGCAATCAGTGCACTTTTATATGTCGATAGACGAGGAGCACCTGAAAATACTCAACTCGGCTTCGCTCTCTCTGATAAACTAGCATGGCTAAGTACCCTTGTATGGCTCTCTCCAAAAGTAAAACAAGAGCTTCACATCACTGAGGTTAACTGGCCCATTAGTGGTACAGCACCTTATGCTCCAACAAGTGAGACTGAGTGTGTAGATGAAGAGTCTTATGGTGATTATATGCTTCGATACTACCTCTTAGTATTTGCTTCTCAGCAAGTTGAATCTCTCTCTTGGCACCAACTCATAGCTCCAGGTTATGGACTTATTGATAATCGCAATAGAATCAAAAAACGCACTGCCTTTGACACTTATAAATACATGGTACAAAATTTAAAACATGCACAATTTTTACGACTTGACATCAAACGCGACTATTACATACTGCAATGCTGGATAGACGAACAACTCCTTCAAATCCACTGGTCACTCAAAGAAACTACCCTTAAAAATGAAGATTTCTTTGATGTATTTGATAAAAATGGGAAAAAAGTTACAAAAGAGATTTTAGATATTGGCTCCTCCCCTTTATATATCTTTATAACAAAAGAGGTAGGAAAAAAAGTTAATGCAAGTGAGAGAGTGTAGATGAAAATATTAATTATTCTTCCAAATTGGCTCGGTGATGCCATCATGACAACACCTGCCATAGAATTACTATCAAAGTATTATCCACAAGCAAAGTTTACTTTTCTTGGAAGCTATGTAAGTATTGAAGCCCTCAAGCACCATCCCAAATGTGAAAGAGCCATTGTTGATGAGACAAAAAAAGCCTCATCGCGTTTAGTGGCCACCTATAAACTAGCTAAAGAGCTTGGAGTATTTAATATGGTTGTCAATTTCCGCAGCCAAATTCATGCTTCACTTTTAGCTTACTTTACAGGGACAGTACTTACACTCTCTCGTTCCTCTTGGCATGCCACAACCCTACTTTCACACCCTAAAAAGATAAGTACTTCACAACATTTAGTACTTCAATATATAGAACTTTCTATGCAAAATACCGATTCATATCAAGGTGAAACGCCACCACTACAACTCTACATACCTCAACACAACTACAACAAGCCAACGCTTGGTATCAATGCAGGTGCAACTTATGGAAGTGCCAAACGCTGGTACCCTGAGCGTTTTGCAGCAGTAGCATCAAACTTTTCAGATAAGTATGATGTAGTTATATTTGGTGGACCTAATGAGGTTGAGATGGCAGCAGAGATTGAAGAAAACCTTGAAAAACTTGGTGTTACAAATTACACTAACTTAGCTGGAAAAACTTCAGTAGAAGAACTATGTTCCCATGTAGGTGGATGCTCATTATTTATAACCAACGATAGTGGACCCATGCATATAGCAGCAGCATATCAAGTACCAACAGTTGCCATATTTGGACCAACAAAACATACAGAAACTTCACAATGGATGAATAAAAAAAGTATTATTGTAAGGCATGAGATGGAGTGTAGTCCGTGTATGAAAAGAGAGTGTCCCCTTAAACATCATGAGTGTATGACAAGTATCACAGCCCTAGAGGTAATAGAGGCTGTAAAAAAATTACTACAAGATTAGCAGCTATTTCCTTGTATCTTTTGTATAGTTTTAGTGGTGCTCTTACCATCTACAAAATCTACAAGTTTTAACTCTCCAGAAAACTCTGTACCAACGACAGTTTTCCCCTCATAATCGCCCCCTTTTACAAGAACGTCAGGAGCTATCATCTTTATAAGTTCATACGGGGTATCGTCTTCAAAAGGGACAACAAAATCTACCGCTTCAAGAGCAGCAAGAAGATAAGCTCTGTCTTCAGCAATATTCACAGGACGTGTAGGACCTTTTAAACGCGATACAGAAGCATCAGAGTTAAGTCCAACTATAAGTATATCTCCAAAGCTTTTTGCAATTTGAAGATACTTCACATGTCCAACATGAAGAATATCAAAGCAACCATTAGTAAAAACCACCTTTTTTCCAAGCTCTTTAGAACGCTTTACAAGAGCTTCTATCTCTTGAAAACTTTTTATATGTGCATCCGAAGTACTTTTATGTAGACTTGCTTCATACTCTTCCACCTCATCCATACTCACAGTTGCACTTCCTATCTTACCAACTACAACACCAGCAGCAAGGTTAGCAAATGCAGCTGTCTCTTGTATGCTTTTTCCAGCAGAGAGTGCATATGCAATGGAAGCTATCACAGTATCTCCAGCACCTGTTACATCAAAAACTTCTTTAGCTACAGTTGGAAACACTTCTACCTCTTTATCGAGTGTTGCAATTCCATCTTCAGAAAGTGTAATGAGTGATATACCAAGATCACACTCATTTTTAAGCTTTTGCAAGGCTTGACGAAGGGAATCTTCATCTTGTATCTCTATGCCTGTAGCTAAAATTGCCTCTTTTTTATTTGGTGTTAAAAGATAAGCCCCTCTATATTTAGAAAAATCACTCCCTTTAGGGTCAACCAAAACGCGAACACCATTTTTCTTTGCAAGCTTTATGATACTTTGAGACAAACTATCTGTAAGTACACCCTTACCATAATCAGATAAAATCACCATATCGTAAGCATCTATTGAATCTTCTAAAGAGGCTACAATCTTTTGCTCACTCTCTTTAGTAATATCCTCTTTACTCTCTTTGTCATAACGCAGTATCTGCTGACTTACTGCAATCACACGAGATTTTTTAGATGTTTTTCTTCCCTCTTGCTTAGCTATGTTTGAGCTGTCCACATCTATCTCTTGAAGCATCTCTAAGAGTTCACTACCATTTTCATCATCACCAATAACACTCGCTACACTTACTTTGGCACCAAGAGTGTTAAGGTTGTTTATTACATTACCTGCACCACCAAGAACCGTAGTCTCTTTAGCAATATCTACAACCTGTACAGGAGCCTCTGGACTAATACGCTCACATGAACCCCACAGGTAGTGATCTATCATCAAATCACCAACAACTAAAATATTTGGCTGAGCATCTTTTAAAATCTGCATCTATTTTTTCACTTCTGTTTCATATACTCTTTTTATCTCTGCGACATAAGCTTTTATACCATCTTCCATCTCATAAGCTGGTTCATACCCAAGTCCCTCTTTTGTAGTAGTAATATCTGCTTCAGTATGAAACTGATATGAACCTATAAATGGATTAGGAATATACTCACATGGAAGCATTGTTCCAAGCTCTTTTTGTAAGATATCTACTATATCTTGAAAACTTCTTGCTTTTGCAGTTCCTACATTATATATACCACTCTCTTTTGGTTGCATAGCTTTGATGTTTGCTTGAATAATATCTTCTATATATATAAAGTCACGAAGAATCTTATCACTCCCCTCAAAAAGGCGAGGATTTTTTCCTGCAAGAAGTTGATGACCAAATTGTAATACCATAGAAGCAGTACTATTTTTAAAGTACTCATTCGCACCATATACATTGAAGTAACGTAGTCCAACTATAGAGATGTCACAATCTTTCATATACTCACGGGAGAGATGGTCCATAGAGAGCTTTGAAAAACCATAGACATTATTGGGTGCTTCACGACCAACACGTTGTGGAGACTCAGCATTACCATAAGTTGCTGCAGAAGATGCATAGATCATATTTGCATCATGTGCTACAGCTAAATCAAGTAAGTCCTTATATGCATTTACATTGGTTCTTATCATTAGGTCTTGCTCTTGTGCTGTAGTGTCACTAATAGCAGCTTCATGAAAGATATAATCAAAGTTATAATTTACTTCTAAATCAAGTAAAAGATCTTTATCGTTAATATCTCCACTGATTATCTCACCTCTAAACCCTATTAGATTCTTAAAGTGACCAAAAGATTTTAAATTACCATTACTTAAAGTTTCTCCACTTCTAAAACTATCTAGTATTACCACATTAGCCTCGGGATGGTTATTTTGAAAATAAAAAGCTAAATTACTCCCAATAAACCCAGCACCCCCAGTTATAAGTATCGTCTTATCTTTTAAGTCATCTTCTATGTATCTCATCTTCACACCCATATAAATTAAATTTAATAAAATGATACCTTTAAATTCATTAACAAGTATTTAAGACTCTCTGCAATATAATGTAATCGAAACTTTAACTTAAGGAAACAAAATGAAAAAAATCGTAATCGCTTCAATAGCTGCTTTAACAGTAGCATCTACTTTAATGGCTGGTGTTCCAGGTTCATGTGTTGGTTGTCATGGTAAAGATGGTTCTAAAAACACTATGGTTAAAACTTCTAAGCCTAACACAATGGCTAAAGCTGATATCGTAGCAGCACTAGAAGGTTATAAAGCTGGTACTCTTAACACATATGGTAAAGGTGGAATGATGAAAAACTTCGCTAAAAACCTTTCTGATGCTCAAATCCAAGACATCGCTAACGCTTGGGGAAAATAGGTCTTTAAACACCTTTTACGAATTGCCTTTATGGCAATTCACCCTTTATTATCTTTTGATCTTTTATTCAGGTCTATAAGCTTTTTTCATCTCTTCTTTTTTTCGCTCCATATTAGCAGCATCATTTAAATCGTCTTCACTGTCAAACTTTGCAGCATTCAAGAACTTCTCTTCATCATCAAATTGACCATTTTTCAAAGCCCAAAGAAATGCAAACAGTGCAATTGCTCCTAAAAATATAGAAGCCCCTAGCATCATTGTAATTACCCAACTATCCATAATTTATCCTCTTTTCCATTGAAATCTTATACGCATCGAGTTTCCAACAACTAATAATGAACTTACACTCATAGAGATTGCTGCTACTAAAGGTATCACATACCCTGCCATAGCCAATGGGATTGTTATTGCATTATACACTAAAGATATCCCAAGATTCTGTTTTATAAGTCCAAAAGTTGTTCTACTGATTTTAAAAGCATCATTTAAAGATACTAAAGAATCTTTAAGCAATATAACATCACTCACATCCACTGCTATATCACTCCCACTCCCCATCACTATACCAATATCAGCACGAGCTAAAGCGAGTACATCATTCACACCATCGCCTACCATAACCACTGTATGTTTTTGTTCATGAAGTTGAGCAATAAACTCTGCTTTTTGTTCAGGTGTTTGCTCATACAGGACATCTTCTATCCCTATCTCTTGTGCCACTCTAAATGCCACATCCTTATGATCTCCGGTTAACATTACAGTTCTAATTTTTCGTTTTCTTAAAGAGGCAACAAGTTCTTGAGCACCCTCTTTAATTTGATCACTTAACTCATAAATAGCTACAATTTTTTTATCTATCGCAAAATAAAAAAGAGTATTGTCACTCTCAAAACTAACATCTACTCCATTATCTTGCATCAGTTTTAGATTTCCACCTAAATACTCTATATGATTATAAACAGCCTTAATACCAGCAGCTGGTATCTGAGTATAACTATCAAAAGATATAACATGGAAATTTTCATCATTTACATACTCATAGATACCATGAGAAACTGGATGTTTGGAAGAACTTACCAAAGAATAAAGTAACTCTTTATCAAAACTCTCAAAAAGATGTTCTTTTACAACACTTGGCTTGCCTATAGTTATCGTTCCAGTCTTATCAACAACAAGAGTATCTACCTTCGCCATAGTTTCAAGTTGTGCAGCTTCTTTAAAAAGAATTCCTTTACTCGCACCTAAACTTAGCCCTACTAGTGTAGCAACTGGGGTAGCAAGAGCAAGAGCACAAGGACAAGCAATAACAATCACTGAAATACCCACGATAAATGATGCTTCAAAACTATGTGGCCATAACCACCATACTAAAAAAGTGATAAAAGAGAGTGCTAAAATAACACTTGAAAAGTATTCTGAGAGTTTATTTGCAAGTTGTTCTATCTTTGGTTTTTTGTTAATTGCAGAATCAAGTAATTGTACAAGATTAGAAAGAGTGGAGTGTGCAAAATCTTTTGTAGCACGAAACTCTATATCAGCATCAATACTTGTAGTCCCACTTATTACATTGTCTCCAACAGTCTTATAAATTGGTTCACTCTCTCCGGTTAAGCTTGATTCATCAAAAGAGCCATCACCTTTAATTATTTCACCATCAAGTAAAACTTTTTCCCCTGAAGAAACTACAACAATGTCACCTATAGCGACATCCTCAAGTTTACAAGAGATAATTTTTCCATCAACTAAAATATTTGTTTCACTCGGAATATGCTTCCCTAAAACATCCAAGGCATCAGCAGCACTTTTTTTACTTAAAACTTCTAAAAATTTTCCTATAAGTACAAAGGTTATAATCATACTTACAGAATCAAAATATGCCTCTCCACTCTCCATAATTGTAATATAAATAGAATATATATATGTAAGTAATGCACCTGTGGCAACAAGGATATCCATATTGACCACTTTGGTTTTTATACCATAATAGGCCCCACGGAAAAATATCCATCCACTATAAAATAGTACAGGAGTTGCTAAAACACCTTCTGCAATATTTAAAGTAGTTTTAATATCTTGATCAATTCCAGTAAAATATCCTGCATACTGTGCAACTGCTATCCACATAACATTCATGGAAGAAAAGATAGCAACAGCCATACGCAGATAGTAATCTTTTCTCTCTTTATTCGCATGAGCCTCTTGTAGGGATGCATCATAAGGGTAAGCGTTGTACCCAATAGCACGAATCATATCTATAATTTGTGAAAGCTTTAAAGCATCATCAGCCCATACAATTGTTGCTTTATTATTCGTAAAATTAATATTTGCTTCAATTATTCCATCCATTTTATGTAAGGCTTTTTCATTGAGCCATACACAAGCAGAACAATGGATACCTTCAATAATTAAAGAAACTTCGCTGAATCCATCACTATTTATCTTTACAAATCTATCGTAAAATGCCGGTGCATCAAAATTTGAAGAGTCCTCATACTGCTGAGTTGGTGGAGTCAGTTTAATATTTCCAGCTTTTTCATAAAAACCATCTAATCCTTCATCTGACAACAGATGATAGACACCTTGACAGCCGTTACAACAAAAGTAATGCTCACCATCTACAATCATTACATCTTTACTAAATTCTAAATGACAGTGAGTACAAGCAATTTTTTCAGACAATTTCAAACTTTCCTATAGATTTATTTTTCACTATTTGATCCCATGGTTCAATTAAACCACTCATACAAATATAAACACCGTTTTCAACTTCTGAGTGTAAAAAACCAATCGCCATGCCAAGATTAAAACTTGCTTCAATATTATCTATCTCTAATGGTTTCATAGCTCCTGTTAAGACAATTTTCCTATCTTCAAATATCTCCGATAAAAACTCTGCAGTTATATGCATTGTATCCGTTCCATGCACTATAATAAACTTGTCATCGGTAGATTCATATATAATGTTAGCTAACATTTTTCTATCATTAGAATCCATCTCAAGTGAATCTTTATATACTACACCTGCTAAGTTGTATGCCCCGTTGACATTCGACATAATTTTCTCTATTGCCAGATTATCATAAGGGACCTCTAACTCACCATTGAGAGAGTTATAGCGTTTATTAAATGTACCGCCACTATTTAAAATCAACATATTATTTCCAAATCTTTTCTAATTTATCTACTATTTTTGTTGCCTTAGAGTTTTTTACCTTTTTATTTTCATCAAAAAGATAGGTCTCACTTATACCAGCATTGAGTCCTGCTTCAATGTCTCTCTCTTTATCTCCAACCATAATTGAATGTTTTAAATCTATTGATAATTCTTTTGCAGCTTCAAAAAGCATGCCAGGCTTTGGTTTACGACAACTACATTCACCTGAGATATCAGGATGATGAGGACAAAAATAAACTTTTGCAATTTTAATATTATGTTTTTGAAACTCTTCAATCATCCAAGTTGTTAAACAATCAAACTCATCTTCAGTATAATATTTTCTAGCAATACCTGACTGGTTTGTTACAACAACAATTAAATAACCTTGATCTAAAAAATAATTACATAATTCAAAAATTCCATCGATAAATTCAAAATCTTCTATCTTATAGAGATAGTCCTTCTCAACATTAATAACACCATCACGATCTAAAAAGAGAGCTTTTTTCATTACTTAATTACTAATACCATCACCAAAAATCTCTTTTTCTATAATGTCACATAAAATATGTCCAATTAATATATGAGATTCTTGAATACGAGGAGTGGAGTTTGAAGGAACGACAAGAGCAACATCTGCCATCTTTGCCATCTCGCCACCATCACGACCAGTTAATGCAACTGTCATAATATTTTTCTTCTTTGCAGATTCAAAAGCTTTAATAATGTTTACAGAATTTCCAGATGTAGATATACCTATAAATATATCACCCTCTTGCCCCATACCTTCAAGTTGACGAGAAAAAACTTGATCATATCCATAATCATTTCCAATAGCTGTAAGATTAGAAGTGTCAGTTGTTAATGCAAGTGATGGTATAGATGGACGATCGAAGCCATAACGACCTACAAGTTCAGCAGCAATATGTTGTGCATCAGCTGCACTTCCTCCATTACCTGCTAAAATGGTTTTTTTATCACCTCGATATAGCTCAACACATTTTTTAGCAACCTCTTCTATCTTCTCTAAAAGAGGTTCATTATTATAAATATCTTGTTTTGTTTCATATGATTTTTTAATTTGATCTTTTATATATGCTTTCATATATCATCCTAAAATAGTATGTGAAATTTTAACATATATGTGATTAGAAATAGAGTAATATTAAAAGAAATTGTATAGATTTAAAAGTATGATTAAATAAAGTAAGAAAAATTTGACGAACTAGGCAGCGACCTACATTCCCACAAGTGAAACCTGCAGTATTATCAGCGATGAGGGGCTTAGCTTCTGGGTTCGGAA
>Ga0256838_1001188_pt1 | contig 12904 bp, 8 predicted proteins | sample 4571419metaG_FD_185978 | JGI IMG/M metagenome (GOLD analysis project Ga0256838, IMG submission 185978) | Hydrothermal vent microbial communities from Guaymas Basin, Mexico - 4571-419 | ecosystem: Environmental > Aquatic > Marine > Hydrothermal vents | place: Mexico: Guaymas Basin | collected...
CAGTGTCAGGAATGAGAATACCGCTCTTGGTTTTAACCTCTTTCTCAAGTGGCTTTACTACGATTCTGTCACCCAGTGGTCTCAGCTTCATAGCCTCGTCACCTCCCTATCAGTTTTAGCAATCTTTGTATTTCATTGCTACTCAGAGTCAATAAGATTATACCATAAAGATGTGCGAAATATACATCACTTTTAGCAATATATTGGAAGTATTGCTAAAACAGACCGAGAGCGAAGTTGGTAGTAAAAACCATAGAAAATTCCTGAAAAATCTTATACGAAGAAGACCAAGCCCCTCTCATATATGCCATTATCTGTAAAATAATAAGAAAGCTGGTATACGGTAAAACAACACTCGCATACAACAGACTTTTATTAGATAGTTATGGCTCCGTGGCTTTAAAGAGCAATAGGAAATCTGGTCTACTATAATAGACCAAACAACGCACAAACTGGTCTACTAAGGTAGACCAGTTACAGGCAAAGTATCTCCACATGCAATGTGTATCAGGCATGAGACATTTTTCAGAAAAAGTATCCCACCAGCAGGACACTTTGGGGAGATTTTGTATCACATACAGGACAAACTGTAGAAAATCATCTACCAAGATAGGATATGACAACTTGCACATAGACAAACTATGAAGTTAATACCCCAAACCCAAACAAAAAGTCGGGACAAACGCCCGCCTGCCAGAGTCAGAGCCAATTCTTTATCTTTCCAATCAACTCACTTACACTCGGCACCCAATACTCTTCATATTTTCCAGAGCTTGCTGAATGGATTGATTCGCCAGAGTAAAAGTAGAGTAGGAATATTATTTCCTTGCCGTCTTTATAAAAAACTATAGGTTTCTCATCCTTCACAAACAGAGCCTCATAGCCGTCAATCTTACGATCTGCAGATGTATGTTCTGTACCCTTAGGATCCACCAAGACAACCAGTATTTTATCCCCTTTTTTGAACCAGAAGATAAAATCTGGATAGTACTTTCTAACAGTAGATCCCTCTTCTTCAAAATATGGAATATATATATCATCCACCCTCTCAACGATCTTAGAAAATTTCCAGTCATCTGATATCTCATCTAACTTGCCAATATTCTCACCAAGATCTTCTATAAACTTCACTTCACTCTTATAGCTAATAGCATTTTTGAGTAGTTGGGGCTTCTCAGAATCCTCCATAACTATAGGGATATAATAATGCTTTAGTAGATCTCTACGGATAATAATTTTTACCTTTTTTTCGTCTCCCCCATCTACATACACTTCAAAGGAAGCAGCTTCCTCTTCTAACTTTGCTAACTCTTTAACTTTTTCCAAGGCATCTGAACGACGTCCCTGTTTAAATAGCTCTTCAATTTCCTTCTCCAATTTATTCAAATAACGTCTATCTGTATTTTTCTCCATTTCTTCATATTTTTTACGAATCTTTTCAATTTCCCTTCTATCCTTCACCCTCACCCTTATATCCCTAAAGTGCACAATCTTTCCAGTCACACTCTCAAGATCTACTTCCATAGAGTGTACCTTAGAAATTTTCACAACATGGTTAAAGAATTCATCTATCACTCTCACCACATCACGTGGGGTAGACTGCAAGCCAGAAACAAATGTTATCCATTTCCCTCTCTCCTTATCATCACTAAATACCTTCATAAACAGATCCACAGCTCTATCCGGTGAAACACCTCTACTCTCACCAAAGAAGTGAAACAAAAGAAAATCCCTACCAATTAGTCCTCTTTTCACCAAACGTCTAATTTCACGATATTCATTCTCCCTCATTTTGAATTTGATCTTAGGCTTTTCAGGTATTAGAACTCTCTTTAAGCTATATACTGGAACAAACAGAAACTTCCTGTCTTCTTCTCTTACATTCTCTTTCACAAAATCAAGCACATAACCTTCGTCCTTTTTCTGCTTCTCCATGCTCTCTATAACATCACTAATAACCTCGGCACTCGAACCCCATACAAACAGTGTCTCTATGGGGAATACGTCTCTCTTTCCCAGTTTACAAACATCAAGTGTTCCCTCCTCTTTGCAGAGGAAATACCTTCTCTTTCGCTTGTTCTTTACAGGCTCTATTCTTACTCCCCTACCTACCGCCTGTAGAATAAACTTCCTCCTATCTCTACTTCCTTCTTCTCCATTCTTCCGCTTTCTTGTCTTTCTCGTACCAATACCTATAAACATAATGATATTAGGTCTACTACTATCCCATCCTTCATAAAATGCCCTTGATCCAAGCAGAAGGGATATTTCTGGTTTCTCATCTAAAGATTCAAAGTAAGATCTCTCAACAACATCGACACCTTCCATATACCCCATCTCCTCTACCAGCCACTTTTTCAAATCTGATACGGCATTTGATCCCACTCTAATTAGGGCAAATGGCTTATCGGTACTCTTTATTTTCAGAACTATTTCCTTATCACTGCTCTGTTTAGGCACAATGATCTCAATACTACCGGGAGATGAGGTATTAAACACATACCGAAGAACATTCTTTAAGATCTCATATGCATTTACATCCCCATCAGAAGCAACCAAGTTATCCAAAAAATCCTTAGAAATCCAAACATCCTCACCATCACTATCAAATACCAACTTCTTCTTATCCAGAGCATCCCTTAACTCTCTCCACGCATTCACAACAATTTCAGCAAAATGCTCATCTACCTCAGAGGTAGAGACAATGTCCACAAGCAGTTTCAAGAAGAGTCTCATATCAGATGTTTCCCATCCCTTAAGTTCCTTCTTCTTATCCTCTTTACCGGTAATACTATGGACAAGAACCATACCAAGTGGCATATGGTAAACCCTTTCATCCACATTAGGAAGAATCTCTTCCTCATAGTATTTTCTCAGGGCCGCAAGTAGTATAAGTTTTTTAAGAACAATCTTCTTCTTCCTATCTTCATCAAACTTTTCTCCCTTTCTCCCTCCTTTAATCGGAACATTCTCATCAAATACAAAGATGTGTTTTCCGTGTCCATTCTTAATAAAAGTGGATAGATTATACTCATACGCAGTAGTCACAATATCCTTAGGATCATCAAAAGTAGCGGAGAAATTAAACAGAAATCCATTCCTTGCCAGTATTGAATAGATATACTGCCTCTTACTGGACTCCTTATCTCCCTTATGAGCTTCATCCAGAATCACATACCACTCTCCACCACCATCATAATCCCTAAAGTCAATGATCTTATCCCCACGACGATCATTGATATTGTCAGCCCTATAGTAGAAGACAGGATACTTGAAACCGAAGCCTCCTTGCTTGACCCTACCAAATTCCTTCAAAGACACAAGATCAAATGCAACACCATGATAATTCTGAAACTCTTCCATATGATTCTTAAACTGACTGATAAGATCATCTCTTACCGTTAAAAACAGAACATTCCTTTCTGGAATGATTCTATTCGCCATAAGCCTAAACAGAACATCTATGAGAGAAACAATTACGAGTGTCTTTCCACTACCGGTTGCCATCCAAAAAGACATACGGTTTGAAAAAAACTTGAAGGGAAGAATCTTTCTTTTCCCATCTTTTTCAATATTACCTTCTTCTATCCCCATGTATTCCAGGACAATATCTGCAAACACTGGATCTTTAAGTTGTCCAAAGTCATAATGGAGAACTTTAGCACCTTCCCCCATCTTGTCCTTATACAGCTCCCACATCCTCTCCTTAGCTCCAGCGATATCATTTCTGCCATCAAGATCCACAAAGAATTTCTTTATCCCCGCCATAGCGTAAAGGAGAGCCTCTACCTGAAAATCGTATAGTGTCTTTCCCTCAGAAAATTTCTTACGTATATATCCCTCAAACTCACCACGCTGACTATTTACAAGTGGTTCCAATATCTCATTAAGTACCACATGCTCATCCATATACATCTCCCCCTATCTATTCTTCATCAAAGAGAGGCTGCAGATATGACATCTCAATATGCTCCTCGCAGATCTCACTTCTCAATTTCCTCCACTTATGTATATTTAAAGATCCCCTTACCTTTGACTTTATAACACCATCATTTAACTCCCACAGACCTAACTCCTCTCCCCTTCCCGATATTCTCCTCAGTAGTTTTCTAACCTTAGAAAGAGCCTCTTCCTGCTTATCAAGCCCTAACCTATCCCACAGATCTCCATACACTTCCCTACACACAGTATCTGGAGTAATATCACTTCCGGAAACAAGCAAATACCTTATCCTATCAGCAACTGTTCTATAGAAGAAACCATCCTCATCTTTTCCTCCAAACACAGGGATAAGAAAGTGATATACTGATGCCTTTTTCACCCTGTCCATTTCATCAGCAAAACAAACTGGGGTTTCGTAGTCCACAGATATCCACTCATCATCTACACGAAAGTGCCACATATCCACATGGCAAATCTCACCATCATCTCTTACCTTTTTCATTCTCCTCAACATGCTGTCCGACGAACACGCAAAGACATATCTCAGATAGCCACTTCTCTTCTGCTTCTGGTTCACCCAGTCTATATCCTCAAGTCTAATACCACACATTCTTTTTATCTGTCTTATCTTCCTCCCACGCACCCTACCACTCGCCCCAACAGTTATCTCTACCACGCCTACTTCTCTTTCGCAGGCATATACTACATCGGGTTTAGAAACCTTCGTATCCTCCTCTGATCTACCATATCCTCCAATAACAACTTCAGTATCTATCTCAAATTCCACTCTTTTCTCTAAAAATCTCCTCACTAAATACCCAAGAAAATACACATCATCGGTAGGATCTGAGCACATTCGCTTCACTCTTCTATCTTGCTTCTGACCCATGTGAGTTTCCCTCCAGAAATCATCTCCACCCTTTTAGGAAGCCCTAAGGCATGAGTAAGATTTGTGATAAATCTCAGTAGGGTATTACCACAACTACCTTTTCTGGCACTGATTTCTATCCCATCGTCATATATAGAGATATTAATATCTCCCACGAAGTGAAGATCCGTAGCACTTATAAAATAAGCAGATCCCATCTTGTAGGCATCCCCTATAAGTCTAAAGGGCTGAGTTCCGTCAGTAAATCTCCGAACCAGTCGTTCCTTTCCAGCATCTCTTATAACATGGGGATCGTAATAGAGAATAATAGTATCTCCCCTCAGAGAGAAACCACTCTTATCCGTAGACACATACGATATGAGTATCTCATCCTCTATTTTCTTAAGAATGTTCAAATAGTCATCTGTCAACCCATCAATATATCTTTTAGCAAGAGGAAACAAAGTTCCTATTATTGAGAATCTACCACTATAATCCACATGGGCACTAATTAGGTGGTCCTCTGCTATCCACCTTACATCCATACTTTGAAGCGGTAGGCTCTCCCATGCTTCCTTAGTAATGTATGGATTATTCCTTATATCTGTTCCCCTCATGGTAATACTCACACTGCTCATATGCTCATAAAGTTCTTTCTCCCTCTTTGTGTAAAAAATCCTTGGATCCCTACCTATATGAATATACCTCTCTTCATCATATGGAATACTATTTAGAAAATCATGAGTATACCACGCACTGTCTATCTCATATATCCTCTTGGTGAGGTTATCTATCACAACACCGGCTTCTTTGGCATCCTCTAACGTATAAATGTATGCTATCCGGCTGTTTATTGTCTCCCAGAAAAACTCCAGTATATGATTCTCCGTCTTAACCCTCACCCCAAACAAATCTTCGTCTATATCTATGATCTCATATCCACCAAATTCTTCCCACACACCAAGGAGTGTCTCCTTATTCACATCTTCCATATTAAACTCAACCACTGCCACCTTCAGCTTTTTCACCCTATCAAGCTTCATCTTTTCCCGGAGAGATCTATACGCTTGATTAATATTCAGCGTGAAGTATCGGTATAGATCCCGCCTGCTATTTAGATAATCCAATTTCTCCATGATAACCGTCCTCCTATTTAAGATCTCCCCACCACAGGAGTCTTCTTGCATATCTAACTGGCGCTTTGTCTATATCCATAGGTTCAACCCCTTCAAGTTTAAACTGCCCATCCCTGATCCACTCTATCTTCCTACCGGTGATATTGCTTATGGTCTCAGGCACATCCACATCCTCGTATACCTGCCTAAGATCTACATGGACATTCTCCTTGTCAGTATCTATGTGTGGAATCATCTTCCTGTCCAGCATAAAGATATAATCCTTGAAAGGATCAAAAGATCCAGTGGCTACCTCTCCTGTATCATCAAACATCTTTGACAGTCCAGTGTATTTCATCTTCCTAAATATCTCTTCGTATTGTTCAAGGGAGTAGTATTTGAAGAATATTCCTATACCATCAGGATTTTCTCTATCTTTGGGTTTACCATCCTTCCACTCAAATGTATATGCTACCTTCTTAAGTCGTGGAATAATAACATCATAGAAATAATCTGCCATTTCAACAAGAATGAACTTTCGCTTACCACCATCTTCTTTATTGAGCTTCATAACAGCGTGGGCGGTGGTGCCAGAGCCGGCGAAGAAGTCGAGAATGATGAAACTATCATTATCAGATAATTTGATCAATCTCTGTATCAATCTAATTGGCTTCTGTCCATTAGCAAAAGCCTCCATTCCAGCCATTTCTTTATTTAAATTTATTGTAGAAATATCTACCCACAAGTCGCACAAATATTCTTCCAAATAATCCTTAAGGAACAACATCTGCTTTCCTTCCCAATAAATGTATTCTCTACCTTCAGGAGATATTACCTTTGCTATCTTTGTAGGTAAGTCCAAAGACGCTAAATAAGCATTATTTGTCCTGTATATTACTCTATCAGCATGTTGTATCTTAAAATTTAAAATATCATCTTCAGTCTCTAATTTTATCTTATTTTTTGATATATAATCAGATATGGTAACAATCTCCCAGTTAGAAGGATCTTCTGCAGGATTCTTGATAATCTTAGAATAATATTTAGCATATTTTTTTAAATCATCTCTACTTTTTGGTATTTTTATCGGATTCAAGGACATGCCATTTTTGTTTTTTGAATAAAGCAATAAATATTCCTTTTTTTTAGGTAATCGTTTCTCAACATGTGTCATTTTTACTCCCGATGATTCCGAGGATTTGATGCAGATCGAATTCACATAATTGAAAACCTCAAAAACTTTATCCATCAAGATTTTCAATTCAGCCACCTCGTTGTCATCAATACTCACAAACATCACACCACTATCTCTCAATAACTCCCTTGCCAATACTAATCTATTTTCCATCATCGTAAGCCATGTAGCATGCCTATATTGATCTTTATACATAAATCCATCATTACCTGTGTTATAAGGCGGGTCTATATATATCGTCTGTACCTTTTCTCTCCATTTAGGCAAAATAGTATTCAGTGCTTGATAGTTTTCACTGTGTATAAGCCAACCATCAAGGACATCGTCAAGGTTGTCAAAGAGTCCTACAATTTTCTCCTCAAGATCAGGGAAATACTTGGTATCTATAGGCAGATGTTTCCACTTCTCATTTAGCGACTCATCTTCTGCCAATTTGCCATCTCTTATGATCTCATTGGGATCAAAGTCTTCCTCTATGATGCCAAGAAGATACCAGTCTATAAGTTGGTTGTCTTCTATACCCTTCTCTATGAAAGCCTCGTATCTCTCCCTAATCTTCTTTCCTATATCATCGAGTTTCTTCACATCTTCTCTAAACTTGGAAATCTGTCTTTCAAGTATACCGACAATCTCCTTCACTATCTTCTTACCCTTTTCTCCCTGATCCCATATCCTGTCAAGTGTAATGACATAGTGGGCATTTCTTACAAACCGGGGTTTGTTCCATATACGCACCAGCTCATCTTCAAACTGAGCTATTAGGTCTATGATCTTGTAGGTAATCTCTTTGAGTCTCTTCAGCTGTTGCAGTCTCCTCTGATCAAATATCGTCTCATCATCCATAACATACGTCTTGAGATATAGATCAAACTGCTCCTTGAGGAATTTTTCTACATTCTTATGAATAAAGAAATCTACCTCAGACTGCATTTCAAATTTTCTAATAGCTTTTTTCACATGCTCCTCTGTGATATTCTCTATCCCAGCTTTTTTAGCCTCTTTAATGATATTGTCTATTTTTGTCTTCCTATTATTCTTACCCCTCACAACCTTTAGCCTTACAATTCTACCTTCATCCACTCTTTCAAATTCGTATATAAGTGAGATCTTCTCGTTATTCTTCTTGCCCTCAAACTCTGAGGCGTCAAAGTAGAACACAACCTTATCACCATCTATATCTATCTCTACATTCATGCTGACATAGAGTCTATCCGTCTTTATGTAGTAGAGATCCTTCGTCTTCCAAAATAGAACCACATCCTTATCCGCCTCATATATCCGCTCGTAGATCTTGTCGTGGTATCGGGTGCGGGCAAAGTATATAGATCCGCTCTCAGAGAAATAACGGCTGAAGAAAGTGTAGAGGTGGATATAGGCATCTCTCCTGAAGTCCTCATCAATCTTGCCTATTAGCTTCTCTATTTTGGGTCTCACCACGCTTTCATAGTAAGAAGTTTTTATCTGCATAAGTTTCACATATCCGGAGTTGCCCTCTATCTTACTTCCCACAAAGAGCTTTTCCATCTCGTCAAAGAACTTCTTCATACTCTTATAAAAGTCATCTTTATGGGAGATAATCTTACTACTCATCTTTCATCCCTCCCAGCTTTATAAGCATTGATTCCAAATCCTCTACAAACACATCTTTATGTTTATCTTTCATATCGTGATATATGATCTCTATACCGCTGGCGGCATAATTTTCCGCAATTGTATATATCTCATCCCATGTAAGTGACCGGACATTCTCCCCTCCCTGCTCTCCATGGTGCTTTCTCAGGTGAGCATAGGCTATGGCAACCATCAATGCCTCAAGCGTGGGATCCCTTCTTATGTACTCTATTCTCGCATAAGACTCTGTTTTCTCCTTATCCGGTATCTCCTTGTATCTACGTTCCATAAAACCATATGCAGCGGCAAACGCAAAGAGTATCTGTTGGGAAACAACAGCCTTCTTTCTTCCCTTTACAGACATTGCATTAGAAAATTCCTCAAACATCTCCTTATGCTTAGGGGTAAGCATCACATTCAGCTTCATGCCATACCACCTACCTTAGGGACAAACTGTGCTTCATCGCCAGTGGGATTATCAATAATCCATACAGAAGACGCCTCCTCTTCCAGTCTCGCTTGTGGTTCTCCCTTAAGTTCATCATCGGCAAGTAGTAGAATCACTTGCTTACTCTCAGCAATTTCTACAAACATCTTTACCATACTCTCTATAAGCTGATCACCTGATATACCGGTGATAGGACGATCAACAATAATAGGAGAGTCATACTTTATAACCCTGTGTAAAGCTACCGCAAATGCCATAGTGAGGATCTTGGACTGTCCTCCTGAGAGTTCATAGGTCATGTCAAGGTTGGTTCCCTTGTGATACACCTTTACACCAAATGCCTCATCTACTTCAAGCCTGTCAAAGCTTTCTGGATTCCACACAATGCTTTTAAATAATCTTTCTGCCTCCTTTTTTATCTCTCTGCGAATATCCTCTTTAACCTCACGCTTCAACCGTTCTGCCAGTTTTATAAGCCTCTCAAGGAACTCTATTTCCCTCTTTAACTTCATTCTCTCCTCCGTAGCAATAGCCAATACTTCAATTTTCTCCAGTATCTTCTCATACTCCTTTTCAAGCTCTTCCACTTTGGCTTCCAATCTTGTTTTGTCTGCTATCAGCTGATCTTTTCTCGTCTCATCTCTCTTCAACTTCTCCCATTTTCTAACGATTTCATCTGCGTTAAATTGATCCAGCGTTCTATCTATTTCTTTTATCTCCAGTTCCAATGCACTAATATCGTCTCTAAGATTTGCAATATCCTTATTAATCTCTTCTATCTGTATTAGAAATTCATTCCTTCTTTCCCTTATCTGATCAGCACCTCTCAGCAGTTTGCTCCTATGATCAACAATCTCCTGCGACTTGCTCAGTATCTCAAGATCTCTCTCTATCTTCTTTTTCTCTTCCTCACCTAAAACATGTCCACAAAGGACACACCTACCCTCCTTAAGAGATAGAGTAAGGTAAGATTTATCCGTAACAACAGGCATATCTTCGCCTTCTTCTATCCCATTCATAAACTCAATAATCTCGTCTATATCTGCATCAAATAAGACAAATGGACCATATTTGAGTATGATCTCCCTCTTCTTCTGGATTTTATCCTCCAATAGGGCATTTTTCTCTTTCAGTCTACGACGTAGCAGTTCAACCTTCTTTCTGAGCTGTGAAACATCCGGTATACCTGTAAGTTCTCTCCTCAGTTCTTCTATCTCATTTTTAAGCCTAACTATTTCCTCAGAAATCTCCTCCAATTCATCCTTGGCTTTATTTAGATCCCCTTCTACTTTTATCTTTTCAGACATGATCTTCTTCAAAGATTCATTACCTTCGGCATATTCCTTGTCCTTTTCCTGCTTTATATTCCTAAGCTTAACGATGGCATCGTCAACGACATCCAACTGAACCATATCCCTTATCTCTTCGGCAAGAGCTCTGGAGGAATTGCTAAAGAATCTTCGTGTTAGGTTTTCACCATCCATCAGGAAGAAATTCTTCACTCTCCTGGGAATAAAACCATTGATCTTTGCAGAAACCGCATTTACATCAGTATACTTTATACCGTTTTCATCCACAAACTCAACCTCTTCTGCTATCTTATGGGCTCCTCCTTCTTTCTTGATAAAATCAGCTCTCCTCCTTATAGAGGATATCCCCGTATCACTCTCTATTTCTATTAATACCTCCACATAATCCCTTTCTCCTTCCTTCATTTCCGAAAGCCTTGCTCTGTTGAAGATTGTAGTGTTATTCCCTCTCATTTGGAATTCCATTCCATACAGTGCCCAGTGGATAGCATCAAGAAATGTGCTCTTTCCCTTTCCAGTGATACCATATATTACAAAGAGATCTCTCTTTCCATACTCTCTGTAGAAAAGCAACTTCTGGGATCTATATGGTCTAAAGTTTCTTAGAGAAATACGCCGTATTCTCACTTCTCATCAGCCTCCGCATACTTGGCTATAATCTGTCTAATCTTACGCTTCCACTGAACTCTCTTCTCCACATTCTGCCTGTACTCCAACACTACGGAGAGTACCTCCCGGAGAGCCTCTTCCTCAGCTTCTGTCTCTGCAAGTTCTCTGATCTTACTCCGGATTCTTATTCCGATCACCGGCACCACTAACCACCCCCATTCTGTCCATATACTTGTAGATATGTCTTTCTACTTCAAATCTATTCAGACTACTCTGGGCTATGTACATGTACCTCTTAAACTCTCTTCTTAGTATTCCCTCCTCTACCACTCGGTGTATTCCACCCATAAGTGAAACCTGCGGAAATACCACGATATCATATATATATGCTACCTCTTTACCCTCCGATCGCCTCAAGATTCTTCCCAGTCTCTGGATATACTGCCTACTACTGGTGGTAGAAGCAACTAAGACTCCCACCTTCGCCTGAGGTACATCTACACCTTCATCAAGTATCTTCATTGAAACCAGAGCACCTATATCTCCTCTGGCAAACTTAGCTATAATAAGGTCCCTCTCCGATTTACCTCCTAATCTCCTCTCCTTTTTAGAGGAGAGTTCCATTGTAAATGGATAACAAGATATATTAAACCTTTTAATGAGATCACACGCCATCGCAAGCTGTGTCTTACCCTCCACATAAACAAGGATATGAGTATTAATTTCCCTCCTGGTAACATCCTCCAAAATCTCCCTTAAAGCATCTTTTTTAGCATCTGCCTTCTTTATCAGTTCTGCACGTTTAAATAAGAGCATAGAGAACCTCTCATCATTCATCAGTTCACCAATATCCCTTACACGGCCCATCTGACTTATTATTGGCATTGTAAGCTTTACATATCTACTCATCTCTGCCTCGTTCAAAAATACGAAATACGGATAATACTTATATGGTGTTAGATATGTTTTTCCGGTAATAGGGTTAATCTCACTAACGGCTTTATCGAGAGAAAACTCATAGACAATCTTTCCAAAATATCGCCTCAGAAAGTCGTTTCCTTCATCATCCCATAGTCTCCAGGGAGTAGCACTAAGTCCCAGTCTATAGTCAAAGTATATCCTACCGAGAGCCGCCTTTCTGGCAATAGATCCTAAGCCGTGAACTTCATCACCTATGATCATTGTAGAGGCATTTGTGAGTAATCTTACATCAAAGAAGATATCACTTCGTAAGGAATCGTGGGTGGTAAGCACTAAAGCTCTCCTAAGACTACCATTGGCAATCTGCCTAACCGCCACTTGAAACTCCCTCTTCCATGAGGAATTGCCAGAATAGGCTTGTATAACGGTATATATGGGAATCCCCATCTGCATGAATGATCTCTCCCACTGGGGTATCAAGTGAGCGTAGGGAACAGAAATTACCACCATAAGTTTTTCTTCTTTTTCTACTATGTGCTTAAGAGCTCCAAGGGCAGTGTATGTTTTTCCTGTTCCTGTAGCCATAGAGAGAATACCACGACCACCGGCTTTGATCCATGAGTCTATTGCCTCCTGTTGATGTCTAAATAGAAGAATACCTCCCATTTGCTATTCCTCCCTACACCCCAATCACCACATAAATCCCAATACCCACATGGGAAGCACTCTCTTACCCTTTAAGTTTGTAGGGTAGAAGATATCATCTCTAAATACAATATCTGCCCCTTTTATATCTTTTTTCTTGCCACCAATTTCTACAAGCAGAGGTTTCCCCTCCAGCATCACTACAAAATCGCCCATTTCTTCCTTATGGGAGGCGTATAC
>Ga0256838_1001189_pt1 | contig 12897 bp, 15 predicted proteins | sample 4571419metaG_FD_185978 | JGI IMG/M metagenome (GOLD analysis project Ga0256838, IMG submission 185978) | Hydrothermal vent microbial communities from Guaymas Basin, Mexico - 4571-419 | ecosystem: Environmental > Aquatic > Marine > Hydrothermal vents | place: Mexico: Guaymas Basin | collected...
TCCTTGTGAACGCCCTCATTCCTTTCGCAACGGTGTTCCTGGGGCACCACTGGGTCTACGATGTCATTACGGGCTTCCTCCTCGGCGTTGCAGTGTCAAAGGTCTCCTGGGACTGGGGAGCAAGAATATCGGAGGTTATCTACCAGTGGGAGGTTTCCTCGCTCCGGAGGGTCACGATCTTCAACTTCTTCCTCGCGGTCATAGTCCTGATAGTCGCGGCCGATCCCGCCAGGGTCCTGGCCATCTTCGGAGGGCTCCTTCCAGGCCCCTGAGAAAAACTTATAAACTCCCCGCGGCTCTTTAACATCGGGTGCCGGGGTAGCCTAGCTCGGCAGGGCGGCGGACTCGTAATCCGCAGGTCCCGGGTTCAAATCCCGGTCCCGGCTCCACAATCCTTCTCCGCTTTTCAAAATGCTTCTCTCGAGTGAAAGCCTCATTAGAATGGCGTCTTCTATGAAACGGCTCCCGCTGTCCAAACCCCGCGGGAGAGGTTGAACCTTACCACATAATCGGCCCGGTTGAAATCCTGAGGGACACCCTGGCCGGCTTTTCACCGGAGTCGTTGACCAGCACGAGGTAGAGGGGCCCCTCCGTGGGGAACCTCCACATCTTTTCGAGATGTGTTACTCCCTCCGCTTTGAAAAAGCAAAGCGCCCTCCCCGACTTCATCATGCTTATTCCAGTCCCGTCAGTTATGCAGACCGTCACCGGCAGGGTGGAGTCCACGGAGAAGTACACGGTGCTCCATTCATCCCCTTCAAGTTCATACACCTCATACTCTCCCGGGTTTATCAACGTCTCCTCGCGGACGCTGTACGAGACCCCCAGAACAGCGAGAACCAGAACCACGACTAACACAACCGCTATGGTAAGGCCCAGGGCCTCCACCCTCTTCAGCGTCCGGGACCTTATTGCTAGGATAGCCATCTTACCTCCTCAATGTGCTGTTGGTTATGAAAATATTTAAGATTATCCAAACGGCGTTATTGAAAATTTGTACAACGCTACATTCCATAACAGAATCTCCCCAATATTGGAGAACCACTGTCGGTTTGTACATGCTCCAATGAGGAACCCAAAGCCGTCCGATAACGAAGTTTATAAGCGCGCGGGCCAAGAGGGTACCATGCGAAGAGAATCCCTGGGAACACTCCTGGCACTCTTCGGCATGCTTCTGTACGGCCTCGAACCTGTGGTCATAAAGGCCAACCCATCAAATCCAGTGAGCTTCGCTGCCTTCTCGGCCCTCTTCGCATCCATCATCCTATGGACGGTGCTGATTTTTGAGGGGGGCGGAAGGGAACTCAGGGCCGATCCCTCCGGGATAAAGATGGCCTTCCTCGTTGGGCTTTTTGGAACGGCCCTGGCTTACCTCACCTACTCCTTCGGTGCCAGGATGAGCACGGCAATAAACGCCGCCCTTATAACGAGGAGCGAGGTCCTCTGGTCGTTCCTGCTGGCCGGGATTTTCCTGGGGGAGAGAGTAACCGGGCGGCTCGTGGCTTATTCCTCCCTGATTCTGGCAGGGCTCGTACTCGTCATCACCCAGGGCCGTGCCGTGGAGCCCCACCTGGGGGACGTTCTCCTTCTCCTCGTCCCGCTGTTCTGGCAGGCGGGGCACGTCATAGCCAAGCGCCTCCCGTATCGCCCCATCACAATCGCCACCCTCCGAAACACCTTCGGTTCCCTGCTGCTCCTTCCCCTGGCGCTTCTGACCGGACCGGAGTTTTCTCCCCTCGTCGTTGCGGAGGGGACGATAATAGCCCTCGGCCAGGTCGTCTGGTACGGCTCCATAAAAAGGATAAACCTCTCAAAAGCGACGACAATAATAACGCCCGCCCCGGCGATAGCCATTGGACTCGGTATCATCATGGGAGAGAGCTTCACCCCCTATCATGCCCTGGGCTTCGTTCTCATAGTGCTGGGCACACTTGGAGCGGTGAGGGTGAAGAGTGAGGTCAGAACTTGAGATAGGTGCGTATGAAGCGGAGGACATCCCCAAAACCAAAGCGTCCTTCCCGGGCCGGGTCGTATATCATGCCCACTGGTACTTCCTTTATCCTCGCGCCCATTTTGGCCGCCTTGAAGAGCATCTCCGTCTCCACCTCGTAGCGGCTGCTCTCTATCTCCGGGAGGAACTCCCGCCTGAAGGCCCTGAAGCCGCTCTGGGTGTCGTAGATGTACCTCCTCAGCTTGAGCCTTATGAGCCGGGTGGTGATTATGTTGCTAAGCCGCCTGTGGAGGGGCCTCTTGCCCCTCTCCTCGACCTTCCTTGCGCCTATTACCATGTCCGCCTCCCCGCGGACTATCGGCTCGACGAGCTTGATGATGTCCTCCGGCTTGTGCTGACCGTCGGCGTCCATGAAGACCACCACATCGCCGGTGGACTGCTTCACCCCTTCCCTCATCGCACAGCCCTTGCCGCAGTTCTCCTCCAGTCTGATGGCCTTTATCCTGGGGTCCTTCTCCGAAAATGCTCTCGCCGCGTCGTAGGTTCCGTCAGCCGAGCCGTCGTCGACCACCAGGACCTCATCGACGAAATCCGGAATCCTCCCGAGTACCCCGGGAAGGCGCTCCGCCTCGTTGTACGCGGGGATGACTACACTTATCCGCCTGCCGTTGAGCATTCACTCCTCCTCCAGTCTATCAAGAACCTTCCCGGCCTTCCTCCTGAAGTCGTCCTTGTCAAGGAACTCCCAGTAGTGCTCCTTTGCCGGGAACTCTCCTCCCTTAACCTCCTCGCGGTAGTTCTCAAGCGCCAGCCTGATCATTCCCCCTATGTCCGCGTACTTCTTGACGAAGGGCGGAACGTCCTCGTAGATTCCAAGGAGATCGTGCCAGACGAGAACCTGGCCATCGACCCACGGGCCGGAGCCGATCCCTATGGTCGGGATTGAGATTTCCTCCGTTACGAGCTTCGCGACGTCGGCGAGGGTGAACTCCAAAACAACTGCGAAGGCACCGGCCTTTTCAAGGGCCTTTGCATCGCGGAGTATCTCCTCGATCTCCTCCTCTGTTTCGCCCATCAATCTGTAACCGCCCAAGCGGAGGTAGCGCTGCGGTGTCAATCCTGTGTGCCCCATCACAGGAATGCCCATCCTGACCAGCTTACGCACAAGCTTCCTGTGGTCGTGGCCACCTTCTATCTTCACCGCATCGGCCCCGGCCTGGATGAGTCTCACCGCGTTCCTAAGGCCATCGTCGGTGTCTATCTCGTAGCTCCCGAAGGGCATGTCGGCGAGAACGAGCGCGCGCTTTACCGCTCTGGAGACGGCCCTCGTGTGGTAGACCATCTGCTCCATGCTGACGTTGAGGGTGTTGGGCTCGCCGTAGACCACCATGCCCACCGAATCCCCTATGAAGATTATGTCCATCCCGGCCTTGTCGGCTATCAGCGCGGAGGGATAATCGTAAGCGGTTACCATCGCTATCTTTTCCTTTCCCTTCATCTCGATTATACGCCTGGGGGTTATCTCCCTCATGTCACCACCGAGACCATTTCGACAGCGGTCTAATTAACGGTTTCGATGGGTTTATATACCGACGTCGGTAATTACCTATAGGTGGTGGCATGGGCAAGGTAAAAACGAGCGTTTACATCGATGAGGAACTTTGGGGAGAGTTTAAAGAACTCGCCCAAAGGGAGAAGAGTGAGGTCAGCAAACTCCTGGAGGAGGCCCTGATGAACTACTTAATAAACGAAGTTCTTAGGGACGTTGATGACTCAGAGGTCCCCCTGTGGTTTGAACCGCTGAAAGTTGGCGGGGAGAGCACTGAAAAGCTCTTGAGGGAGATGAGGGATGGCAGGGAAAAGCGTTTACTTGGACAGTAGCGCAATCCTGAAGAGGTACATAAGCGAGAAGGACAGCGAGATCATGAGGGACCTTTTCAGGGACGCATACAGGGGGGAGATAAAACTGGCCTTCAGCTTCTGGAACATAGGGGAGGTGCTTGGAATATTTGACAAAAAGCTCAGACGAGGAGAGCTCAGCGAGAACGACTTCAGCTTTCTCAAAAAGGGTTTTCTGGCCGAGGTTAAAAGGTTCACGCGGCTGGGAGTACTGGAAGTGGTTCCGGTACACTCCCTCATTCTGGCGGACGCCTGGAAGCTGATTGAAAAATACCACATCTATCAGGCGGACGCCCTGCAGATAGTATCGGCAAAATACGTCAGGGTAGAAAGGTTTTACACGGCAGATAAGAGGCTTCATCAGGTGGCGATTAAAGAGGGCCTGAACTCAATACTCCTTGGAGGTGACTGAAATGAGAACCTGGGAGCACTACGAGCACACCGCCGACATAGGCATCCGCGGATACGGCTCAACGCTTGAGGAGGCCTTCGAGGCAGTTGCACTGGCGCTCTTCGACGTCATGGTGGACGTGAGAAAAGTGGAGCCGAGGGAGTGCAGGGAAGTCGAAGCGGAAGGCGAGGACCTGATGGCTCTCCTGTACAACTTCCTCGAGGAGCTCCTCGTCCTCCACGACATGGAGGGACTCGTCTTCGGCGACGTGAAGGTGGAGATTGAGAAGGACGGAGAGGGATACAAACTCAAGGCGAGAGCCTGCGGTGAACCGCTCGACTACGAGAAGCATGAGCCAAAGGAAGAAGTGAAGGCGATAACCTACCACGAGATGGAGATAAAGCAGCTCCCCGACGGGAGATGGATGGCCCAGCTGGTTCCGGACATATGAGGTGGTCTCATGAGCGCGAGGGACAGGATAAGGGAGGTAAACCCGGAATTCTACGAGCGCTATTCGAAGCTCGAAGACACGGACGAGTTCTGGGAGTTCATGATCCGGCCGCTCAGGCAGAGCATACGGGTGAACACGCTGAAGGCGCCTCTCGAGGTCGTTGTCGAGAGATTAAACGAGGAGTTCGAGCTCGAGCCGATACCCTGGGTCCGTGAGGGTTTCTTCATCAACGTCGACAACCTCGCGAAGGTCCCGGAGCACGGTCTCGGCCTCATCTTCGGCCAGGAAGCGAGTTCGATGATTCCCCCGGTTGTGCTCGACCCCAAGCCGGGCGAGCTTGTGCTTGACATGGCCGCCGCGCCTGGCTCCAAGACCGGTCAGATAGCCCAGTATATGGAGAACGAGGGATGCATAATAGCGAACGACCCCAAGCTGAGCAGGGCGAACGTTCTCATCGCGAACCTCAACAGGATGGGCGTTTTGATAGCGCGCGTAACCACGAAGGACGGGGCATACTTCGCCCGGTTCGAGAACACCTTCGACAGAATACTCCTCGACGCCCCCTGCTCCTCCGTGGGGATGATAAGGAAGAAGTGGCGCTTTCTGGAGGAGTGGCGCCTGAAGGGGGTCATCAAGTACATGAACATCCAGAAGAGGCTGATAAGGGCCGCGTACGAGGCTCTGAAACCCGGCGGGACACTCGTCTACTCAACCTGCACGATAGACCCCCTGGAGAACGAGGAGGTGGTCGACTACCTCCTCAGGAAGACCGACGCGAGGCTTGAGCTGATAAAGCTCCCAGTGCGGACGAGCGAACCGGTTCTGGAATGGGAGGGCAGAGAATACTCGCCCGAGCTGAAGAAGGCTTTGCGCATACACCCGAACGACAACGACACCGAGGCCTTCTTCATAGCGAAGATAGTCAAGCCGGAGGGAGGGGAATGAGCGGAGAGGGAAGGGAAAACGCGACCACTAACCCCAGGGAAGAGGTCGGAAGGACGGGCGACACCGAGCTCGTCAAGAGGCTCCTCATCGAGAACTACGGCTACGCACCCGATTTAATCTACGAGATACGGGGGAGGTATCACAAGGTCTACGCCCGGAAGCCGTGCTCCCTCGAGGTTAGAGGGCCGGACAGGCAGGGCGTTTATTTCGCAAGGATCGAGAGCGACGGAATACGGCTCAGCATCGAAGGCTCTTTCCTCGTTGGGCCTAAAGCGACGAAGAACGTCGTCGAGCTGGACGAGGAGAAGGCGAGGCGTTATCTGGCAGGGGAGAGCGTCGAGATCGACGAGAACCTCCACGGCTGGGTGATAGTCAAGTGGCGCTCTTATTTCCTTGGCTCAGCGAAGGCCAAAGAGAGGAAGCTGATAAACTACGTGCCGGGGGACAGGCGGCTGAGGCTCGACCTGTAGCCAAGGGTGTCCCTCGAAAGGTTAAAATAAATTTAGGGAGACCTAAGGTGGGGGTGGGAGGATGGTTCCGCTGAAGAGGATTGACAAAATCCGCTGGGAGATACCGAAGTTCGACAAGCGCATGAGAGTTCCGGGCAGGGTCTACGCCGACGACGCGCTCATAGAGAAGATGAGGAACGACAGAACGCTGGAGCAGGCCGCCAACGTCGCCATGCTCCCGGGCATCTACAAGTATTCCATAGTGATGCCCGACGGCCACCAGGGCTACGGCTTCCCGATCGGCGGTGTTGCCGCCTTCGACGTGAAGGAGGGTGTGATAAGTCCCGGAGGGGTCGGCTATGACGTGAATTGCGGCGTCAGGCTCATCAGGACGAATTTAACGGAGAAAGAAGTCAGACCACGCATCAAGGAGCTCGTTGACACTCTCTTCAAGAACGTGCCTTCAGGTTTGGGGAGCAAAGGCCGCGTGAGGCTTCACTGGACTCAGCTCGACGACGTCTTAGCTGACGGCGCCAAGTGGGCGGTTGACAACGGCTACGGCTGGAAGGAAGACCTCGAGCACCTTGAGGAAGGCGGAAGGATGGATGGTGCCGATCCCAACGCCGTCAGCCAGAAGGCTAAGCAGAGGGGAGCGCCACAGCTCGGCTCCCTCGGCTCCGGGAACCACTTCCTCGAGGTTCAGGTGGTTGATAAGATCTTTGACGAGGAGATAGCAAAGGCCTACGGCCTCTTCGAGGGCCAGGTCGTTGTGATGGTTCACACCGGTTCGCGCGGACTCGGCCACCAGGTCGCGAGCGACTACCTCAGGATAATGGAGAAGGCCAACAGGAAGTACGGTGTGCCGTGGCCCGACCGTGAGCTCGTCAGCGTCCCCTTCCAGACGGAGGAGGGACAGCGCTATTTCAGCGCGATGAAAGCGGCCGCCAACTTCGCCTGGGCCAACAGGCAGATGATAACCCATTGGGTCAGGGAGAGCTTTGAGGAAGTCTTCAAGAGGAAGGCCGAAGACATGGAAATGCACATAGTCTACGACGTCGCCCACAACATAGCGAAGGTGGAAGAGCACGTCGTTGACGGAAGGAAGGTCAAGGTCGTGGTTCACAGGAAGGGAGCGACGAGGGCGTTCCCAGCAGGTCACCCCGATGTGCCAAAGGCCTACCGCAACGTCGGCCAGCCTGTGCTGATTCCGGGCTCCATGGGAACCGCGAGCTACGTTTTGGCTGGAGCCGAGGGCTCGATGAGGGAAACCTTCGGAAGCTCCTGCCACGGCGCCGGAAGGCTGCTCAGCAGGAAGGCAGCAACGAGGCAGTACCGCGGAGACAGGCTCAGGAGTGAGCTCGCCCAGAGGGGCATCTACGTGAGGGCCGCTTCACTCCGCGTCGTTGCGGAAGAGGCTCCGGGAGCGTACAAGAGCGTTGACAACGTCGTCAACGTCGTCCACCAGGCGGGCATAGCGAACCTCGTCGCAAGGATGAGGCCAATGGGAGTCGCCAAGGGCTGATCTCTTTTCTTCCCTTGCCCAACTTTTCAAAACTTTTGGAAAATTCTAGGAAAAAGAAAAGGCGTCAGTTCAGGTCGCTCGTGAGGAAGCGGGCGTAGGCGAGGGCGAAGGGGAGGAGCAACATTATCAGGAGCGCCGCAAGGTTGTTGAAGCCGTAGGTGAAGGAATCGCTCAGCGGGATGTAGTAGTTCAGGAACCTGTCTCCCCCGAAGATGTAGTGAACGAGCTGGACGTAGTGGTGTGCGGGGTTTATCGAGTGGAGCCTGGCCATCCAGGCGTTCAGCTCGTCCTCCCACATCCCGTGGGCGGTCGTCCCCCACGGCGGTTCTGGGCCGACGAGTTTCGGCGCCACTATGCCGACCACTATGCCGTAGAACACCGTGAGGAAGATCGCCAGCCCCACCGCTGCAAGCATTGAGGTTTCCGGCTTCTTGGAGAGCGTGGAGAGCAGCACCCCGAGGGAGAGGAAAACCAGGGTGTAGAGGATGGTCACGAGGATCGCCAGGAGGCCCCTGAACAGGGAGTCGCCGTCGAGGGGTATGCCAAGTATTAGCATCACCGCGACCATAACGACGTAGGAGACGAGGTAGGTCACAGCTATCAGTGTCCCAATTCCGAGGAACTTGCCGTTGATGACCTCGTCGCGGTAGACAGGATGCCCGAGCAGAACCTTCGCCGTACCGTTCTCGACCTCCCTGTTTATGGCGTCCGCCCCGAGGGCAGCTCCGAGGACTGCCCCGAGGACGGTGATTATCATCATGTTGACCGTGAAGAGCATGGCGAAGGGCGTCGTGTAGACTTCGGCGTTGACGCCCCAGAGGTAGAGCTCGTTAGATTCAACGCCCGGAACGCCCATCTGTATCAGATAGTCCTTGATCGCGTAGACCGCCAGCCCAAAAATTATGAAGTAGATGGCGACGATTACCCCAAAGCGCCTGCTCTTCACCGAGGTGTAGAGTTCCTTGAGGGCGATGTTCCAGGCCGGGTTCATCTCCTGCCGACCCTCCTCATAAGCCATATCACGACGCCGAAGGCCAGTATCAGGAGGACGACGCCGATCCACGTCCCGCTGGAACCCTGCGTAACCCTGACCGTTATCACGGTTTCGGCCTTTGCCTGATCGCCCGCGGCCGTTACCGTTATCGTGTACGTTCCTGCTGGGGCGGACTTGGGGACGCGGATCCTGAGTTCAACCTGGGTTGGACCGGGATAGGTCATCACATTGCCATAACTCTCTGCACCCACGCGGCTTATCGTTGGCGGGACAACCTCGACGTCCCAGCCGTTCGGAGCCTGGACGGTGAACTTGACGTTGGTTACCGTCCCCGTGGCGTCCACCCAGAGGTTCGTTGCGGTGCTCCCTCCGGCCCTCACTGTCAACGAGGGCATGTCCGCCTCCAAGCGGAGGAAGGCGGGGTTTTCAACGTGGATCATCAGCGGAAGCTCGACCTTCGAGGCGCTTCCGGAAACAACGACCCTGGCGTTGAGGTCGCCGGACTCGACGTTGAAGGGCGGGAAGACCACGAGGTACGCTGTGGTGCTACCTCCGCTCTCGACCTTAAGGCTCCCCACCGGGACAGCGCCGTTCGGGTCCTGGCTGACGACATAGCTCCAGCCGTCGGGGAGGCCCTCCACCGTCACCCTGTACTCGTCGTCCTTCGAGCCGAGGTTCTGAATCACTATCTCCGTGTTTCCACTGCCGCTGGGTCCAACGGTCAGGACGTCCCGCGCGAGCTTCGCCGTGAAGTAGTACTCCGCGCGCTTCAGCTCGAGTTTGAGGGCCCTCTCCTCACCATCGGACAGTTTCACGCTCTCCTTTACCTGGGAGCAGCCCTCTGCCCCCGCGATGACGGTGTACTCGCCCGGTTTCAGTTCAAGCTCAACCGAGCCTGCCGGGGAGGTGGTGACGTTTCTGTCCCCAACCGCGACCCATCCCCTGACCGGGTTGCCGCTCTCGTCGGTGAGGACGACCGTCAGCTTCGCCGGCTGGCCGAGGTAGGTTTTGTAGACGTAGACGTCCAGGCTGTAGGACCTTCCGTTGATGGTGAAGCCAATCCTGTGGTCTCCGAGGGTGGCGTTCCTCGGCACCTCGACCATCAGATTGGCGGCAAAGCTGCCCTCAACCTCGAAGCTCCTCAGCCTGTACTGGCCGCTGGTCAGGTAGATCTCCCAGCCCCCGGGCAGCTCGCCGGGTTCGAACTCGACCTTTCCCGTTCCGGTGAAGGATACCGGGACGCTGAGAATCGTCCCGGCCTCGGCCTCAAGGCTAAGGTAGGGGAGGGAAACCTCTATCCCGGCACTTTCGACCTCAAGGGTTCCGGTGAAGTTCCCCACGGAGAACCTGACGGTTCCACTGCCAGTGGGCTCAAGGTGTAGGATTAGACTGACCGTTCCCCTTGGCGGGACGGTTATTTCGCCGACTTCAACGCCCCCGTAGAGGAAGCTCGCGCTCCAGCCGTTCGGAATGGAGAGTACCCTCAGCGGAAGGCTCAGCTCGGCGTCGGTGGAGCTCGCCACGGTGATGGGCAGGTCAACCGGTCCCGAGACCTTCACCTTCCCGTAGGGGTAGAAGACCGTGTAGTCCGCGCTGATGGTCTCTGAGGCGGACGGAGCGACATAGACCCTAATCTCTTTTCCATCGTACTCGAGGGCGACGAGATCAACCACCGCACTCCCGTTGACCTCGAGCGTCCTCGCGACGCTGTTCACCGAGACGTCGACGGTCCTGTTTCCAACTGCCGTTACCTCAACCATCGTGCCGTTAAAGCTTAACGTGGCCCCTGTCTTGGGCTCGAGCGAGCCGATGAACCTCGGCTTGACAGATACCACGATGAAACCGCCATCTGGGGTGTAACTGCCCACGATTATCCTTATGCCGTCGCGCTCTATTTCAGTGCCGAAGGCGAAGGGCCTGAGCTCCAGTATCCTGCTCCCGTTCCTGAGCATGAGGTACGGGCTCCCTCCGGCCGACTTGACGATGGTTATGGTGTAGTCACCCACCACAACCGCGTGCCCGCCGGCGAGCCTGCCCTCGAAAACCGTCACGTAGGGCTGGGCGCTCACCAGCGGGAGCAGGAGCGCAACGGACAGCATAAACGCGAGAACCTTCTTCATTCCTCCTCCCTCCCGTATATTGTCTTCAGGAAAACGTCCTCAAGGCTCGGTTCCTCTATCTCGAGGCTGAGGATGGTTATCCCCCTCGAGGAAAGGCTCTTGGAGAGCCACTCCCTTATGTCCGAGCGGGAGAATATTATGGCCCTGTTGGGGGCGACGCGCTCGAGACGGGTTATATCCTCGTGCTCTATCTCCGGCAGTGGCTCCTTCGTCTCGACCTTTATCTCATAGCCCTCAAGCTCCATGAACTGTCGCTTTATGTCTCCGATGGGTCCTACAGCCTTGAGCTTTCCGCGGACGATTATGCCAACCCGATCGCTAAGCTCCTCCACCTCGCTGAGGACGTGGCTGGAGAAGAATACTGTCCTCCCCACCGCCTTTGCCTCCCGGATTACCTCCTTGACGAGGTGCGCCCCCTCCGGGTCAAGGCCGCTCGTCGGCTCGTCGAGGATAAGCAGCTCCGGGTCGTTTATGAGGGTCTGAGCTATCAAAAGCCTCTGCTTCATCCCCTTGGAGAAGGTCTTGGCCTTCCTGTAGCGGACCTCCCAGAGGCCCACCCTCCGGAGGAGCTCGGTTATCCTCCTCTCCTTCTCCACGTTGCTCATCCTGTAGAAGTTCGCGAAGAACTCGAGATTCTTCCACGCGGTGAGCTCGCCGTAGACAGTCGCGTTCTCCGGCAGGTAGCCTATCCGCTCCTTTATCTTCATGGGCTCCCTGGCCATGTCCATGCCGAGTATCCGTATCCTTCCCCCGTCAGGGATTATGATCCCGAGCATGCTCAGTATCGTGGTCGTCTTCCCGGCCCCGTTCGGCCCAAGAAACCCAAAGACCTCGCCGCTCTCAACTTCGAAGGTGAGCCCGTCGACGGCCCTAAAGCGGCCGTACGACTTCGTGAGATTCTCAACCGTTATGGCCGGAGTGGACATATTAAGCACCCCACATGATGGTAAGATTTTGCTAATTCCGAGTGTAGTTGGGGGTCAGAGTTTTAAACTTTACTCCCCAACTGCCCAGGGGATGGAAGATGGAGCTGACCCACGTTGATGAGAAGGGCGTTAAGATGGTCGAGGTAGGACACAAGAGGGAGGTTTTCAGGAAAGCCGTGGCAAAGGGGAGGATTTACCTTAAACCGGAGACAATAGAACTCATAAAGGCCGGGAAGACCAAGAAGGGCAATGTCGTAGCGACGGCCCAGATAGCCGGGATTCTGGCCGTGAAGAAGACCCCCGAGCTCATCCCGCTCTGTCATCCGATACCGCTGACCGGCGTCGACATAAGCTTCGAGTTCGGGGAGGATTACATCGAAGCCACCTGCGAGGTTCGCGCGACCTACAAGACCGGCGTTGAGATGGAGGCTTTGACCGGTGTGAGCGTCGCGCTCCTCACGATATGGGACATGGTGAAAGCAGTTGAGAAGGACGAACGGGGTCAGTATCCGGTCACAAGGATAGAGAACATCCACGTTGTCGAGAAGGTGAAAGAGCCTCAAGCGTTGCAGTAGCCGAGGACCAGGTAATCGACCACCCTGACTATATCATTGAGGAGGAACCCGAAGACCGTCAGCAGGAAGCTCACGAGGAAGTTCTCCTTGACCCAGCTCAGGGCGTAGAAGCCCACCACACTCCAGAGGATCCACTGGGGCAACAGGAGGCTTACCTTGGCCTTCAGCGAGAGCTCCTGAAGGAGGAGACGCTTCAGTCCGGCCTCGTGCCTGACTAAGTAGACCTTTGGTCCCTTCCACTCCTTTCTGAGAACCTTTTCCTCGCCCCTGGCCAGGTAGGTTTCCCCCTCGAACCTGAGGACGTAGACGTGTTTCCCGTAGGTCGAGGCTATGAAAGATTCGACCTCGAGCTCAAGATCGAGCCCGGCATGGGGCTTCCAGAGGTGAAAACCCCTCCCCCTGAAGCCTTCCAGAACGTCTTTGGGCTCGAACTTCTTCAGGTTGAGCACTGTGACGGTGTAGGATGGACTCAGGAGCCTCTCGACTATCATCATGCACCCACCTAAATCGTGCTGGAATTACTCTCCGGACTTATAAATCTTGCCCGCCTTTCGTTTCAGGTAAGTTTTTTAGGCCTTCCCTCGTTCCCTAAACGATGAGGCTCAAGCTCAACCCCGAGGCGAAGGCGGTATACAGGTCAATTCGAGAGGAGATAAAGGGGAGGTTAGTCCTGC
>Ga0256838_1001190_pt1 | contig 12891 bp, 16 predicted proteins | sample 4571419metaG_FD_185978 | JGI IMG/M metagenome (GOLD analysis project Ga0256838, IMG submission 185978) | Hydrothermal vent microbial communities from Guaymas Basin, Mexico - 4571-419 | ecosystem: Environmental > Aquatic > Marine > Hydrothermal vents | place: Mexico: Guaymas Basin | collected...
GAAGAAGGTTTAGCTGAAGATAACGAATATGTAAAAGCACTTAAAGAATACGCGGCAAAACACGGTAGGGAAGTGATCAAACTTTGTGCTAAACTTGAAGAAGAGATGGTAGATATGAGTGATGAGGAAAGACATGAATTCCTTGAAAGTCTCGGAGCCACTGAGAGCGGACTTGACCAAATAATTAGAAAAGCATACGAAAAACTCGACCTTATTAGCTATTTTACAGCCGGAAAAATTGAAGTCAGAAGCTGGACGATTAAAAGAGGTACAAAAGCGCCTCAGGCAGCAGGTGTAATTCATACGGACTTTGAAAAAGGGTTTATCAGGGCTGAAGTTATTAGCTATGAAGATTTTATAAAATACGGCGGCGAGCAGGGTGCAAAAGAAGCCGGGGCTATGAGGCTTGAAGGTAAAGATTACGTAGTTCAAGACGGTGATGTAATGCATTTCAGGTTTAATGTATGATTGAAGAATATCTTAAACTCGGCTCTCTAAACAGACTTAAAATCTCCAAAAAAACTCCCCAGGGGCTTTATCTTGAAGCCTTTGACGGAGATTCGGTTTTACTTCCGAACAGATACGTTACAAATGATATGAAAATCGGTGATGAAATAGAGGTATTTATCTATAACGACTCGGAAGACAGATACGTGGCAACCACCGATAAACCTAAATACGAATATGGGGAATTCGGAGTATTCAGGGTTGTCGACGTTACGAAATTCGGCGTTTTTATAGATTGGGGAATGCCAAAAGACTTGTTTTTGCCGCTTGGAAATATGAAAAAGAAACTAAATAAAGGCGACAGCGTAATAGGCAAAATCGTATATGACAAAAAAACGGACAGACTGCTTTTAGATTCTAAACTCTCACGCCATATAAAAAAGGCAAAACATTATGATGTTAATGATGAGGTTAAGATAATAATAATTGCCAAAACTCCTCTTGGATATAAATGTATAGTCGATGATATGTATGAGGGAATGCTTTTTGATAATGAAATATTTGAAGATGTAAGAGTTGGGCAGAAGAAAAAAGCGTTTATTAAAAACGTACGTGATGACGGAAAACTTGATCTCTCACTTCAAAAAATAGGCTCACGTGATGATATTAAAGAGAAAGTTTATAAAACTTTAAAAGAGTGGGGAGAAATTAAAATAACCACCAAATCTGACCCGGAAGATATTAAAAAATATTTTAAAGTCAGCAAAAAAGCATTTAAATCGGCTGTTAACGAATTGATTAAAGAAAGTAAGATTCTTCAGGAAAACGGAAAAATTAAAATCAAATCTTAATTCCTTTTTTTGCTTCTTTTTCTATCAATATATTGAAATCTTTATGAAAAACCAAATCCACAGGACGAAAAAGCTTATTTTCAAGTTCGAATTTAAGAGTAGATTTTGTTAAAAAATCAGGTATATTATTTGTGATGATATAAATATCGATATCTCCGCCTCTTACGTTGTCTTTTAAAATACTTCCGAATATATATATCTCAGCATCTGGAATGTATTTTAAAATTTTTGATTTAATAAAATCAACTTCTTTTTGAAACAATCTCATTAAAAAGCCTTTGAAGTTTGTATGTAACATTAATTAAATAACTGCTGTTTTCAATGATAAAATTAATTGCTTCAATAATTTTATCTTCCTGATAAGGATATTCATGAGAAATTGCGTTTCTTGCATTTCTAATGGCAATCCATTTTTTTATATCAATTAATCCTTCTCTTTCAAGTTCTCCTAATATTTCTATAAAAGGCTTTTGTGTATTATAACCCATTAAATTTAGTATATTTCTAAAAATCTTTTCACCTAAAAGGTCCTGTAATTTTGCAAATCTGAAGGCCAGAACGTCTAATTTATCATTTTCGATTTCTGTGAGTTCTTCTAAAGTATCAACGGTAAAAGGATAGTGCTTTTTTAATACTTCTTTTGATAAGTTTATTTTATCAATGTGTTTTTGCGCTTCCTGAAAATATAAAAATAGTTTTTTTTCTAACACATAAAGCCTTTTTTCTAATTATAACAAATTTGTTATAATCGTACTAAAAAGGTGCTTAATGTTTTGTCCGCTTGACTGTTGGGACGCATGCGAATGTATAATTGAGAATGGAGAATGGAAAATTAAAGGTAAGGGAATAACTCCTTATTTGTGCTGGAAGCTGAATAATTACTTCAAATTCCCTTCCGAAACCACTCCAAAATATAATAGTAAAAATATTATGTTAAATTGGGTAAAAAACAATATAATTATTGATAAAGTCGAATTTAATGAGAAAATTCCTGAAAACATCATATATGCAAGAGGTGGAATCGTAATAAACGATTTTTTAATATGCAAAGGTCATAACGCTTATTATGAAAAGGATTTTAATGAAAATATCTAAAAATTCAAAATGTCCCTGTGGCAGCGGCAGGGCTGTTTCACGCTGATAAAATTCAAACAACGAAAAAGTAAAAATATGACAGCGTTGCGGATTTTAACGAAAATTTTGCGTTAAAAAAAGTGCGTCTACCCGTCAGGGCGCTTGCCGTTCGCACTTTTTAGCAAAATTTGAGTGTTGCGTAAGCAAAAAGGAGCACGAAGCTGTCATATTTTTATCTTTGAAGTTTAGCATGAAACAACCCTGGTGGCAGCGGAAAAAAATATAAAGAGTGTTGTTATAAATGGCATAAAATCGGTAGTGCACCAAATGCGCTATTACTTATGAAAAGCAGATACACGGCTTATGCCTTAGGAAACGCGGATTATATTATTAAAACCACTCATCCAAATTCCCCTCATTTTGAAAAAGACTTAAACGAATGGAAAAAAACTATCAAGGAATTTAGTAAAAGTGAATTTAAAAAACTTGAAATAATTGAATTTATTGACGGTGAAAAAGAAGCGTATGTTGAATTTAAAGCATATATTGACGATTATGTAATACATGAAAAAAGCAGCTTTTTAAAAGAAAATAAGTGGTGTTATTTTGACGGTATTACTCCATCTTAAATCTTAGCTTAATTGCTTTTGCAAGAGAGTTAATATCCACATTTTCAAAATGAACACCGGTTGGTACACCCTGGGCTATTTGGGAAAATTCTACATTCAAATCTTTAAGTTTGTCTTCTAAATACAAACTTCTGGCTTCACTTTCAACGGATGGAGGGAATGCAAAAATTACTTCTTTTATTTCTTTATTTTGAATAATATTTCTTAATTTTTGTATAACTTCGTCATCAATATGAGTCAATACGAAATAATATCCGTGATAACTTCCGCTCTCTTCAATTATCATAATATCTTTTGAGTTTTCTACAATTGCAAGTGTTTTATCACGGTTTTCATCCGCACATATATCACATATTTCATGCTCGCTGAAATTTCCGCATATTTCGCATTCTTTAATATTTGCAACCACATCTTCTATGGCGTTTATAAGTTTTAGGGCTTTGAATTTGTCTTTTGCAATGGATAATGCAAATCTGGTTGCCGATTTTTTTCCGATGCTTGGGAGTTCCTCAAAAGCTTCAATAAGCCTGTTTATTGATTGTAAATCTTTCATTTTGCTCCTATTTTGGATAAAATTTTCGAAATTATATCAAAGGTTTATTGTGGCTATTAGGGAAATTAAAATAGAAAATAAAAAGTTTGAAATTGCTTATGATATTGTTAACCCGTCATATGAAAAAAATATAATTTTCCTACACGGTTGGGGAAGTAACAAGGAGATTATGAAATGTTTTAAAGATGCTTTCCCTAATTTCAGACACATATATATAGATATGCCCGGATTTGGAAAATCAAGCAATAATTACATATTAACAACAGAAGATTACTCCAAAATAACAGATAAATTTTTAAACGAATTAAACATCGGTAAAGACATCATAATAGGGCACAGTTTCGGAGGAAAAGTGGCAACTCTTTTAAAACCGAAACTTTTAGTGCTCTTAGCAAGTGCAGGTATCATAATGCCTAAACCTTTAAGCGTTAAATTAAAGATTAAAACATACAAATTATTAAAATCATTAGGACTTGGAAAATTTAGAAAATATTTCGTAAGTCAAGACGCAAAAGAGATGAAAGAAAACATGTATGAAACGTTTAAAAACGTAGTGGACGAAAACTTTAGCGAAATTTTTAAAAATTATAATGGGAAAGTATTGATTTTTGGTGGTAGGGAAGACACTGCCGTCCCGTCTGAAGCGGTTAAAAAACAGAGCGAATTGTTTGACAGTAAAAATATTATGTTAAATGGAGGACATTATTTTTTCTTTAATGATAAAGATGCAATAAAAAACAGAGAAATAATCGAAAACGAAATATTAAAGGCGTTTTATGATAACAATTAAACAAGGAGATATTTTTTCTGAAGGTGAAGCAGATTTTATTGTAAATCCTTCAAATACCGATCTTTTCTTAGGAAGCGGTGTAAGTGCAGCGTTTAGAAAAAACTGTTATAAAGAATTGCAAAGTGAAATGAAAAAATTTGCACCCATAAAACAAGGGGAAGTTGTAATTACAAAATGTAATGATAAATTCAAACACGCCTTGCACGCCGCAGTTATGGACTATTCAAAACCAAACCCGAATCCTACATATGAAATAATAAAAATGTCATTAAAACATATTATTGAAATTTTAAAAAACCATCCCGGGTCTAAAATAGTCCTCCCTTTAATGGGTACCGGAGTAGGGGCACTTGATAAAGAAAAAGTAATTAAAATTTACAAAAATACTTTTTCAAATGATGCTGATATGGCATGTGAAATAATAATTTATGGATATAAGAAAAAAGATTATGAAAAATTAAGAAAAATTTTTAAAATATAAATGAGTACTTATTTGTGTCCCATCCTATGCTATAATTACATTACACAAAACTATAAAGAATTAATCAAATATTATCAAAAAGTATTGCAAAAAGAAAGAATGGGTGATCTGTCAACCTTTTTTAGGACACATTTTTTAAGTTTTCTGTATTATTTTCAGAATGTAATATTTTTTGTTCAAATTCAACAGGTGACATATAATTTAAATAAGAATGTAATCTTTTACGGTTATACTAAATTTCAATAAAACTTAAATATAGCCGTTCTTGCCTGTGCTTTTGTTTCAAATGTGGTATGGTGAATAAGTTCGGTTTTCTTGTGTTTATCGCTATTATAAGAGCATTATTTACAAGTGATGTTTTTAATCTGTCGTCCATAGACCATTTGTTTTTTTATTCGTCTTGTCCCATAGGTTGAATGTGATATTTCGAATATATTTTTGATTAGGTTATTTAATTGTGTATCCTCTTGTTTTTCAATACCAAGCCAGCTGTAATAACAGCTCCTTGAAACTTTAAAAACTTTGCACATTAACTTTACACTAAACTCTTTAGAATGCTTTTTTATAAATGCGTACTTTGTCAAAAGTTTCTTTTGCGAAGAAGACGAAAGCCTTTTTTAATATCTCCTTCTCTTTTTTCAAAAGTGCGTTTTCTTTGCGTAATCTTCTGTTTTCCTCTTCAATGCTTTCAATTGAGGTAGATTTTTTAGTTTTTGTTTGTGAAATTTCTAAATTGTGTTTCCTTCTGTAATCTCTAGTCCATCCATAAAGTGTTTTTTCACTAATTTCCAAATCTTTCGCTATTTTACGAATCGGCTCTTCACTGTTCAAAGCTAATTGTATCGCTGATTCTTTAAATTCCTGGCTATATCTTTTCCCTTTTGCCATAATTTAACCTTTCTTTTTAGTTCATAGAATTCTATCATTTCTGTGTCCTATTTATTGTAGCCAGATTACTTTATTGTTTCTTGTAGTTGGTTTTTGGAGAAAAATTTTTCAAAGTCGGGTAAAAGATGGGAAAAAGGAAGAAAATTAAAAAATTGAAAGAAGCACACCCGCAGCAATTGCGCTTCCGATAACTCCGGCAACATTCGGCCCCATTGCATGCATTAATAAAACGTTTGTAGGATCTTCCCTTGTGGCTTCTTTGTTTGCAACCCTGGCTGCCATTGGAACCGCACTGACTCCTGCCGCACCGATAAGAGGATTGACTGGCTCATTTGAAAATTTATTCATAATTTTACCCATAATAACCCCCGCGGCAGTTCCCACTGCAAACGCTATAAGTCCTAAAACCAAGATTCCGAGTGTTTCCGGGACTAAAAATTTTTCAGCCGCAAGTTTAGAACCGACCCCGAGTCCTAAGAAAATGGTGGTGATGTTGATAAGCTCGTTTTGAAGAGTTTTGCTGAGTCTCTCAACCACACCGCTTTCTCTAACAAAGTTACCGAAAGTCAATGCACCTATAAGCGGGCTTGATTCGGGAATAATAAGTATGGCAAGGCCTAATACTACAAGAGGGAAGAGCATTTTTTCAAGCTTGGTTACTTTTCTAGTGGCTTTCATTTTTATTTTTCTTTCTTCCTCAGTCGTTAATGCTCTCATAATAGGCGGCTGTATTAATGGTACAAGCGCCATATAGCTGTAAGCTGCAACGGCAATGGCTCCTAGTAGATCAGGCGCAAGTTTTGAAGCGATAAATATAGAAGTAGGGCCGTCGGCGCCACCGATAATGGAAATGGCGGCCGCATCTTTTAGTGAAAAGTCAAAAATACCGTAATAACTTAATGCGGCAGCCCCTACAAGTGTTCCGAATATCCCAAATTGTGCAGCCGCTCCTAAAAGGGCGGTTTTGGGATTTGCAAGAAGGGGGCCGAAATCCGTCATCGCCCCGACACCCATAAAGATTATAATAGGAAAAAGCTCGTTTTGTATTCCCGCTTTGTATAACTCTCCTATAAACCCTCCGTCACCTATAATATTTGCAAGAGGAATGTTTGCCAATAGTCCGCCGAATGCTATCGGTATTAATAATAGCGGTTCAAATCCTTTTTTGATTGCAAGATAAAACAAAATCAATGAAATGATTATCATTATGATTCTACCGAAGCTCTGGTGAAATTTGCTGATATTTTCACCAAGCGCGTTTTTTGCACCTTCTTGAGGGTTTAAAAACGCATAAATTCCGGTTTGTTTGTAAAATCCTTTAATCAACTCGCCGATGCTTTTATCGTGCTGCTCGGTTTGCACCTGCTGGGGATGTTCGATATTGTTTGCATTTAAAGCCAAAGGTGCAAAAAATAAGAAAAGTGCAAGCATTAAAGCTTTTAATTTCATTTACGCCTCCTCGATTGTCGCTAATATATCACCTTCATTGACCGAATCATTAACTTTTACCGGTATGTGCGCCACGATTCCGCTCACAGGCGAAGGAATGTCAATTTCCATTTTCATAGATTCCAAAATCATAAGTTTATCGCCGGCGTTTACTTTATCTCCCGGATTGACCAAAATTTTCCATACGCTGCCCGGTACCGGTGATTCAACTTCCACAACATCTTCGCTTGTAGGCTCTACCGTAGTCGGTGTAACGGTTTTAGGCTCTGTAGGTTTTGTGTTTTTAACTTCAACTTTTCCTTCTTTAACTTCAACGTTAAATACCTCACCGTCAACTATAACCGTATAAATTCCTTCGTTTTTAGCCATTTCTTCTCCTTTTTTTCTAATCATAAGAGGACTTTCACCTTTTAAAAACGCTATTCCTTTTTCCTGGCATGAAGCCGCTATGAAGATATTTTCTTCAGTTGTTTCGATTCCTTCTTTTTCAAGCAGGTTTTTCCAGTATTCAATTGTTTTTCTCTCGTCCCTGTCCGCAATATCCAAAGGATTTTCGGTGGTAGGTTCTAAATTTAACTGCTCGCTTGCAAGTTTGATAACCTCTTCATCCGGTTTTACAGGAGTTTTTCCGAAATATCCTAATACCATTCTTCCGTATCCCGGAGCTATTTTTTTCCAAGGTCCGAACATTACGTTGTTAAACGCCTGTTGCCAGTAGAATTGGCTAACCGGTGTTACGCTCGTTCCGTATCCGCCTTTTTCGACAACCTCTCTCATAGCTTTAATAACGTCGTTGAATTTATGAAGTATGTTGTTGTCTCTCATCATTTGCGTATTTGCCGTAAGCGCACCGCCCGGCATCGGAGATAGCGGGATTATTGGGTTTACCTGTGTGGCTTCAGGAGGGAAGAAGTAATCTTTTAAGCACTCTTTTAATGTTTCCTCATATTCCAATACCTTATCAATCGTTAAATCTCCAAGATTATAAGGTTTACCTTTTACGGCGTGAAGCAGGGTTATCATATCGGGCTGGCTTGTCCCGCCGCTGACAGGCGCCGCCGCTAAATCTATTCCGTCAACTCCTGCTTCAAGTGCGGCTAAGTAACTAGCAACACTGATTCCTGCGGTTTCGTGGGTATGGAGTCTTATATGAACGTCTTCTCCTAACAGTCTTCTTGCCATTTTTATTGTTTCGTAAATTTTATTAGGATTTGCAGTACCCGTTGCGTCTTTAAACGCCACTGAATCAAATTCGACGTTTTCTATAATGTCTCTTAATATTTTTTCATAAAATTCAACGTCATGAGCACCCGTGCATCCCGGAGGCAGATCCATTATGGTTACCACAACCTCGTGTTTCATACCGGCTTTTTTAATTGCCTGGCCGCTGTAGATTAAATTATTTACGTCGTTTAAGGCATCGAAATTTCTAACCGTTGTGGTGTTGTGTTTTGCAAAAAGTTTAGCAAACAAATCAATCATTTCTCTGCTTGCCGTATCAAGCATAACCGTATTAATTCCCCTTGCAAGTATTTGAAGGTTGGCACCCTTTGCCCTTTTTGCAAATTCATCCATCATATCAAACGCATTTTCCTGAAGATAGAAAAACAGACTCTGAAACCTCGCGCCGCCTCCGAATTCAAAATGTTTAATTCCGGCTTCCACAGCCGCATCGACTGCAGGAAGAAAATCTTTCATCAAAACCCTTCCTCCAAATACCGACTGAAAGCCGTCTCTGAAGGTTGTATCCATTATGTCAATATATTTAATTGCCATTTTGTATCCTTCTATTATGATGTATTGCCGCTGTAATCGCCGCTACTTTTTTGAGTTTGTCTTTTTTGTTTGGTTTTTTAGCAGGTTTTGGAGTTGTTGGGGGAGAATTGAAATACTTTTCAATGATTTTTCTTTGCCATTCAAGCACTAATGTCAGCAGATACAGGAATGCAAAAACAACTGTCATTCCGAGTATCATATATTTGATGGATTCAAGTATCATGACGACTCCTTAAAATTTTGCAAATCTTAACACATAAACATAGCATAAATGTAGCAAGTGGAGAAAAATCAAAAAATTTCAAAAAAAGGCAATGTTAAGAAGATTAATGAAGAAAAAAAACATCTCGTTAATGAGATGTTCGTTTATAATTTATTTCCATGGTTTTCCGACTGGTAAATTAATACCAAGGTCTGCTAATATTACGTGTGCCATTAAATACCATGCAGCAAAAGCACAAATCATTAAATCCCAAGCGGCTAATGTTCCGATTAACGCACTTCCGGTGAATTCTTTTACGGTTAAACCTAAAAAGCCTAAAAACAATGTTAAAAATACAAACGCCAATGCCCCGTTTTGTTTCATAGAACCGATAAATAAAATTCCTGTGTAAATTGTCCAAGCCAATAGGAAATAAGCAACACCGGAACCTGTTAATTTTAATACTGGATAGCTTTTTACTATTTCATCACTTGTTCCGAAGATTAGATATAAAGCAAGCGCCATCCAAAAAGCCCCGTAAGATACAAAGGCACTGAATCCGAAATTGTTTCCCACCTTAAATTCGAAAAACCCTGCAATAAACTGTGCCAAACCACCGTAAAAAAGTCCTAACCATAATACAGGGCCTACATCTATCCAGCCTAGATTGTGACACTGTAGTAAAAATGTTGTCATTGCGAATCCCGCCAAACCTACTGCAGCCGGATTACCAAGTTTTGTTTGTTCCATTTACACTCCTTTTAATATTTTTCAAGATAATAATAAAAACAATTCGTAGCATAAACGTAGCATTTACGTAATGAAACGAAAATTGTTAAATAAATATTAATAAGTGTGTAGAAAAGTAACAGATTAATTGAGAATGGAGAAAGCGGGGTTCCCGAAAAGTCGTCGTATTTTTTTAGGTGCGGAGTGAGAATTAACAACTTAACTAACTTCAAAAAATTTAACGACTTAACTAATTATTTAATTATATATCCCACGCCTCTTATGTTTTTAATAAAATCTTCTTTTAAAAGTTTTTTTAACCTGCTGATTTCAGCCCTGATTGTGGCATTATCCACCATCCCTCCCCATACTTCATCCCTTAATATTTCAAAAGTGACCGTTTTTCCTTTGTTTAGGGCAAGAAGTTTAATAATGTTTTTATGAATGTTGCTTAAAATCTGTGGGGTGTTGTCAAAAAGCAGTTCGTTATTTTTGTTGTCAAAAATGTATCTTTTGGAAAGGGTGATAAAAACTTTTTTATCGGGATGTAGCTGTTTTTCAAGTCTTTTTATTTTAATTAAAAGCTCTTGAAAGTAAAAAGGCTTTTTAATATAATCAAAGCATCCTAAATCATACGCTTTTGTAATGTGCTCTATGTCGTTTATAGCACTTATTATTATTGTTGGAGGTGAGATTTTTTTCTCACGTAGTTTTTGCAAAATACTCAAACCGTCAATATCGGGCAGATTGATATCTAAAATTAATATATCATATTTTTCTTTTTTTAGGTATTCGTATGCAGTATTTCCTTCATAAAACGATTTTACGAAATAACCTTCGCGTTCAAGAAAATCTTTTAATAACTCATTCAATAATTCATCATCTTCTGTTAAAACTATTTTCATAATATTCCTTAAAAGGAAATAGAAGGTTTAGACCTTCTTATTTCAAAATACAGGTATTTACTACCTCGATAATCGCTTCTACGACTTTAGGGTCTTCTAATGTAGAAGTGTCTTGTGTAATTTCTTCACCTTTTGCAATAGCCCTTAAGATTCTTCTCATAATTTTACCGCTTCTGGTTTTTGGAAGACCCGGTACGAATGCGAAATTATCAACTTTTGCGATTGCTCCGATTTCTTCTTTTATTATGTTGTTGATTTCCTGAATGATTTCCATCTCTTCCGCTACAGTGTCTTCGCCTTTTAACACAACATAAGCAAATACACTTTCACCTTTGATGTCATCAGGTTTTCCTACTACCGCAACTTCGGCGATTAGCGGATGTTTTTTGATTGCCGCTTCGATTTCCGCGGTTCCAAGTCTGTGACCGGATACATTTATAACGTCATCAACTCTTCCTGTGATCCAGATATATCCGTCTTCATCGTATACTGCGCCGTCTCCTGAGAAATATACCGGTTTTCCGTCTTTTTTAGCTGTAGAAAAATAGCTTTTTACAAATCTCTCAGGATCTCCCCAGATTGTTCTGATCATACTCGGCCATGGTTTTGTAATACAAAGGAGTCCTTTTTCATTCGCTTCCATTTTATTACCGTTTTCATCGATAATTTCCGCAAAAATTCCAGGAAGCGGGAATGTTGCGCTTGCAGGTTTTACAGGTGTTGCCGCAGGAAGGGGTGAAATCATATGTCCTCCGGTTTCAGTCTGCCACCATGTATCAACGATAGAGCATCTGCCGTTACCTACAGTTTCATAATACCATTTCCATGCAGGAGGATCTATCGGCTCTCCAACCGTTCCGAGAATTCTTAGTGAGCTTAAGTCATATTTTTTAGGCTCGTCAGGTCCCATTTTATGTAACAGTCTGATGGCGGTCGGTGCCGTATAGAATTGGTTGACCTTATATTCTTCCACCATTTTCCAAGCTCTTCCGCTGTCAGGATATGTTAACACACCTTCGAACATCAAGGTAGTCGTACCTGCTGCAAGAGGTCCGTAAACGATGTAAGTGTGTCCCGTAATCCACCCGATATCGGCGGTACACCAGAATGTATCGTTGTCTTTAACATCAAACACCCATTCCATTGTAAGCTGAGCCCAAAGGATATATCCCGCCTGATGATGTTCCACACCTTTTGGTTTTCCGGTACTTCCTGATGTATATAATAAGAAAAGAGGGTCTTCACTGTCCATAACTTCAGCCGGACATTCATCGTCCTGATTTACTATAAGGTCGTTATAGCTTACGTCTCTTCCGCTAACCCATTCAATGTCTTCGTTGTTTCTCTCAACCACCAATACTTTTTCTACACAATCAACTCCCTCAAGCGCTTTGTCAACAACCGGTTTTAGCATATAAGGTTTGCCTTTTCTAAAGGCTCCATCGGCCGTAATAACGATTTTAGCTTCTGCGTCCAAAATTCTGTCTTTAAGCGCTTCTGCGCTGAATCCTCCGAATACCACGCTGTGAATTGCACCGATTCTTGCACACGCAAGCATTGCAAATGCGGCTTCAGGAATCATCGGCATATATAAAACTACCCTGTCGCCTTTTTTAACACCGAGGCTTTTTAAAAGGTTTGCAAATCTGTTAACTTCCCTGTAAAGTTCAAGATAAGTAATGATTCTTTTTTCTCCGTTGTCGCCTTCCCAGATGATTGCGGCTTTGTTTTTTTTGCTCTCAAGGTGTCTGTCGATACATTGATACGCCACGTTTAATTTACCGCCTACAAACCATTTGTAAAAAGGTGCGTTTGATTCGTCAAGAGTAGTAGTGAAATCTTCAAACCATGTGATTTTTTCCCTTGCAAGTTTTGCCCATGTGCCTTCATAGTCTTTTTCAAATTCTTCTACTTTTTCCCAATATTCGCACATATTTTTAAATGCCGGGTCTTTAAACATTTCTTTTTTTGGATAATATACTTCATTTAACATCTATACTCCTTTTGTTGTTTTTCTTTATGGTAATTTAAAAATGTAGCATAAACGTAGCATATAAGATTTTTTTATTACAGCAGCGGTTGGGGTGTGTAGATTGGTAACAAGTAAGTTGTGAAGT
>Ga0256838_1001191_pt1 | contig 12889 bp, 12 predicted proteins | sample 4571419metaG_FD_185978 | JGI IMG/M metagenome (GOLD analysis project Ga0256838, IMG submission 185978) | Hydrothermal vent microbial communities from Guaymas Basin, Mexico - 4571-419 | ecosystem: Environmental > Aquatic > Marine > Hydrothermal vents | place: Mexico: Guaymas Basin | collected...
GGATCCGCTACAGGGCTGTGGCTGGCGGCCTTCCCTGTTTTACCCCTCCCCTTGGCGCTGTGGCGCCGGGCTTGGTGCTTCCATGGTGGCCGCTGGGGGGCTTGTCGGGGCCGTCTCGCTGGCTGTCGCTGTGGCTGCGTGGACGCTGGCGCCGCTCTATGTGAGCCGGGCGTCGCTGAAGGCGAGGATTGACCCGTTGGCGTTCAATGGGTGGAGGATGCTGGTCGCGGCCTTGGCGACCCTGCCGGGGGCTGTGCTGTTGGAGGGGTTCCCGTGGTCGACGCCGTGGCTTGACCCGGTGTTCGAGGCGGGCGTGTGGCTGGGCGGCGTCTTCGCCAGCATCGTGGGGGACGGCTTGTTCGTGTATAGCGTGTCGCGGCTTGGGGCTGGCGTTGCGTTGCCCACCGCCTACCTGTTCGTGGTGTGGACAGCTCTCTACGACTACACGCGGGGGGCTGCGGGGCCGTGGGTTGTCGCTGCCGCTATTGTCGCTGTTGCGGGGATAGCCCTGGTCGCGGGGAGTGGCGGTGGGAGGGGCGTGTTCGAGCCGAGGGCGTTCGCGGCGGCCGTGGGGGCGTCCCTCATCTGGGGTGGCAGCATGTACGCCTACCAGGCGGCTCTGGAGAGGGCAGGGTTCCTGAGCGTCGCCGAGGCTAGGGCCGTGTTCATGGTGGCGGTGCTTCTCCCCCTGATGCTCAGGTGGAGGGAGTGGAGGCTTGTCCGGGAGGAGATAGTCGTGAGCAGCCTGCTGGGCTACGTTGTGGGGGCGGTCGCGTTCCTCAAGGCGCTGCAGCTTATGTCGGCGAGCGTGGTCTCCCTAGGGCTCGCGGCGACACCGGTGCTCACCCAGCTGCTTAGCGGCAGGGTGGCCGGGGAGAGGGTTACGGCGAGGCTCCTCCTGGGCGGGGGCCTGGTGGCGGTGGGGATAGCGGTGGCCCAGTTGGCACAGGCCGGGCTACTTCCCTGACCCTTCTCCCGCCTGGGCAGCGTGGGGGCAGATGTCACGGAGGGGACACTCGCTGCAGCGGGGGTTGCGGGCTGTGCAGTACCTCCTCCCAAGGGCTATGATGAGGCGGTGGGCTTCCTCAGCCCTCTCGGGGCCGAAGAACTCGAGGAGCGCTCGCGAGGCCTCGTCGTAGCCCGCCTTGGGGCCCACGAGGCCCCACCGCTTGGCTATGCGTAGTGCGTGCGTGTCGACCGCGAAGACCGGGGCCTTTCGGTAGAAGCTGAGGAAGACGTCGGCCGTCTTCTTGCCGACGCCTGGTATCGAGAGGAGGAGGCGGCGCAGCTCGCCTGGGGGCAGCCCCTCGAGGACGCGCTCGCCGCCGGCCTCGAGTATCCTTCTCGCAGCCTCGCGGAGAGCACGCGCCTTCTGCCGGGGCAGCCCCGCTGGCCGTATGAGCTCTATGAGCTCCTCCTCGGGGATGGATAGCACCGCCTGGGGGGTGACCTTGCCGAGCCTCTCCTTGAGGCGTAGGTAGGCCCTTATCGAGTTCTTGTCGCTCGTGTTCTGGCTTAGGATTATAGCGGCGAGCACCGCGAAGGGGTTCCCGTCCTCCCTGTCCGCGACGAGGACCACGTACTCGTCCCAGCGGGGCTTTAGCGCCGCTGCCAGGCGCCGGTAGACCTCCTCGCCGGTGGCCCTCCCAGCTATGCTCGCCATCTCTCTGGCGCCCCGGGTGTTAGAGGCAGCCGGAGGCGGCACCGGGCTGGCTTTAACCCCTGTTGTCTGCTCTTAGCGGGCTGTTATCTCGCGGGAGAGTGGCACCATGTTGCATACCATTGACCTCCCGAAAAGCCTGGATATGCCAGCCCCGCTGGCCGCGCCGGTACAAGCACCGATTCTCCACCCGGGCTGAGGACTAACCAGATCCCAGATCTCCATGTTAACCCCGACGCTAAGCCCGGAGACGTACCCATCCGTAGCGAGGACCCCTACCACTACGGTAATGGTCGTCAAGCTACCGCGTATAGGCTAGAGACAAGGAGTAGGGTGACCATGGCGAGCAACAGCCCCCGGCCCGTCCCCCTGAGACGCGTCGCAGCCCAACCCGTGGTTGGAGGACCTGGCCGCCCTGGGGCGGCTGGGGCTCTACGCTGTGATGCTGTCGTGGGCCTCGGTGGCGTTGAGGCCCCGGCACCTGGCATTGGCCGCGGCGAGCCTGGAGGCTGCCTCGGCGAGCCGCGGCTCGGCCTCGAGCCGTGGCTGCTCCAGCCTGTACCCTGCCGCGGCGAGCAGCGCACCTGCCATGGCTGCCGCGAGGTGGGCGGCCTGGCTGGGCGCTACAGCCACGGCGACCTTCAGCGCATCCATGGGGTTTCGGCTCTCCGCCGCCAGGAGGCTGGCGGCGGAGGCGGCGAGGAGCCTGGCTAGGGGGTCTCCGGGTTGGGATAGTATTCTCGTGGCCCTCTCCGGGGCCTGGCTAGCGGCGTCCACGGCCGCGTAGAGGGCGTCGCGGAGCCCTTGCCTGGGGGTCTGTGTCGCGGCCTCCTCGACTGCCTCGGCGGGTGGGAGGCCGCGGAGCGTGTAGTAGAGGATGAGCGCGTAGCTCCTCGCCGCGGTGGAGGCGCGGCGGTCGAGACTGGTGGCGAGCACCTGCGCTGCAGCCATCTCGGCGACGAGCCTCTCCTTGGTGTAGAAGAGGGGTATGGGGGTTGAACGGGCGACGGCGTCGAGTGGGGGCTCCAGGCTCGCTACGAGGCTCCTTGCCTCGGTCCAGTTGTAGCCACGGCGGACGAGCATTACATGCTCAGCGGTTGCGAGGGAGTACAGTCTCACCGGGTTATCCACGTCGGCGTTGACCGCTAGGCGTCGGGCGAAATCCTCGGGGTTGAAGCCGCAGTTATCGGCGAGCACCTCGGCGAGTAGGAGGGCCTGCTCCGTGGCCGCCCCGTAGGCGGCGACGCCCCCCAGCTCTAGGGGCTGGAGGCTGGGCAGCGCCTCCCCCGCGAGGCTGCTCGGCAAGCCGTAGGCCTCCCCGACGGCTAGGCCCGCTAGCACCGCCCTCACTACGCTGGGGTCGGGATAGCCCCTCATGGGTTGCCCACCCGGGGCCGGCGGAAGGGGCCCACCGAGCGCGCCTCCATGGCTCCAGGGCGTTGGAGGAGGATCCAAGGCTGCGCGCTGGGCCTGGATGAGGCTGGAGGTAGAGGGGTACCGGCTTATCTAGGCTACTGTTTACCCGCCCTCTTACCGTAGTCAGCCAGGGCCCTCTCTAGGAGATCGCGCAGGGTTGCGTCACAGAGCCAGCTGGGCGCCTTGCCCTCGAGGAGCCTGGCACGGAGCACCGCTACAGCCTCCGCTTCCCGCTTCCTCTTTGAGTAGTAGACGAGGCTCAGAGCGGAGAACAGGGCGAACAATGCTGCGTAGAGGGCGCGGGCCCAGGGGGGCTCGGGGAGCGTGAGGGAAGCGGCCAAGCCTACAAGAGAGAGGGCGGCCATGAGGAGCCCGGAGGAGGCCTCCAGACGGAGTCTCTTCTCGAGCCTCTCTGCGAGGCTCGCCGCTGCCTGGGGCCTACAGGGGAGGGATAGGTCGAGTAGGCTGCGGCTGCTCCTAGCCAAGCTTCGCTGGCCTCCTCGCGGCTGCTGCCGTTGCCAGGGCGTCCTCCAGGCAGGCTAGCACCTCCTCCAGGGGCAGGGGGTCTAGCCTGTAACGGCGCCGGCGACAGTCGTAGAGCTCCACGGGAGGCGGGAGAACGGCTGCGTAGACGACGTCGTTCACCGACGCACCGGCCGCCTGGGCCCTGGCGTGGAGCCTCTCTGCGTCGGCGCTTGCAGTCGCGAGGGCTAGCTCCTCGCCGGCAGCGACATAGGCGGCCCCCATTGTTTCCACCGCTACGCGGTATATCGCCGGCGCCGCCGAGGCCTCGGCGACTATGAGCGACTTCGAGCGGAGGAGGTCGGAGGGCTGCACATAGTAGACTCTGCCAGCTAGCCCATAGAGGCTCAAGAGACGATACCTTGTCCTCACAAGGGGGTAGAGGCGGCGGCCGTCGACCTCGACGCCGAGGCGTGCCTCGAGGAGACGGCCTGGCTCCATGTCGTCGGCTCGGAGCCTTGCCAAAGGGTTCACGTCGAGCACACCCACTGCGAGCATGTCTGCGAGCGGCTTCGCGGCGCTGAAGCGGTAGCCGTGCATGCTCTGGAACCATTCTTCAGCCTCGCCTGGCTCCAGGCAGCCGCGGACGGGGACAGAGTATAGGCGCCAGTCAAGCACCCTGCGCAGCCTCGGGTCCTTGCCCAGCACGTCGCCTACCTCGGCCTCGAGGCCCTCCGGCACACGGTAAACTGCCAGGAGGCGCCCGTCAGAGAGCTTTATGACCGTGCCCAGGAGGCGGGCGAGGGGCACCACATCCTCTATTGCGGCCGGCGAAACAGGGGCTCTGAACGGCCTTATCCTGCGTAGCAGCTCCCTCGCGTCCGGGGGCTCTAGCTCGACGACGGCGCCGTGTATCCCAAGCGCCTCAAGGAGGCGGAGGTGTACAGCGTGTATGCGGCGGCTCCTCATGCTCTGGCGGAGACGCTGAAGTAGCTTCTTGACGGTGTGGCTGGAGACGCCGAGCACGTCGGCTATGCGGCGCTGCTCGAGTCTAGGGTCGTAGCAGCTCAGCACTCTCCTCAGCGCGACGTCGTATATGCCCAGGGCCAGTCAGCCCTCCCTCTGGCGGCTCTGGCCTCCTAGTTTTTCTTCAAGAAATTCGAGGATTAGCTTGAGCCTCTTTACACGCGTTCTGGGCTTACCGCGGACGCTGAAGCCGTGGTCGCCGCTGCGGAAGACGACTAGCCTGCTCTCACGCCCCCGCAGAACAAGCTCGGTATGGAGCGCTAGCGCCTGCTCTATGAAGCACCGGTAGTCCTCCATACTGTGGATTATCAACACCGGCGTCTTTATGTTGTCGACGTAGCGTAGGGGGCTCTGCCTCCAGTAGTTTTCGGGGTTCTCGGACGGCGTGCCACATATCTGGTCTGGGTCGAACCAGTAACCGATGTCGCTTGTGTAGTAGTCGCTCATCCACCAGGATATCCCGTTCTCGGACACAGCCGCTGCGAACTTGTCGCTCCTCGCCACAGCCCAGTTCGTCATGAAGCCTCCGTAGCTTATGCCGGTTATAGCCACCCGGCTGGGGTCGCTCCTGCCCCGTGTCGCCTCTAGGAAGGCATCGAGAAACTCCATTATGTCCATGTAGTCTCTTTCGCCGTAATGGCAGCGTATGTCGGCGAACTCCTCACTGTAGCCACTGCTGCCCCGGGGGTTAGCGTAGACCACATAGTAGCCGCGGGATGCCAGGAGCTGGTGCTGGAACACGAAGAAGGGCCCATAGCTGGACTTTGGACCGCCATGGACGTGGAGCACTACTGGGAAGGGCGGGCTCCCCGCCCCCTCCGGCGGCTCTAGGTACCAGCCCTCTACCTCGACACCATCACTCGCCTTGATAACCAGCCTCTTCGGCACGGAGAGCTTGTAGCGTTCCCTTAGCCAGCTGCTAAGCGAGGTTAGCCTAACCACCCCCTTGTCTTCGCGCCAGACGGCAATCTCGCCAGGCGTCACCGGGTCCGAGTACGCCAGGGCCACCATGTCGCCGTCCACGTGCACGGTGTAGCCATAAACAGCAAGCTCGCCCTCTACGAGTGTCTCAGGCTCCTCGCCGGGCCGGGCACGGTGCAGCCAGAGCCTGCCGCCATGGTTAGCGAGGAAGTAGATCCCCCGCCTGCTCCACTGGGGCTGGACCGGGCTCCCGCGTAGCCAGAACGTGTCGCTCTGCACGCTGGGGAAGGTGTCCAGGTCGAGGCCGCAGGATAGGCAGAGAGTTTCGCCGTCGTCTAGGCTGCGGAGCCAGACATGGTAGTGGCTGGCCTCGCCCCTTGGGCGCTGGTGGCCCCATACGAGGAGGCCCTCGGGCGTGAGGGCTGCCGTGTGGATGCTCCAGCCCTCGCTGGACGGCACCACTATCTCCTTCTCGCCGCTTGCCACATCAATGAGCCAGACTTCCTGGATATAGGGGCGTAGCCTTGACGGGGTCACTACAGCCACTATCCTACCATCATTGGCCGCCTCTATGCTCTCTACGTCTAGCTTGCCCTCGGTAACCCACTCATAGTTACCCGTCTCAACATCAACTAGGACTATGTGACGGTTCTTGTCAGCGACGAAGCCCGCCCCGTTGACCCAGACAGGGAGCCCCTCGATTATGACGTAGTCCTCCTCTGTGCCGCCTTCCTTGCCCCTTGTTGCAAGTAGCGCAACAGTCCTCTCGCTGAGCCAGCGTGGAAGGTATGCCTGGAAGGGCAGGCGGGCAGCCAGCCTCGGCCCTGGAGCGCCAACTGTGTAGACGTAGAGACACGTAGCTGGCTTCTCGTCTTTGCCCGCGCAGTCACGTGAGGTGTAGACTAGGCGGCTGCCGCTGGGGCTCCAACGGTGCCCGGTTATCCCCGGCTGCCTTATCACTGCCTTCTCTTGGCCCATGACTGCGTCGATTATCCTCATCTCGTCTATGTACTCGTTGCGCTCAGTGTCGGGCCACGTAAGAGTGTAGGCGATGAGGTTCTTGTTGGGCGCTAACTGGGGGTTTGAGGGTACCGGTATCTCCCTCAGCGTCTCAGGCTCTAGGGGCTTCCTTACCACCATCTTGCCTTGACCGCCGCGTGGTGGATAACACTTCTCCTATTATGACGTGCTTGACGTGACCCATGTATTCACGTATACTGTTCCACTTTCTAGTCCTTCGTCTATTGTCTATGATTATTCTTGTCAACTGCCTATATGGAAGGGTTCTTTACCACAGTTTCCTAGCGAGGCTCCCTTGCCACGGGCTTAATCAGCCGCACGGAGCCGTCCGGAGGCGGCAGCTCGGGATGAGAAAGAGCGGCATCGTCGGCTGGGGCGCCTATATACCGCGGTACCGTATCCGGGCCTCCGAGATAGCCACCCTTTGGGGCTGGGAGCCGGGCGTCCCTCACGGCCTTGGCGTCGAGGAGAAGGCTGTGGCGGGCGTGGACGAGGACGCAGTGACCATAGGTGTCGAGGCGGCCCGGAACGCCCTCCGGAGAGCAGGCGTTGACCCCGCCAGGATAGGCGCCGTCTTCTTCGGTACCGAGTCGAAACCCTACGCAGTCAAACCCTCAGCCACCATCGTCGCCGAGGCTCTGGGCATAACGCCAAACACCATGGCCTCAGACCTTGAGTTTGCGTGTCGGGCTGCCAGCGAGGGGATGCGGGCTGCGCTGGGACTGGTGGAGTCTGGGTTCATCGAGTACGGGCTCGCGGTTGGCGCCGACACCGCACAGGCGAGCCCCGGCGATGTGCTAGAGTTTACCGCGGCGAGCGGTGGCGCCGCATTCGTGCTCGGCCCCGCAGGGGACTCGGTAGCGGTCCTAGAGGACGTCTATACCTATGTGACGGATACGCCCGATTTCTGGCGGAGGGGGCTCAGCCCTTACCCAGCGCACGGCGAGGGCTTCACAGGTGAGCCGGCCTACTTCCACCATATCGAGTCCGCGGTGCGGGGACTGCTTGAGAAGACTGGGCTCAGGCCGAGCGACTTCGACTACGCTGTCTTCCACCAGCCTAACGGGAAGTTCCCACTAAGGGTAGCGAAGAAGCTCGGCTTTCCGAGGGAGAAGGTGTTGCCTGGCCTTGTAACGCCCCATGTTGGCAACACCTACAATGGCTCCGCCCTTCTTGGGCTCGCCCGTGTGCTTGACCAGGCCCGGCCCGGGCAGCGCATCCTCGTGGCGCCGTTCGGCAGCGGCAGCGGGAGCGACGCCTACAGCTTCATAGTGACAGACAGGATTGTTGAGAGACAGATTCTAGCGCCGCGCGTAGATGACTACATTGCACGTAAGACCTACGCCGACTACGCTACTTATGCCAAGATGAGGGGCCTCTACATTAGGACAACATTCTAGGGCCTTGTTGGATGTGGTGATAGCCTATGCGTGTGTACGTGGCCGGCGTAGGGCTTACCCGGATAGGGAGGCTCTTCGACAAGGGCATCCTTGACCTAGCTGCAGAGGCTGCCTGGAAAGCTATAGACGACTCCGGGGGCATTATCCCGGATGCTGTTGTCGTGGGCAATATGCTTAGCAGTAGCCTGCAGAGCCAGGACAACCTGGGCGCCTACGTCGCGGCCGGGATAGGGCTCCGGGGACGCCCTGCGTTCAAGGTTGAGGCTGCCTGCGGCAGCGGGGGGGCCGCCATCTATACTGGCGTCTCCCTGATCGCCTCGGGGCTCGCTGGGAGCGTGCTGGTCGTCGGTGTCGAGAAGATGACTGATTTCCCTAATGCTGTTGTCACCGAGGCCCTTGCCCAGGCGGCTGACAGCGAGTACGAGCTATTTTACGGCGCCACGTTCGTCGGCCTAAACGCTCTGATGATGCGCTACTATATGGAGAAGTATGGTGTGTCGCGCGACGAGATGAGCGCATGGCCTGTTCTCATGCACCGTAACGGTGCAGTGAACCCCTACGCGCAGATACGCCGCGAGATAACCATCGAGGACGTTGCAAGGAGCCAGGTAGTGGCTGACCCGATAAGGCTCCTCGACAGCAGCCCGATAGGCGACGGCGCCGCCGCCGTACTCCTAGTCTCCGAAGAGGTTGCTAAGTCCCTGCCGGAGAAGCCTCCCGTGGCGATAACCGGGGCCGGGATGAGCGTCGACACTGTGGAGCTCAGCAACCGGGAGACCCTCGACCGGATACCCGCCGCGGCGGAGGCGGCAAGGAAGGCCCTGGAGATGGCGGGCGTTAGGCCCGAGGAGCTGGACGTGGTTGAGATACACGACGCGTTCACGATAAACGCGGTGCTGCTTCTCGAGGAGCTCGGCCTGGCGCCCCGCGGGAAGGCTGCTCGCCTCGTCGCGGAGGGCAAGTTCCACCCCGGCGACAAGCCAACGGCAAACCCCAGCGGGGGCCTCAAGTCCAGGGGCCACCCTGTAGGAGCCACAGGCGTCTACCAGGTAGTGGAGGTCGCAATGCAGCTGCGCGGCGACTTCCCTGGCGTAAAAGTGCCCGGAGCCGAGAAGGGCCTAGCCCTCAACATGGGCGGCGACGGCTCCACCGTGACTGTCCACATTCTTTCCAGGGTCTAGAGTGACGGAGCACCAAACACGTCGTGGAGAGGGAGGTGTCTCGGCGATGCGTCTCAGCCCCGCAATGCTCTGGAGGACCCGTATCCCCCGCTACCGGCTCGTCGGCAGGGAGTGCCTTGAGTGTGGGCGGCGCCACTACCCGCCCCGCCCCGTCTGCCCACACTGCGGCTCCCGCAGGCTCCGGGACGTCGTGCTGCCCAGGACCGGCACAGTGGAGACATACACTGTGATATACACTGTGATGGAGGGGTTCCGTGACAGGGCGCCACACGTCATAGCCCTGGTCCGGCTTGACGACGGCACACGGGTGCTAGCCCCACTGACAGACGTCGACCCCAGCGGGGTCTCTACCGGGATGAGGGTGGAGGCAACCCTGCGCAGGATAAGGGTCGACGGCGACACGGGCCTCATAGGATACGGGCTCTCCTTCCGGCCCCTCATGGAGCCCCGGCAGGGGGCGAGCAAGTAGAGGCAGAGAGGAAGGAGCCTCAACCCCCGGAGAGGCCCTTTTCACCAATACTCGGGCTCGGCGGCCACGACCTTCCGCGCTGTAAACGGAAACGCTTTCTTTAATTCCTCGGCCAGTGTAGGCAGCTCGGCTTCCACAACCTCACCGTAACCCACAAGCACAGGCCGGAGAAGGTACTCTCCCGGCCCCCGCTCCTCTAGGTCGAGAAGCGCCACCTTAGCCAGGTCCTCGCCCATGGCCCGGAGTCTGGCCAACACCCTGGCTCCACGGCCCACACCGCGAAGCACCTCTCCCACAGCATGTAGCCCCGCGACGCGGGCAGCAGCGAGCGCCTCGGCGAGCATGCCCGCAACACGCAGATACTCCTCTCCGTCACCCACGCCGGGCTCTATGCCCGCCGCCAGGACCGCCTCAGCCGCGCGGAGAACCCCCTCCTGGCCCGGGTGCTCCACTGCCCCCGGCCTCAGGCTGCGCACATACTCAACAGCGCGTCGCGCAGGGACACGGTAGCGGTAGACCAGGTACCCGGCCGCCATGGTCGCGCTGCGGCCAATGCCGCCGAGGCAGTGGATCAGTACCTTGGCGCCCTTCTCGGCCTCTTCAGCCACTAGGCGTACTGTGGAGAGCAGCTGGCCTAGGCGTGGCCACCGGTAATCCGGGACTGGGACATGGACAAACCGTGCTCTACCCTCTAGCCAGGCAGGATCATATTCGAGCTCATGCTCCTCAACCACGGCAACAATGACGTCAAACAAGGCCGCGGCCTCCACTATCTCGCGTCCAGAGGGCATCGACCCAAACGCCACATGCTCATCAACGGGGTAGAAGCGGAGCATCCTGCACCACCCGTCGTGGCGCCATGGCGCCACCCGCTAGGTTGAGAGCGTGGAGCCGGGAGCCAAGTACTGGACAGCAACGGCTTTTCACCTACGAGCCTCCCCGCCGGCCCAGCACGCTGCGTAGCCCGACTGCTTCTTGGGATGGGGAGGCAAAACTTGTCTACCCGCTTCCTTGCCGCATAGCGTGGCTGCGTTGTCTAGTCCCGCGGCGGGGTAACGGCCATGTATAGATACGTGTCTTCAAAAAAGCAGTCGCATCGCTAGCATTTCTCCTCTTATTCGCTGCCTCGTTTACCCTTCATAATGCCCCTGTCAAGAGGGACTATCTGCTTAATGGCGTGCAGGTTGTCTATCATAGGGCGTTCTTGTCTCCCCTTTCCGGGAAGCTAACAATAGAGCCTTCGATTAGAGGCCTTGACACGGCGAGCATGGGCATAACTGTGTACGGCTGGAGGCCCGACGGCTCCCTTCTACTGCTAGCCAGAGGCGACAGGAGGGCGGTCGTAGAGGGCACAGCTCTCCGCCGCTATCTGGCCGAGTGGCGGCTTTGGGGCCTAAAGCATGGCCTTGACGTGTCCGACTTCCAGCCGCCGATTCTGGTTCTTTTCGCAGCACTTACAAGGTCTGGGGAGCTAGTGCTAGACGCTAGGGCCTTCACTCTTGACGCGCAACTGCTCCTTCGGAGAGACGTGGCCGCCGCGGCCGTGGTGCCCATGACCAAGCACTGGGTCTACAAGCTCAGCGAGTATCCGCCGGAGAGGATAGACGTCAACTGGCGCTGCTATCTAGAGCTCCAGTCTAGCGAGATATACTGGGACCAGCATCTGCCGCTGGTAGCGGTCTATCTGCACGGGCCGGACAAGAATGTGGTTGACTGGATAACCGAGTTGCTTATCCTCACTGCCGACAGGCGCAGCAATCTCCATGTAGACTTCAACATAATGGGGCTAAGCTATCATGTAGGGCGTTATGGTAGCATCGAGAAGGAGGGCTACATAGTTGTTGGCCCAGCATGGAGGCTTACCAGCGATAAAGCATCCCTAAACATGGAGCTTGACGTAAGCTTCGAGAAGCCCAGCGCAGTACCCAGCTACTGTAGGTGGGTCGGCAGGGCACTCTACTGTTTCTACTCGGCGGACGAGAAGGCCCCCACGGTCACCATGTTTGGGCCAGGCGGCGTCGACTACTTGGCGGCCATTGGTCTAGAGGTTGATGTTGCCGTCGCCCGCTACATTACCGTATGCTCGCAGGGCAACGGCGGCGAACAGTACGTGTCAATACCCTACTACGTGAACATGACAATGACGCGGCCGCTTATTGTTCACGACGGTGTTAGCGGCGAGACCTACCTCGCCGGCTGGGCGGAGTTAGCCCCCTACTCGATGCTGGGACGCTCCAAGACGTTTACGCCGTTCACGAGGATAGCTAGGAGCTGGCGCTATGTTAAGCTGGGCTGGGCCACAGGCAACCGCCACGTAAGCAGCTACACGTTAGCGGAGCGTCTTGACACGCTTGACATACTCTCGGCTGGGGTCGGGCTATCTCTGAAAATGCTAGACATTGGCTTACTCGGTGTAAGCATCGGCATGTCAAGCCAGAGCGAGAGCTTCAACATCGCCTCTGCCAGCTTCCTGCTAAAGCAGCCCTACAGTACTGACGGCAGGTGTAAGCTGCTAATCGGCGCCTACCGGTCACCTGTTCTCTACTACATTGACGGCAGGAGCTATCCAGCAGCTTTGATGTACATAGATGCCTACGCCGATATCAACGGATGTAGGCCCTAGGAGGGGGCAGCAAGTACACCAAGGGGGTAGAGGGTCGGGCGGCTAATCCCTCACTCATCCCCTCACTGGGGGTCGGGGGCCTGGAACTCGTCACCCCCTGATGTCCTCCGGGGGTTTGCCTCTATTGTTGTTTCCTTGCTTCGCCTCTGCCGAGTAGGCGGTGGGCTCGCGCTAGCTCGTTGGCTGCCAGAGCTGCGAGAAGGTTAAGCTCGCCGGCGAGGACTGTGGCGGTTATTATCTCGGCGAGTCTGCGGGCGTTGCTGCCGGGCGGGTTTCCTCCCCCGGCGGCGCCTAGGAGGGCTAGTGCCTCCCGCTGGGTTGGGAGCCTGGTGCCTCCGCCGACTGTCCCGACCTCGAGGCTCGGCAGCGTGACGGAGATGTAGAGGCTTCCGTCACTACGTGTCTCTACCCACGTGTAGCCCATGCTGCTCTCAACTACCTGTGCCATGTCCTGTCCCGTGGCGAGGAAGACTGCGGCGACTATGTTGGCTATGTGGGCGTTGAAGCCGCCGAGGCTGCCGGCCATCGCGCTGCCGAGGAGGTTCTTGGCTCGGTTGACGAACTCTACCTCGGCGGGCTCGACTCGGAAGACCCTATGGAACACGTCGGGGGGTATTGTTGCCTCTGCGGTAACGGTTTTGCCGCGTCCGCAGATGAGGTTGACCGCGGAGGGCTTCTTGTCGGTACACATATTGCCGCTTATGGCGATGA
>Ga0256838_1001192_pt1 | contig 12887 bp, 12 predicted proteins | sample 4571419metaG_FD_185978 | JGI IMG/M metagenome (GOLD analysis project Ga0256838, IMG submission 185978) | Hydrothermal vent microbial communities from Guaymas Basin, Mexico - 4571-419 | ecosystem: Environmental > Aquatic > Marine > Hydrothermal vents | place: Mexico: Guaymas Basin | collected...
AACGTGTTTTTAGTTTATCTCCCACCATACAGTCCCGACTTAAATCCGATAGAGTTTATATGGAAGTGCTTAAAAAGATTTATCTCGAAACTATCCATATTAGATACAGAAGAGATTGTAAAACAGTATATAAGCGAATACTACAAACTAAGCTCAGAATTAAGCTATTCAAAGAAATTTATAAACAATATACTCAAAAAACAAGTTTAAAATCGTTTTCCAAAATATTTTGAAAAGAACTATAATTACACTCCACAAGGGCAGTTTCTACTAATGAGGATTATACAGCACCTATTTTTTGTATAACTTTTGATGCAAGTTCATTACCCATCTGACCACATTTTTCTATACTACATCCTCTGATATAACCTGCAAGGAATCCGGATATAAATGCATCACCTGCACCGGTTACATCTATAACATCTTTAATTTTACATGCTGGTATGTGTATGGCATTATCAACATTTTGTGAATAAATTAAACACCCGTTCTTACCCATAGTTATTATAATGTTCTTTACATGTTTATTCAATATTCCCATAGGATTCACTGAATTTCCAGTAAGGATTTTAGCCTCATCCGCATTCATAACTAAATTATCAGCAAAATTATTTATGAAATTCGTAATTTCTTCTTTATATTGTTTAACTATATTGTGTGAAGCTAAATTAAACCAAATTTCACAATCTTTCCCCTTAGCTGAGGATAGTATAGCCTCTAACATTTTCTTATTTCTTCTATTGACCAATGAATAGGCAGTAGTGTAGATAACTTTGTATTGGCAAATCCTATCTATAATATTTAACATGTCGGTGTTCCAAGTATCATTGGCTCCCCTCTTTACTATGAAAGACCTCTCATTTTCTTCAATCAGTGAAATACATACACCAGTTTCTGAAGATATATCTACAATTGTTAAATCTTCAACATTTTCTTTTTTTAAAATTTCTTTAAAGTATTTTCCAAATATATCACTACCTACTTGCCCAACAAAGGCTGTTTTTATGCCTAACCTTGACAACCAAATTGCGACATTTGCGGTTCCACCTGTGCAAATCTTAATCCTATCATTAATAGTTACGCCACCTTTTATTAGGTTGTTTATTGGAGTTAGTATATCTACGAATGCATCCCCTATTACACAGACTGACATACTAATCACATGTTTTTGGATGTTCAATTTTTGATAATTTTCCAATTCTAAGCTTAGCAATGTTTGAGAAACTTTGAGGTTAATATTTTTAGTATATATTGATTTCATTTTATCTATGTCATAAATACTTAGTTTTCTTAATTCTTTTCGATTACTATTCTTTCAAGTATATATTGCTTATGTAATTCTGGATAATATTTCTTGTTTAGTAGTATTGGGGCATAAACAATCTTGTCTGTATTTTGATGTTGGTGTATTGGAATCTTTTCAACTTCAATGTAATTTAAATATAGGTATGTTAAAGCACCGTTACCTATATTACCGATTCTATATTTATATAATCCATTAGAAATGCTCATTCTAAGTGTTCCTCCAATAGGTTCGAAATCTTCGTAATATAAAGTTTGTTTAATTATGTTATCAAAAATTTCAATTTTATTAACATTTACGATTAGAGTACTTTTATCAGCATTATTGAGAAGGGATATATATACATTTTTAGGTGTATAATTATAATATTCCATAAATAGCCTATTAATTGGTATATCTTCTGTTATTATTTTATTCTCTTCAACAAATCGATGGATATATACACATTTCCATTTATCGCTACGCTTTGTAATATTTACTTTTGAGAAATTCTTATTTGTATGGTATCTTACTACAATTACTTTATCGTTATCTCTCATAAATATGTCGAAGCCATCATTTATTGTAGTTTCTCTACCGATTATTTTAAAGTTTATTCTAAGATATGCATCCATATTCGAATCTGCAACCCAAGGTTTGGACTTCATATGAAATTTAGTTGCTGGGTCAAGCATAACGAGTTTTATTTTACTAAATATTGGCAATAATTTTTCTCTTGGTGGGAATGCATAGTCAGATTTTATATTTAAATGATTGTAGCAATCTATTTGAGAGAAGTATGATGTTATTATTTGATGGGATATAAACCACTCTTTATCAGAAATATTGTATTTAGTTAATGCTTTACTCATTGAGATTTGTTCGTTGAGGAAGGGTGTTATAGCATTATCATTTTTTGCAGGGTCCGTTAAATAGTCCGTTGAGCACATAAAACCTATCTGGGCTACTGTTAATATCAGGATAATTATTAAAAGCACTTTTTTAAGTTTTAAGTTTAGTTTAGTTAGTAAATATCCTACAGAAAGTATAGCAAAAGGTATAAGTGGTAGCATGTATTTTGTATTGTAAGAAGCAAATATTAACATTGAGAGCCAATACACAACTCCAATAGCATATAGTAAAATTAATAATGTTTTTTTGTCTTTTTTTAATTTACAAAAGAATGGTAGTATTCCAAGGAATAACAATAAATCTATTGCAGGATTAAATTTAAGTGGCTCTTCTAAGTAGTATTCATACTTAAAACTTAAAGATGGTGGAGTAAACCATTGTTTGTTGTATAATAAACCATGGATTGCTAAACAAATAAAATTATATAATGTGCCAGTTATGATTAAATATGTAATTACAATAGCAAAAGGCAATGAAAATCCCATAACAAAATTTTTAATATTTTTTTTAGAGATTATAGTATCTAATAAAATTGGTATTAACAGCAATGATAGTGTATGCCTTGTAAGTAGGGCAATTCCAAATAATATTCCTGAAATCACATATTTTTCTTTTAGGTAATAGTATAATCCAGCAAAAAATGGTAAAAGGAATATATTTTCTGTAATTATATAGGTTGACCATCCAACTATCAAAGGTGAGAAAATAATTGGTAACATTAAAATTATGGAAGTTTTTTTATCTAACTTAATAATATCTGTTAAAATTAAGCATATAAAATAAAATGCTATAATCTCCCAAAATGATAAAACAATCCTCAAACCTATAAGAGTAGAAACTGGAGACAACCCAATTATTTTAAATATAAACATAAACGGCAATATAAAGAAAAAATAATGCCCCGGTGGTCTCATATCTAAGACATCTTTATAAAGAATATCGCCATCCAATACTCTCCAAGATCTATAAATATAAGTCCCCTCATCAAAAAATACGCCTAAAGTATATGGTTTTAATAAAATAAATATTATCAAAATCAAAAATAAGATAGTATTAGAGTTGCTTTTTCTAATTCCATTTAGCTTGTTTAGGTTGTTTATCATTGAATTGTTACGAAACATATGGTTCTACCTCCAACCTCTTTTACTTTCTGGCATTTAATTTCATCAATTTTTTTATCATATTGGTATTTATAAACCACTACAGATTTAATTTTAGATTTGGGGCAATTTATTTGTATTTGGCAAGTTTTAGAGCATTTTTTCAATATTTCTTCATTTAAATAAAATCGATTTTTAAAAATATGTTTATACTTTTTTAGACGACCTATATAATATCCATCAATGTAAACATCATAGAAATCTTCCGTATTGTTTGAATATACCACTAACCAAGTATTATTTGTTTTCTTCCCAGACAAATTCCAAAGGTCGATGAGCTGAAAGTGTGAACTTTTTGGAGGAACATGATGTGTTGAGCGTAAATACTTTTATTATATCTTGTTAGCACCACTGAAACATTCGTAGAGTAATTATTCTCATTAATTATTTTTATAGTATTAATATATCCAACGCCGCCATAGCCATAATTTAAGTAGTTAGAGTACACTACAGCATTTGTAATTTGCCTATACTTGACACCATTTACGATTACATCTATTGTATCACTAGACATTATTGAAAGTGTAATATCATTATATGTCAGTGAATAAAAATATTCGTCTAATTTTCGTTTCATTAATTTCCAGTCTTCTTTAGGATTAGCAATGGCCACAATTTTAAACTTCCAGAAATGAGTTTTATTGCCTTCATACAGCGTATATTTACTAGGATTTTGTGTTCCAAATCGCTCATCTACGACACCTATAGAGTGTTGGCCTGAAAATCCTATATATGTTCCAACAAGCCCTACTCCATTAGGGTTTGTGTATGGTGAAAGTACCACATAATCGAGAGGGTCTGAAGTTTCGACGAGGTAAATCGCCAGTGCCGATGAGTTGCCAAACACAGCAAAGAAATTCAAAGGTTGATTAGCAAAATGACCAAAATAAAGACTCGCATCTTTTTGGGATTTATAAAACTTCCCGAAATATCCTGGTTCTATATACCATAATGGAGCCGCATTTAAGTTAAAGTGGAAGTATATCGGCTTAATATATTCGACTTTTAAATCTTTGGTAAGATTAAACGAGAATATATACTCAAAATAGTCAGGATAAAATCGATATTCGATTGTCCAAACGCCAGTGTAAATTTTTGGATTTTTGACATTTCTATGTTCCCATGGAATTAAAGATCCTACTGTTGTGTACCTTACTACTACACAGTTATCTGATTTACTAACCTTTACCAATGTAGTATCACGACAAGCAAATGGTAAGTGTACTGATTTCTTGTAAAAAAAACCATGCTCGATCGGGTATAAATCTGCTCTCAATTCATAGTTAAACGAGTTCATGATATCCTGCTTAGGTCTATATGTAGGAGTTATTAGAGAATTTTTGCTATCAGAGATATATAACTCTTTAATTAAACCATATTCTCTACTAATTTTTTCCGCCGATCACGACACTATATAAAGATGTTTTAACGAAAACTTCCCCATTTTCATCTATATAGTAGCTTATATTATGATAATCGGGTAAACTTTCAGCATTATTCATACTTGGTTTAGAAGTGAGGACGTTAGATAATATATTGTAATAGTTAACATATAGCAGAAAAATTACAACTAAGAGTACTATTACTATACCAGCTACCTTATACAATTTTACTACCTTAGTCTCACGCCGGTTCATTTTATACCCCTCCCTAGCATCCTTGCGAATTCTGGTATGCTTATCATATCTTTTCTTTCAATTTCCATATTGGTTATTAAACAACCAGGAGCTTCTGGAATCTCTGGCGTGTAACCATGCATTCCTTTGGGTATTGTTGTGTCAAAGAAATTTGGGTAAAAGATTTCATACGGTTTTGTCGAAATTATGATATCTCCGTATCTGTTATCATACGGAACTTTGTATTTTTGCGATACTTCTTTATCCACAATAAACAGGTCAAATGATTCTTTTAGTTCTTTAATTATCTGATACTTTGTGTCTTTTTTACTTAAATATATTCTCAAAAATGTGGAGTCGATAAAATACAACATTTTTTCATCAAATTCTTTTACAAAATCCAAAATTTCATTAGAATCAATAATTTTTTTAACTGGTGCCATGCCATGATCTCCAAATATTATAAATTTACCATCTGGAAAGACTTTAAAGAATTCTGACATCATTTCTTCAATTAATTCTTCTTCTTTTCTAATTACATCTTCTACTTCTTTGCCAGTATAATGAACGTGCCCAATTTTATCCAATCCCATTAAATGAACAAAAAAGAATTTATTTTTTTTGTTTAAGTATTTAAGAAAAAGATTTTTTGCGGTTGTGTCATTCCCTTTTTTAGTGTAGTATATTTTGTAACCGTTTTCATTGAATACAACATTTGATATAAAAATAAAATATTTTTCTCCATGCATTCTTAACAATGAAAATACATTCTCGTTATGATATCTCTTATCTGCTGAGTGATATTTTAGCGCAATATCTACATAAGGCAACAAATCTAATGGCATGTTTTGAGGTAGTTTCCACAGATAGGACATATTATAGATTTTTGAGATAATAAATGGTAGACCCATGTGCAAAATCTTCTGATTTATTTTATCTAAGATTTTAAAGATAGGTAAAACATACTTAGTATTTTTATAGATTGAATTATGTCTGTTTATTATAAAATTAAACCATATATTAGTTTCTTCCGGATACTTTCCAGAAAAAAAAGCATCATCACCAGCTTGATAACCAAATATGGTTTCAAATTTCGATATTGAATATTCTTTTCCAAGTTCTTTTAAATATTTACTTTTTCCAAAATACTCAGATCCGAAAGCATCTAAGAGAATTACTAATGTTGGTTTCATTTTATCACCTACATTTCAAACATCATTAATTCCCATATTCTAAATATCATACTGAATTCTTTAACAATACTGTATGCGTTAAGATTGCTGTATTCTTTCTCATAATTTCTTATAGGATTTAACTTCTGGAACATATCCTTTATAATTGAGCTATAAAATTGATTTAATTTAAGATTATCTGATGGGCTACACTCCATTGAAGATAACAGGACAAATATTAACAAATATAAAAATGATGTAACATCTTTATTGATTAATCTAACAGAATGTTTTATAATATCAAAATACGATAACTCGCCAGTAACTTTTTTATATTTATTAAAATATAAAATCCAACTATAAAAGTTTATAAGCGGTAGGGAGTATTTTGTAAAAAGACCAATTTTTCTTTTTTGTAAGATTCTAACAATATAGTCATATATCACAAACCTATAGTTCTTCCTTAAGAAGAATAATATATTCTTGATATTATGTGGGTCAGTATTCAACATATAGTTTGCCCTAAAAATCTTATTAATTAAATATATGGAAGTAATCAAAATATCCCGTCTGGCATCATTCCATATTTCAAAAATTTCATCTCTCGTAATCCCATTGTAATACTTGTAAAAATTTACTTTCATGTCTATATATCTCTGAACTCTATCTGCTAAACCTGGCAAACTTTGTGATAGTTCTGGAAAATCCCTTTCAAATGTTTTTTTTAAATTTTCGGCTTTTTCTATATAAGACACTTCATATGTTTTGTTAAAAAGCGTTAAAGCTTCTACTATTGCAGTATATGATTTTAAAACCAATATAAGTAACTTTGGATTATCTACAATGACGTAAGGGTGCCATTCGATTAATAAACCCATTCTGTTAAATAAATGAACCAAACCATCAGTCAGGGATATATCGTTTATGTTTATTTTTGGAAATGCATGCAATATCTTTTTATTTTTTAAATAAATTATTGATGGTTCACGGAATATATCATAATATTTTAATCTTGGTGGGAGTAATTTCAAATCTTTGATGGAAATATTTCTAATTTCCACAAAGAAATTGTAGTGATCTCCAAGCATTGAATATTTTTCATAAGAAACATAATTTTTATTGAGTATTTGAGATGCTTTGTCTCTTAACTTTTTTATTTTTAACCCGTTCAATTTTGTGTTAGTAATTATAAGGATATCTATATCATTCAAAAATTCAATAGAGCCATCATCATGAAAAATATATGACATCTCTTTTCTAGCCCATGAACCTACATATAAAATAGCCTCTACATAGTCCCCTACTTCAGTTAAAATAACATCTTTAATTTTGTTGGTTATATCATCATATATTTTCTCTACTTCTGGACATAACATTAAATACACCTCTATGTATGATTCAAACTTCTTAAAAACTTTTTAAGATTCCATTTATACTCATATAGTAGAATATCTTTTATTTTATCGTCTTTTACAATTCTTTTTCTCAACACTGATTTTAATCTATATCTATTGAATGGTTCTGGCATTTTAAGGAAGTTTGGATATATTATTTCCAACAATAATGCAAGAATATACATAATGAAATATGGTGGATACATAATTCCTCCACTACTATAATGTTCTTTTACTATGGATTCTATTTCGCTATATGGATAACTCTTTTCACATGGAAGCATTATTGTAAGATTATCCATTTTTTCTTCATTATTCAAAATTTTTACAATAATCTCCGTAAGATCTTCTACATGAATTAACGGAAGTGACCCCGCACCTTTTGGAAGTGGGAAAATTCCTCTTTTTATAAGATTTATCATATTTAAAAACTCTTTGGAATCTTTTCCATATACTTGCGGAGGTCTTAATATAACAGCTTTAAATCTATATTTATTAGCAAACTTTTTAACGACATTTTCTGAGTCATATTTTGCAATTTCATATGGAAGCACTGGATGGCATGAAGTTTGTGGAGTATATATTGAATTTGGATTTAAAGCCCCCATTGCCGCTAGACTACTAAGATGAATAAACATTCTTACATCTTTGATTTTATCTGTTTCTTCTAAAATTTTAAATAAATTTTTTAATGTGACTACATTCAGAGTATAAATGGGATTATATAGTTTTTTGTTTGCCGTTAATGGACCTCCTCCAACTAAATTTATGACATATATTTCACCACTTATCATTTTTTCTTTAATTTCTTTTGATAATATATGTACTTGAGTAGTTAAATCTCCTTGTATAAATGTAGTTTTTTCCATAACTTTATTATTGTTAAGAAATATCTGTTTTGCTTTTTTAATATCTCTAACAATGGCATAGATACGATAATTTTGTTTAGCAAGTTTTGTAATTAGATATCGTCCAATAAATCCTGTGCACCCTGTAACTAAAACAATTTTTTCAGTCATTTCTTCTTCACCCTACAAACTATAACTTTGTGGATAAATATATCCAATGGAGACAGTTCGTTAATAACTAAATCATAGCCAGCCATATTAAACAATTTATGTTCATCAAAATCCCCAAACATCATTGGTGACCTTGGAAATAATGGTTTAATCTTACTTACCAACTCAACCCAACAATATTTCCAAGGCCAAAATAGCAATAAAACTCCATTTGGTTTCAATATTCTTCTATATTCGTTTAATATCCTAATATTTTCCTCCCAAGTAAAATGTTCATGAACACCCAAATTAAAAATAGCATCCACACTATTATCTTTAAATGGCAAATTAAAAATATCAGCTTGTAATTTAATATCAACATTAGGATTTCTATGATTTATCAATGGATGTGCCGAAATATCAACAGCTACAAATGTTCTATTTCGCTTAGGTATTTTTGCTGAACTTTCACCAGTGCCACATCCTGCTTCGACTATTATCCCATTTTCGGGCAAGAATTTATCTGCATACTTCTTAACAAGATTGCTAATAAACAACCTTCTATATATACTACAAAACTTTTGAAATAGAGTATCTGGATTATGTTTTGTATAATGCTCATCCCATTCTTTTTTGCTTTCTTCATCCATTATGTTTTTAGCCCTCCATATTTTCAAATTCTCATCAAAATAAACTTTTTTCTGGTCAAGTAAATTTTCAATTTCCATTTTTTCACCCAACCAAAACTCTCCTTAAAATCTTCAAAGCTATCAAAGGATTTAACAACATATTAGCATAAGCTTCATTTGCTAATGGACATTTATGTTCTTTTTTAACTTTTTTTCTAACTTCCCACGCCTGTTCAGAATTCCAAAGTTTCTTAAAATCATAATCAAAATCTTTTAAATTACCCATTTTGGATGCATAAACTGCACACTCCCAAACATCTCCAATTGGAGAAATTTGACAAGTAGCGAATCCAGCATAAGATTTCATACCATTACTCTTTCCAAGATATAAATCTCTAACATACTTATAATATTCAATCCTAAATGATTCAGTTATTTTTGATAATTCCCCCCATCTATTTTCTTTCAGATTTTTTTCAATTTCTTTAATTAAAAAGTTTATAGCCACTTCATAATCCTTTGGATCAGGTGTTGGCTTATTTTCAAAATTTTCCATTTCAAATCTTTCCTCTGCAATTTCCGTTATATATTGGTCAGGTTTTAAGTTATTTATTAAATATGTTGCAATTTCAGGTAATTCATTCACATTCCATCTTGAAATAACAGTATGAATTCCTACAACCAAATTATCGTATTTATTTTTTAACTCTTTTGTTTTTAAGTATGAATCCAACACCCTTTCCCAGTTTCCTTTAACTCCTCTAATTTTATCATGCAACTCCCCAATACCATCTATAGAATAGTTAATTACCAACTTTGTATTTGAGTTTTTTAGAATTTCCAATATTTCCTCAATTTTATCAGGAGTATTTTTTAAAATCCCATTGGTTGGGATGTTTATTATACTTGGTTTGTTGTATGTGTTAATATTCTCAACCATATCTACAATATCTTTTCTAAGAAATGGCTCTCCTCCACTTAAAGTTATCCAGAATGGTGTATTTCCAAGATTTTTAATAATCATTCCCCATTCATCAGTATTCAACTCTTTTCCTTTTGTATTCTCATACAGTTTCCAAATATTGCATGTTTTACATCTTGAATTGCATTTAAACGTCACACTAAAAGTATAGTTAAACGGTAATAAAACTGGCTTACCAAATGTTCTAAACATCCAATATAATGGCAATTTAATTAATAATTTGTAGGTTTTATTCACCTAATCACCTCTTTTGTAGTCTCAACCATTTCCCAAACAACATGGTTCTTTTTAAATACATAATAATCTAAATAACCCAACACTCTGCAATATCCCTCAAGAGCAATAGCCCCGATTAAATAAATCCTTTCTTTTGGAGTTAAATTTACTTTTTTTAATGCTTTTAATACAGTTCCAATATTCATCGTAGAAACACTATATCCTAACTCTTTTTTTAAATGTAAATGTCCAGCATGAATTCTTCTTCTTTGTTTTATAAAATCACTAATAGTTTCTGGAGCTTTGTTGTAACAGATAGCATCTGGGGCATATACTATTTTATAGCCCTTTTCTCTTATTAATGCCTCAATCCATGCTTCATCTACTGCAGTGTTTGGCGATATTTTGTCAATTACATTTCTAAATGCTATTAATTCACCAAGTTTAGGATTTTCTAATGCAATGTGATGATGTAACTCCCATAACAAATGCCCAACAAAACCAATAAATTTATTTCTGTCATTTGTTGGAATCGGATGCCCTCCGACCATCCCAACTTTCTCATCATAAAAAGGCAAACATAGTTTTTCGATAGTATCGTCCAATGGTAGGGTGTCTGCACTTTCTAAAACACAAACATCACCATTTGCAACTTTCAAAAATTCATTTATTGCTGATGCTTTTCCTTCTCTTTTTGGCTGGGTTATTAGGTTTATTCTATCATCTTTTTTTGAGTACTCTCTTACGATTTCGTCTGTTCTATCTGTTGAACCAGATGATACGACAATTATTTCATCGATCTTTATTTTTTTAGTTTTTTGAGATAATAATCTATCCAACAAATTTCCAATGTTTTTTTCTTCGTTATATGCACATATGCCTATACTTACTGAAATCATATTATCACCACAATTCATCTTCTCACACCTAATTTCCACAAATACAACGTAAAAACCAAATGTAAATAATTAATAATCTCTTTATAATTTAATTTTGTTTCCCCATACCTCCTAACTCCAAATTTAATAGGGATTTCCTTAACCTTTAAATTTTCACCTTTAACCAAAATTTCCAATAAAATTTTATAACCAATTAAATCCCATTTTTTAATATTTTCTATAATCTCTTTCCTCACTGCAAAGTATCCACTCATGCAATCCTTAACATCAGTCAAAGGTCTTGCTAAAAAAGTAGCTCCTTTAGATATGATATTTCTCTTAATCCCCCATCCATCATCGACTTCTCCACCATATCTACTACCAACAACTATATCATACCCATTTTCAATCTCTTTAACCATTTTGCTCAAAACAGAAGAATCATGCTGACAATCAGCATCCATGCAGATTAAAATATCCCCTTCAGCATTATAAAAACCCATTAATATAGCACTGGCTAAGCCCAATTTTCCATATCTTCTAATTAATTTGACTGGATATGTTTTACTTAGCTCCAAAGCAGCCTTCCATGTCCCGTCAGGAGAATTGTCATCAACAACTATTATTTCATAATCATAATTTTTTAAATTTTTATCTATTTCTTTGACAACTATTGGTAAATTATCTCTCTCGTTATAAGTAGGTAGCACAACAGAAACCTTAACCATCCTAATCCCTCATATTACTGTAAAACTTAAATATTTTCCAAAGGTAGAACTTTCCTAACTTTTAGCAATGTCTAGTTTTATCAACAAATTCATCAACTAAAGCAATAGCTCCAAAAATCATTACAGAATTTACCACTATTTTTTAAACTTCTCTAATAGAATCTTCAATAAATGCCTCTCCTTTATAGCATGGCATTATTATAGATAACTCAACCATGGTATCACAAAATTTATATATTACAAATTTAACATTAAGATAATTGATAACATATTTTTATATTTTTTAGTTAAGACATTTATATTAAAAGCAAATATTAAAATGAAATAAAGTAAATAGTATAATCAACATAAAAAATTGAATCTTAATATTCAAACATAAAATTTAACCAAAAAAGATAAAAAATAGAATAAAGATAATCCATGTATAAAATATTAACATCATAGGTGGGCCTATATGAATACAAATAAAAAAACGTTATCGAGTATATTGGTGACGCTTGGTATTGTAGCAATGCTAATATTTGTACAACCAATGGCAGGATTGCAAGTAGGTCTTGAAGGAATACCCTCAAGTTGCAATGTAAATCAAGAAATAAATTTTAAAGCAAAAATAACAATCCAAAGTAAAGAATGGTCAAATATTACAAGTATTAAACTGAAAATTTCAAAGGATGGAAAGACAGATGTAATAAACATCCCAATTAATTTGAATCCAAATGCAGTTGTTGTTAATACAACAGATTTAACTAACACATCAAGTAAAATTATTAAAATAAAGGTTGATTCAGAAACCAACGCTGTGCATGGTTATGGGTATGGTTATGATTACGTAAATGAGAGTGGTTATGGATATATATCATATCACACAGGTTATGGTTACGGTTATGGATACGGATATATAACTGGCTATGGATATGGAT
>Ga0256838_1001193_pt1 | contig 12884 bp, 13 predicted proteins | sample 4571419metaG_FD_185978 | JGI IMG/M metagenome (GOLD analysis project Ga0256838, IMG submission 185978) | Hydrothermal vent microbial communities from Guaymas Basin, Mexico - 4571-419 | ecosystem: Environmental > Aquatic > Marine > Hydrothermal vents | place: Mexico: Guaymas Basin | collected...
CGTTTGCTTAAAAAACTAAGCAATTTTAAGTTTTGTTTGTCTTTCAAAAAATAAAGTAAGTAGTAATCAATTAATACATTTTGCGTAAAATTTTTATTTTTAATAAGCAACCCACTATCAATACGTATTTTAAGTAACGTTTCTTTGCTTACCCGCTTACTATAAATATACGTTTTATGCATAAGTTTTAAGTAATTTAGCAGCATTTGTTTGCATTCAGTAAGCGTTTGTTTGTTTGCTCTGTAATGCAAAAAATCGTAATTTACATTAACGTCGCTTTTGTTAAAAAAGTCAATTACGTTTTTTGCGTAATCAAAAAACTTTTTATCAGTACACATAAACAAAGCAAAATTTTTAATTATATATTGTGTTAAAAAATAAATAAGCATTATTTCTTCATATTGTTCGATTTGCAGATTTATATAATGTTTAGTATAAACGTTAAAAAACGTATTGTCGCCGTAACCTATTATTATATTATTTGTACATATAGGTTTATTTTGACGAACTGCTACAACGTTATTAGTGTTTAAGTGTTTTAAGCGTTGCAATGCGTTTGCTTGTTGTGTGCGTGTGTAAATAACGCTTGCGTATTTATATATATCATCTAAAATTTCCATTCTCCCCTCCTTTTTTTTTTATTTTATTCATTTATTTTTTGTGCTAAAATTTCAGTATATATATGTTGCTGTAGCGCAAATATTTGTGCGTTAAGCAAGTCAACTTCTTTTTTTAATTCTTCGATTTCTTTTTCTTTTTTACTTACAACATTTTCAGCTAACGTTAAAAAATTGTTAAAAAACGTTTTACACGCACGTTTTTGCGCTTCTACTTCTTCAAGATTTGTTTTTAAAAATTTATTTTCGCGTTCAAGTCTTCTTATATATTCGGCAGCGTCGTGGGCTGCGGACTCTTTAAGCATTATTTCGTAATTTTTTAGTTTTCCCATTTTATCCTCCTTAATATTTAAAATCGTTTTTTACAGCTTGTAAATAATACGCTATCGCTTTAAGCAATTCGCGGCTCATTATTTTGTTTTGTTCTTTACAATAGTTAACAAACTCTCGCAGCTCTTTAGTTTCGCGAAGCGAAAACACTTTGTAATTTTTTCCGTTTCTTTTCATTTTTTCTTCTCCTTTTTTTTTGTTTTTCGTATTGTTTGTCAAATAATTTGACAAAAAGTGTTTGACACCTTTGTCAATTGTTTTGACATTGTGTTGAAACTTAACATTAAGTTTTCAATCAGCTCAAGCGCTATATATTTTTTTATATAACGCTGTATGTTTTTCTTTATTTCTTTATATAATTATACAACTTTTTTATTAAGTCAATATTAACGCAAAAGCCCGAAATCTCGGCGTTTGTCAAATAATTTGACAACGTGTCAATAATATTGACAACAGGATGGGAAAATGGTTGTTCTACGAAAATTTGAAAAATTTATCCGTATATTTTCCTTTTAAAAAGGAAAAGGTGAGCGTTCGGCGGGGCGTGTGCGTTATGGGCGGACGGGGTCTTTTTTGCGGATTCCTTATATATTATATATATAGGTATATATAATACTATAATATATAAGGGGAAGGCAGGAAACAAACGGCAGGCGGTAGTCGGTCGGTGGAGTCCGTTCGGTTGGTTATGGTCGGTCGGTGGAGTCCGTTTCGTTCGGGATTCTGTTCCGTTCGGCAAACAAAAAAAAACACTTCTTCTTATCCCCTGTCGCCCTTCTTATTTAAAAAAGATATTAAAGGGGCAGCAGGGAACAAAGAAAAGGCGGAACTTAACTTTCGCCGCGCCTTCCTCTCTTCAACAAAAAACAAAAAATAAAATATTGCGGGTTTTATTTTTGGGGATTCTTTTGCGGGGAATCTTTTCGGGCAGGCGGCTGGTCGGTTGGCGGGGATTCCTTGCGGACGGCAGGCGGTTGCGGGTGGATTCCGTGCGGGGCAGGCGGCAGGTAGTTGGTTGGTTGCGGAGTCCGTTCGGGCGTTAAAATAAAGAGAAAAATCAGGGCGTCAGGGAAAGGAAAAGGGGCGCACAGTTTCTTTTCTTTTGCCCCCGTTGCCCTTTTGTTTATAACTTTTTTGTTACTCTCTGTTACCTTTTTGTTACTTACACCATTTTTCAAAAACGCCCATAATATCGTTATTTTCTAACAATTACAAAATTTAATATAATTTTAATGTTACTTTCTGTTACCAATTTTGTTACCTCGAAAACCCCTGAAAAATCGGCATTCTAACCACTTTTTTATAAAAAGGTAACAAAATTTACTAAAAATTTAAAAGAAAAAAAATTAAAAAAGGAAAACACCTTTTTTCTTTCCCCTGTCGCCCTTATATATATTTTATTTTTTTTATATAATAGTTTTTGGCTGTTACTTGTTACTTTTTTCCGAAAAAGTGGTCGGAAATCCCATAATTACGGGAATCTGAAAGTAACAAAAACGATAACAAGAAGTAACAAACGTAACAAATTTTGTTACTTTTTTTAATTATAAAAGGTAATTAAAAAGGAAGGGAAGCGTTTGCAGCGCTTTGTAGTTTGTTTTGTATGTAAGTTTCGTTTTTGTATAGTTCAAGTTTTTTAAGCAGTTCTGTTTTATCTTTTATGTAATTTGTAATTATGGTATCTATGTTATTTGTATTATATATTTCAATAAAATTACTTAACGTACTTGCTATACTTAAAACGTTGTTAAGTGTCGTAAGTAACAATATTTTGTTTTTATCGTTATTTAGTTCTTTAAAATCCTTAAGTATGTTTGCAGTATAGGCAATATTTGCGTTTACTAAATCCAGTGCATTATATTTTTGTGTGGAATCCGTTGCGACGGATGCTTGCGGAACGCTTTGTATAGATTCCGTTGCTGTTTCTTCTTCACTTTCTTTTTTTTCTTCATATTTGAAAATTGCTTGCTCTGCAATTACTAAAGCTCTCTTTTTTGTTTTTAATTCGCTCACGTGTACTACTTTATAATCTGCTTTTAAAAAGTTCATAAATATATCTAATAGCTCACCTTTTGAGTATTCTACTTTTCTAAAATCACGTTCAGCAAGTTTTTCCCTTAAAATTTCAATTATCGTGTCCTCATATTTCAAGATAATGTATTTTTGATTTTTTTCGTTATAAAAAATAAAGCGTTCAAAAATTTCTTTCTCTTTTTTTGTATATCTCTTTTCTAAAAGCTCATATTCATTGTTCGCTTTTAGTTCTTTGTATTTTTTATAATCTTCAAGAAATTCAATTATTGTTTCAACAATCAGTTCCGTCGTCGTTTTTGTTTTTAGTTTATATCTTTTGAGGATTCCGTTCGCTTCTGCATCCGCAAATTTCTCCGCTTCAATTTCTCCCATCTTTATTAACTCGTCAAACTTTTTAGTAAAAAAATTATAAAAGTATTCTTTTACCACTTCTTTGTATACTTTTCTCCCGTGTTTTTTAGCTACACTGCTATTTTTTAATAAATTGTGTGTTTTTATTTTCATAATGTGCGCTCTATTTTGTATTTGTTCGTCCACGTAACCCACGAAACTTTCGCTCATTTGTTTGTTTAAAAAAAGTCTTAAAAATACATCAATAGTATATATAGAACCATATTTTTGCTCAACCTGCATTCTATTGTTAATTTCGAATAAATAGTTATTGTAATTTTTAAATTCGTCTATAAGCAGTACAGTTGCGTTTCTTACTTTGTCTATGTTAAGTCCGCTTGGTCTATTTCCCCGAAATTCTTCTTGTTTTATATGTAAACCGATTCCCAACTCTTGCAAACATTCCATAAGGAATCCTTTGCCCCAATCGCTCGGCGCGTTAATATTAAGCTGTAGATTCTTTCTACTTTCCACAAACCTGCTGTAAACTATTAAGTTAAGTACGTCATCAAGTTTTTGTCCGCCATCCCACAAGCTGCGATAGTCTGCAACAATTTCTCTTTTTACTTCTTCCGGCACTTTTTCTAAAATATTTCTATTTGGCTTAAAAATTTTAATTTTGTTTTTAATCAATATTGCTTCTTTATCGTATTCATTGATTTTAAACGTAACTTTTTTCGCAAACAAATTTGTTTTAATAGTTATTGTATTTACCTCTTTTAAATGTAATTTTAAATTTGTATATAAGCGTTTAACGTTTATTGCTAATTTTGTTACTAACTCCATTTCTCCATTTCTCTTTTCTTTTATATCTTTTGCTAATAATTCGTATTCTTCAAGTATGTTTTCTAACTTTTCAGTAAACATTTCTTTCTCATATAGAATAAAATCTTCTTTTTCTTTATCATAGACAAAAAGTATTTTTTTATCGCCTTTTACATATAGAAAGCTATTGTTAAAAAGATTCTTTATTATTTTGTAAAGCAGTTTGAGTTTTGTCGTGTTTAAATCATATATAACGTCAACGTTCAGGAATCTTTTATATATAAGTAATTTTTGCAATAGCTCTTCACGTTTTTCGTTTAATTTTGATATAATTACATCAGCGTTAATTACTTTAGCGCTGTTTTTTTCTTCGTTCGTTTCGTTTTCGTTTTCAAGGAATCTTTTAAAGTCAAATTTCTGTTCAAAACTAGCAACTGCTTTTAGTGTAGATTCCGTTATTTTTTTAGCAAATACATCCGTCGCTTTGTATTTACTTAAATCAACCATCGTGCTCATTTCACCCTCCTTTAATTATTATTTAAGGATAAAAATTTGTTTGGATTTTTTACAAATTCGTTTATCAACATATTTAATATAACTTTCTTTTTTAATCCGTTTTTCTGACACATTTCCATAAATCTTTTATACATTTCATTTTTTTCGATTGTTACTGTTGTATATTTTTTAGTATTCATTTTGCGCTCCTTTTTTTCTTAATTTATATACATTAATTATAATAAAAAATGCAATAAAAAACAATGTTGAAAATCGCTCAAAATACCCGAAAATACGACATTTGTCAAATAGTTTGACAACCGAAATGATAACTACATCTTTTATTAAAAATAAAAGAAATTTTTTGATTTTATTTCCTTTTTACAAGGAACATAACACACAGGAACAGCTTTCCAAAACAATGAATTTTCCGTCGTTTTCCGAACGGAAGTCGTTAAAAGCACGAGGAATCCGTTTTTCGTTGGCACAAGTATGTTTGTATGTAAAAAACAAAAGAAATCAATGAGAATCCTTTATTTTTTAAGTATATGCTCATATAGAAAAAGAGGCTACATTCGCTGAATGGAAATTCCGTTTTTCTTATGTAAATCTTTTAATTTTATAAAGGCAATAGAAAAAACAAAATATTCAATAAACTTTTCCTCTTATATTTTCTTATCTTCTATTCGTATATTTTTATTTTTTTTATATAATTCGGAAAATTTTATTATTGTATAAAAAAAGGAACTAAATAATGAAAAATGATTTCAAAATAATAGAATTACCTTTAGAACAAGAGAATGCAGATGAATTACATAATTTAATTAATAATATTAATAATTTTAATAATAAATTTAAAAAAAACGAAATTCAATTGAAATTAACAGATAGAAATGTAAAAGTTTATCTAAGAGAAATTAATTTTAATATTTTTGAAAAAGAATGTAAAAAATTATCTAAAGAAAATAAATTCTTCGAAATATTATTTACTACTATTAAAAATATAGGAAGCTACGGTATTAAAAATGGAAAAAGAAATTATATTGACTACAATAAAGAAAAAAAAGTAATAAATAGAAAAAAGAAAGAAAAAAAAAGAGGACAATTTTATTATACTACAGGACATAATTTTTCAAGAGAAAATAATGAACTTCCAAAAAATTTTGAAAATAAAATTATATGTGGAGATAGTGAAAAAATTTTAAAACAATTACCTGATAATTGTATAGATTTAGTACTTACATCTCCTCCATATAATTTTGGTTTAGAATATGAAAATCATCAAGATGACCAATATTGGGAAAAATATTTTGAAAAATTATTTTCTATTTTTAAAGAAGTAATTAGAGTTTTAAAATGGGGAGGACGGGCAATAATAAATGTTCAACCTTTATATTCCGATTATATACCATCACATCATATCATTTCCAATTTTTTTATAAATCAAAAAATGATTTGGAAAGGAGAAATTATTTGGGAAAAAAATAATTATAATTGTAAATATACTGCTTGGGGGAGTTGGAAAAGTCCTTCAAGCCCTTATTTAAAATATACTTGGGAATTTATTGAAATTTTTTCTAAAGGAGATTTAAAACATCAAGGAAGTAAAGATAAAATAGATATAACTGCAGAAGAATTTAAAGAATGGGTAGTTGCAAAATGGTCTATAGCCCCAGAAAGAGATATGAAAAAATATAATCATCCTGCAATGTTTCCTGAAAAATTAGTAGAAAGAGTTCTTAAATTATTTAGTTTTCAAGATGATGTTATATTAGACCCTTTTAATGGAGCAGGAACCACTACTTTTGTCGCAAAAAAACTAAAAAGAAGATTTTTAGGTATTGATATATCAGCAGAATATTGCAAAACAGCAGAAGAAAGATTAAAAAAAGTAAATACATCTTTATTTTAAAACTTTTTTGAATTCTTCTGAAAGCATTAAAACTGCTTTTTCGATTTGTTCTTTTTCAATTGGTTTAAAATATTTATGAATAGGTCTATCTACTTTTCTTTCACCTTTTATAAAAGTATGTATATGTAATTTTACATTTGGAAAATAACTCATTAAAGTATGTGTAGCCGGACTTCCATATGTAATGGAATTAATTTGTGAATAATCACCACCTAATTGACTTTCTAATTGAAACAAGTAACAAGACATATTAGGAAATTGCGTCTTAAGTAAAGAAAAATCTACTAATATACGTTTTAACATTGCATTTTCTGTATATGCTTTACATTCTATTCCTACAATTAATTGATTTTGATAGAAAACTTGTTTATCAACACTTAAATTATAATAATATTTATCTATGTTGGATTTTATATAATTTTTTATTTTTTTATCATTTATTTTTTCAACATAATCTAATCGTATAGGAATTTTTATTTTTTTAGAATTTACCTCAATATCCGATAATTTTCCTCCACTATACACCCACGCAAATTTAATTATTTCTTCAGTAATATGTTCCTGTAACTTACCTTTAACACTACGTACTATTCCACCATATGCTCTATCATTAGAATTATTAGACGCATCTTTATCTACTACTTTTACTACAGTTGTATATTCTAACTCAATTCTTTTTATAAAGTCATTTAAACTCTTTTCCATTTCTATTTTCCTTTTTTCATTTTCTTTTTAATATTATAATGTAAGAACATATTTAATTTTAGTGATATATTTATTCGTATAAATATACTAAATAATAAATATTATTTTATTTTTATATACAAGGTAAAATTATGTAAAATTTCAAAAAAATAAAGGTAATTGTTTGAAAATAAAGAAATTACAAGCAAACATCGAAGAAAAATTGTTAAAAAAAATAAATCAATTAAGAAAAAACAAAAAAATAGATAGAGATACTTTATTAAGTGTTATTATTTTCGAAGGCATTGAAAACATAAAAGAATTAGAAAAAATTGATATTATAAAAAAGTATATTGAAATAATGGAAAAACTTGAATATGAAAAACCTCTAAAGAAATCCTAAAATAAAACTTTGCCTATTTGCCCTCTTTTCTTTTAAAACTTAACGGCAATCAACGGATTCCGACATCGGGACATACAGATTCCAAACGCAAACAAAAAACAAAAAAAAAGAAAAACGGCGGGATTTTTATTTTTGTAGTTATAGGACGGCTTCGGGAGTTGCGGCGGATTCTTGGACGGACGACGGGACGGGGACGGATTGTAAGTTGTCGTTTTTTCTTTTTGCCCCTGCTGCCCTTTGTCTTTCTTTTCTTTTTTCCAAAATTTTATTTTTGCGCATACCAAAAACGCTGTTACGTATGCTAACGTATGTGTTAAATTTACTTTTAAAAAGTTGTGTGTAGTGTTTTGCTAAATCTATATCCAATGTTTTTTTTAGTACAGCATATTTAATCAAGGCTGTTGTTACATCTAATATATTATAAATTGTAACATCTACACGTTTAATGACAACTGCTTGCTTAATTTTTTCTGAAAAACTTGTTTGTTGTTTGTATTCGTTTAAAAGTTTATTATAATCGTCAAACAAAATATTAAAAACGGACTCCGCATTCACAATTTTTTGTATTACGTGTGTTTTTTTCATTATAGCCCCCTTTCAATTTCCGCACCTTTGTTATAAGGTGGTTTTTTGGTGTGTTGTTTTTGCTGCGTTTGTTTGTTTTGTTGAGCGGAGTCTGTTTGCGCAATAAGCTGCGCTATCTCTTTTGTATTAAGGTTTAGTAAAGAGGCATCAACGTATTCTTTTAATTGTTTATTCATTTTTAATGCTTCTTCGATTTGTTTTTCGCTACTGTTTGCGTAAAGCTCTAAAAATTCGTTAATTTCTTTCACTATTTCGTAGCTTTCTTCTCTAACTTTTTTATCTTCTTTAATTTTTGTTAATAACGTTAATATGAAAAACATTGTTTACTCCTTTTGTGTTTTTTTTGGGGAATCCCGGGCGGATTCCTTATCTTATATCTCTATTGTGTTAAATTTTTTGTTGCGTTGCGGTGAGCCAACTTCAAGTTCTTTTTCTTTGTCTTTTTCTTCAAGTTCTTTTTCGATTTTTTCATCAAGCGTTCTATATTCAGTGTAGTTATGTTTAAGCATTTTTGCGTATTCGTTAATGTTTACTGCGTTAAATCCTTCTTCAACCGCAAAATCAAACACGTCGTCCGTCGCATTATCCATAAGTGCATTGTTGTAAATCACAATCGCTTTAAACTCATCTTTGTCAAAAGTGTTTTTAAAATGTTCATAAACATTTTTTAAGTCAAAATTGTTATATGCGTGTAAATACTCGCTCAATGTTAAAAAACTTAAAGTTTTTTCGTCAAGTTCTTTGTTTACACTATTCATCACTGCGCTTAAGCTGTTTTCAAGCGCTTCGTTTAACGTTATGTTTTCGGGGGACTCCGTCGGCGCTGCGTCGTCAACAAGTATGTCGTCGTCGGTGTTTTTTTCGGGGGATTCCGTTTCCGTTCCCGTGTCGGCGGGCGCTTCGGGCTGCGGATTCTCTGCTTGTTTTTCTTTGCCCTCTTGCCCTTGCTCTTTTTCCACATTTATATTTACATTTTGCGTCAGGGTTTTATTTATAGCAAGCTCTGCTGTTAAATTATTTAACTTTTCTGCAACTTTATTAAACGTAACTTTTGTTTCTTGCAATAACATCACATCATCAATCGTTGCGTTTTTCTCACTTTTAAGTTTTTCGTTTATGCTTTGTTCGCTGTGTTCCAATAATTTTTGAATTTCTTTAATTTTATCTCTAAAGTGTTCTTTGTTGATAACATTAAGTAAATGTTTGTTTTCTATATTCTACAACGTTAAGTTTATTTCTTTTATTGTTTCAGCAAAAAGAATTAAATAATTTTTAGCGTCAAGCGGATTCGTTAGCAAATCAAATCTCGCTTTTTCAAATTTTTCTGTACTTTCTTTTATTTTTTGCTGTGTTTCTTCAATCTTTTGAATTAAGTCAACATTCTTCACTCTTATGTCTTTTAAAAAGTCTGTCGCTTCTTCTTTCGTAAGTCCCGCACTTGTTAAATGCTGCAGTAATTTGTGATAAAAAGCGTTTTTATCTTTGTTTCGTATATCTATATACTTACTAAAAAGAAAATTAAATTGTTTAGCAAACGTTTCGTTGCTCATTGCTCTCTGTATATTTAGCAGTGCGTCTGTCGTTGTCACTTTATTTTCCATTTTGAACTCCTTTTATTTTTTTTTATTTGGGCTTATAAGCCCTTCATAATCTATTTATATCTTTTGTTTAAAAAGGAATCTCAAAATTAAGCATTTTTTTGAAGATTTTGAAAAATTTTTTATGTAATAAGGGCGACAGGGGAAAGGGAATTGTGCGCTTGTTTTTCTTTGCCCTCTTGCCCCTCTCTCCTCTTTTTTAAGGACTCCCCGAAAAAAATCTAATTTTTTATCATAATTAATTACAAAAGATATAAATATATATAAAATAGGAAGGAAGTAATGATGAGACGATTTAACGACGACTTGTTAAATATGATAAAAGAAAACATACATATCGCCGATTTTGCCGAAAGCGTTTATAACTTGGAAAAAAACAAACACAAAAGCACAAAACAATATCCAGTGTACAAATACAACGGCGACAAAATAATAGTAAACGCAGCAAACAACAGCTTTTTTAGCGCTAATAGTAACGCAAAAGGTACAATCATTGATTTTGTAAGTTATATTGAAGAAGTGGATTTTGTAACAGCAGTGAAAAAGCTCGCTGCATATGCTAACCTTGATATAAGTGAAAACGTTGATTTTGACGCGGATTCTTTTAAAAACAATGTAGTTTTTAAAAGGTCGGAATCTATTAAAAAAGAAGCAACGGAATCGGCGGCGGAAGCGCAGGAAAAAGCGGAAAAATGGATTAATATGTATAATACATTGCGCATTAATCGGCATTTTGATAAAGATATAAGGGGTATTTCGGCTGATTTATTAAATTATTTGCGTGATAAAAATAAAATTAAATACTACAAAACGGACAAATACGCTGTAATAAAAATCCCTTTATTTAGTAATGCTACTACAATGTGCGGCGGGCAGGATGTATTTCAAGGGACGGACGGAAAATGGCAAAAAATAAATCACGGCAGGGCGGGAATCTTTTTAACCGGTAACTTAAAAAACGTAACTACTTTGACTTTAACAGAGTCCGCTTTCGACAGCCTTTCGGCTTTACAACTAAAGTATGACAAAACAAAAGCAAAAAATCCTTTTTATAGTTTAAGCGATTTGGATAACGACTTGGCGACGATAAGCATTAACGGCAGCTTGAGCGATTTGAAAAAAGAAGCGATTTTGAGTGTTATTAAAAGCGCGGGGAATCTGCAAACGATAGTGCTCGCGTTCGACAATGATAAAATTGGTAAAAAATACGAAAAGGAGATTTTTGATTTATTAAAAGAAAACGGATTCTTGAATAAATATAACGTCGTAGCTATTAATTATGGCGAACATAAAGACTTAAACGAATATTTGCAAGCTAAAAAAGCTCGGGAGTCTGCCGTCCCCGAATATAATATGAACGAACGGCAGGCGGCAGGGGAAAGAGAAAAAGCGGCGATTATTGCGCGTTAAAAAAAACTGCGTGTTTTTTGTTTGTCCCTGTTGCCCTTTCTTTTTCTTTTTTAATAATCAAATTTTATATATGTTGGCTTTTTTATTTTTGCTGTTAGTAAGTCTTCCCACTTTTGTAATAATTGTTTTCTTTGTTGTAAGTAATCGGTACGTGTATACGCTTTGGTAACTTTACTTTCCACGGCGTGCATTAATTGCGTTTCTATGTATAAATAATTTTCGCCTTTTTCCTTTAATATAGTGCTAAAACTGCTGCGGAAGCCGTGGCTTGTTGTTTTGCCGCTACTCAATTTGCGTAAGTGTTTATTTATTGTGTTTTCGCTTAATTCACCACCATAATTATTAACAAAAATAAGTCCCTTTTGCGTTTTTGTGTATTGTTTTAGCTCATTTAGTATATTTAGCGTTTCATTTGCTAAAGGCAACCTAAATTTAATATTTGTTTTAGTTATTTCTGCTGGTATGTTTATTATTTTATTTTCCCAGTCGACATATTCCCATTTCAGTTTTTTGGCAGTCCCAATGCGTAAAGCTGTTAGCATTAAAAAACGCATTAAGTTTTTTGTGTAAATGCTTATGTTACGTGCGTTTTTTGTTTGTTCTTTTATTTCCAATTCATATATTTTTTTGTATAAAGTTTGAAGTTCATCAATATTTAAAATAGCTTTTTGGTGTTCAACGGATTCTTTACCAAAAATGCCCTCTAAATCTTTGTTTTCAATTAAAATTATAGGGTTGTTTGTTATTTCGTATTTTTTTGCTATGTATTTAAAAAACACATTAAGCGTTTGTCGCAGCTTTTTAGCTGTTTCAATTTTATTTTTTGTACGTGTCGCCTTTACGTTTGTATTGTTTGTTTTTTTTACTTTTTTAAAAAACTCAAATATATCTTTAGTTTTTAATGTTCGGACGTCTGAGTTCCCTAAAAGCGGTAAGATATACGTATTAATACGATTAATTTCTTTTTGATTTGTACGCGTTTGCAAAAAGTCCGCCATCAAGTTTTTTAGTAAGTATTTTTCATTTTCTGCAATCTTTTTTTGTATGATTTGTTTATCTTTTTTGCTTTGTTTCTTTGCTAATTCCGCGCGCACAATTTCGCGCGCTTGTTCAAAATCTTTATCAGCAATTTTACTTTTGAGTTTTAGAATCTTTTGTTTTGCTTCTGTTAAAGTTATATTGTCCACATTATCTAACGTCGCTTTAATTTGTTTACCTTGCTTTTTAAAAAGCACTTTAAAAACTTTTTTTGTTTTTGTTACCTCAACGTACAAATTTTCATCTACTTTAATAAATTGATTTTTGCCGTCCCATTTAATTTTACGTATTTCCCTTATAGTCACAGTAACCCCTTTTTATTAAAAAGTAACCTAAAAAGTAACCTGCAAACTAATTCTACACAAAAATCAACAAAAAATCAAAAAATCATTTTATTTGTCAAATAATTTGACAACCTGCGTAATATCGGGAATTTTGAAGGATTTTTTTTAACAAAAAAGATGAAAAAATGGATAGTTAAAATGGATACTTGATTTCCACCGCCGGTACCACTTTACATATATTAAAACTTTCCAAAACCTGAAATAAAATACCAATAATTAAAAATCATATCTTCATTACCTCATTAATTCTGTTTATTTGATATTTGTTTTCATATTCTT
>Ga0256838_1001195_pt1 | contig 12870 bp, 12 predicted proteins | sample 4571419metaG_FD_185978 | JGI IMG/M metagenome (GOLD analysis project Ga0256838, IMG submission 185978) | Hydrothermal vent microbial communities from Guaymas Basin, Mexico - 4571-419 | ecosystem: Environmental > Aquatic > Marine > Hydrothermal vents | place: Mexico: Guaymas Basin | collected...
TAAGAGTTTTTTCGAAATGCTAAATAAAGGAAGTGTCACAGGAAATATCTCTATTCCCGGTAAAGAAATAAGAGCTGGTGGGGTTTTAACTTTAACAGGCTTCGGAGAAGATGACGGGGAATATAGTATTAAGAGAGTTAATCATAATTTATTTGCTTCAGGTTATGTAATAAGGGTGGAGTTTGAGAAATGATTTTTATGTAGTATAATATACAATTAAATTTATTTCGGCTTTTTTAGCCGGACTCTCGCCAATTTTATCACATGGGGTTCTCGGTGTAGTAATTGTAATCTTTTTGGTTTTAGTTGCATCTTCTTTTTTAAAATCTATATTTAACAGAAAGGAATATGTAAAAATGCTGGAAAAATTTATAATGATTGATGAATTAGCCGAAATCCTATGTGGAAGAGAGGGAACCCCTTTGGGCGGGTGTGAGAAAATCGAAATAAGTTTAATTTTAAGGGTATGTATAGGGGTATAAGGAAAAATGCTTAAATCTTTAAGCTCAGTATCTAGGTAAAAATCGAATTAAATGACGAAGTTGAATAATCCGCCTTTTTTCTTTTTTTGCTTTATAAAAAAGGTGTCAAAGAAAAAACATTTATAACTAAAGAAGAATTATTTGCTTGTCGAATTTATATCGATAATTTGAAATTCTCTAGTATCTATTATGTTTCCTTCATCTACGATACTTACTCTCCATTTGCCTTCAAAATATGGTCTAATGGTAATGTAAGAATATGTTCTCCATCTAATTCCAGCGTATATTGGAAGTTCTATACTTGCGTAAAGTTTCCAAATTCCATTTACGTTTTTTTCCCATACAAAATTAATTAATCTATTTTGTTTTATGTTTTGAAAGTAAGCAAAAGCATAAACTCTTTTGTCTTTTATTGTAAACGTTGAAGTTATGTTTATTGGAGTTAAGTTTTTTACTTTTTTACAGGTTACAAATTCTTTAATTTCATATCCAAACAAACAACTAAATAGTATTAAAAAGAGAAGTTTTTTCATTCTAAACCTCCAAAATGATAGTTACTGGTCCGTCATTAATAATTTCTACTTTCATATCAGCTCCAAAAATGCCACTTTTGGTGGTTATGTAATTGTTTAGTTCTTTTAGCATTTTATCGTAAAATATTTTTGCTTCGCTTGGAGGCATCGAGTTTTGAAAATTTGGACGAGTTCCTTTTTTAGTAATTCCTGGAATTGTGAAATTTGGAATTAATAAAATTTCTCCGTTTATGTCAATAACGCTTTGTGAGAATTTATCTCCAAATAATCTCATATTAGCGATTTTTTTACTCATTTTTTTTATTTTTTCTTCGTTATCTTCTTTTTCAAATCCAATTAAAACGCAAAGACCGTTTTGAATTTCATTAATAATTTTTTCTTTTACTTTTACATTTGCTTTAGTTACTCTTTGAATTACCGCTTTCATGTGCTAGCTCCACTAAAAATTTTGCTATTTCTTCGCTATCATTTGGAGGAGAAATTACTTTGTAAGAATTTATACCTATTTCATTGGCTAAATGTTTGTATTCTATTTTTAATTCTAAATCTGTTTCTGAGTTGTCGATCATAAAAGAGAGAGGATATATTATAACTTTTTCTCCTTTAAACTCTTCTAGCTTTTCATCTAAGTAAGGCTGAAGCCATTGGCTAAATCCAAAGCGAGATTGATAAGCAAGATTTATTGATTTAAATTTCGGTAAAATATTTTTTAAAATTTCTACATGCTTTTTGACATGATTTTCATACAAATCTCCCTTATCGATGAATTTTTTTGGAATTCCATGAGCTGAAAATATTAAATGCCATTCTTTTGGGTCTTTTATTTCTTTTAAGATGTTTTTGGCAATAATTTCGTTAAATTTTTTGTTTTCAAAAAATGGTTTTACGATTGAAACTTTGCCTTTAAATCCAGTATTTTTTAAATCATCAATACTACTTTCGTAAGTTGTAAAAGAGTAGTGAGGATAAAGAGGTAAAAAAATTACTTCGTCATATTTAAAAATTATTTCTTTTAAAAAAGGTTTTGTATATCTAAAAGCAAATGTTACTTCGTAATCGGTAAAATTCTCCATTTTTTTACAAAGAGATTGCGTTATTTTGTAAATTCTACTACCTCCAATTAATTCGTAGTTTTTCCATACTTTTTTATATCTGAAATTTGAAATTAAAGGGGCAAGTAGATGACGAATTGGTGAAGGTATTATTCTTTTGTCTTTAAACATGTTAAAAAGAAATTCTTTTAATTCTTTTTCACTTCTTGCTCCTCCCATGTTGTGAAGAATTATTGCTTTTTTCATTTTAACTCCAAATATTTATTTATTTCTATTCCAAAGCCTTTTAGGGCGTTAAATTCGCTTTTATGGTTTGAAATTAGATTTAATCTTTTAATTCCTAAATTTTTTAAAATTTGAGCTCCTATACCATATTCTTTTGGTTCAGTTGAGTGTGAGTCTATAAAAATTATAGCACCGGAATTATATTTGATGTATTCTAATACTTTTTGATATTCTTTTAGTAGTTTTTCGTTTAGTAAAAAATCTATATTTTTTGATATTTTGTAAAATTTAACGTTGCTTGTCGTTTTTGGATTGTTTATTAGGGCATAGTGAGTTTTGTTTAAATGATCGATAAATTCTATTTTTTTAAATTTAACTCCGTCAAATTCTATTTCTGTTTCGGTTGTTTTCTTAACTAAACTTTCAAATTGGAGTCTATATTCTACTATATCTGAAATATAAACTATTTTTAAGTCGTGTTTTTTTGCAAATTTTTTTAAATCTTCTCTTCTTGCCATTGAGCCATCTTCGTTCATTATTTCACATATAACGGCGCTTGGATAAACTCCGGCTAATTTACATATATCAACGCTTCCTTCCGTATGACCGGTTCTAACTAACACTCCTCCTTCTTTGGCAATTAGTGGAAAAATATGTCCTGGTTTAACAAAGTCTTCGGGTTTGCTTGTAGGAGAACTTAATTTTTTTATTGTTAAATCTCTTTCAAATGCGCTAATACCTGTGTGGCATTCTTTTGCATCTACGCTTATTGTAAACGCGGTAGAAAAGTTCTCTTCGTTTTGCGGAACCATTGGAGTGAGATTAAGTTTTTTTGCTATTTCTTTTGTGAGGGCAACGCAAATTAATCCTCGTGCTTTTTTTGTTAAAAAATTTACTTTTTGGGGAGTGGAAAAAACTCCAGCATATACTAAATCTCCTTCGTTTTCTCTATCTTCATCATCGATCATTATAATCATGTTTCCTTTTTGAATCTCTTGTATAGCTTCTTTTACTCTTTTTATCGCGCTCATTTTGTTCCTTCGTATAAATTGGCAAAATTTATAAACATTCTAATTCCGTTCATCATAGCTTGATATTGTATATAATTTCTATCGCCTTTGAAATGATATTCTTCTACTTTTAAATTTTTTCTATCGCAAACTCCTATAAATACTGTTCCAACGGGTTTTGTTGGAGTTGCACCTGTTGGGCCGGCTATTCCGCTAACGGCTATGGCGTAATTGGCTTTGGTAATTTCAATGGCGCCAAGTAGCATTTCCTTTACGGTTTGTTCGCTAACAGCTCCGTATTTTTCTAATGTGGTATGAGATACTCCAAGCCATTCTTCTTTAATTCTATTAGCATAAGTTACTACGCTTCCATCAAAGCAAGCGCTACTTCCTGGAATTTTTGTAAGAGTTGAAGCTATTAATCCTCCTGTACAGCTTTCAGCAAAAGTTATTTTTTGTGGAGGTAAATTTTTTACGATAAATTCAAATACATCTCCAAAAATCATAAATGGAATTGTATTTAAAAATTCTTTTTTTATTTTGTCTTCAAGAGGCTCGGTGATAATTTCGATCCATCCACCTTCGTTTTCAATAACCGTGTATTCCAATTTATGAGCGTTAAGCAATGGCTCAAGGAACATTAAAGTAGTTTCTTTATCGTATTTAAAAACGTTTATTTTTTCATATTCGGGTGCAATTATTAAAATTTCTGGTATTTCTTTTTCGAGCAAAATTACATTTATGCTTTTTTTTTCAATTTCTATCAAAAAGCTATTTTTGCTAAATTTTGCATTTTCGGGTATTAAAAAATCATTTTTTACGATAAGATTTTGATTTATTAGTCTTGATATTATTCTTGCAACTAATGGATAGGTTTTTTGATTTGTAACTATTAAAGTATCTTCTTTTGGGTGAAAATTTATATCGAAGTTATCTAAAAATTTTAAACTATCAAAACTAACATATCTAAAAAGTTCTTCTTGAAGCGCTTTTTGAAATTTAAATTCTTTTCCGACAAATATTACTTCCATTTGCTCTCCTTATTGTATAATTGTATCAAAAAGGTAAAAAAATGAAAGTAGATTTAAGTAAACTTCCAGAGTATAAAGAGCCAAAAGAAAAAGTTTTTAAAAAAAATGGAAAACTAAAAAATAAATTTTACGAAAAAGAGCTTTTAAGGCTTCAAATAGAACTTGTAAAACTTCAAACTTGGATAAAAAACAATAACAAAAGAATGATAGCTCTTTTTGAAGGTATGGATACTGCTGGAAAAGATGGAACTATAAAAAGAATTCTTGAACATCTAAATCCAAGATTTGCAAAAAGCGTTGCTCTTGATAAACCAAGCGATAGAGAAAAAACTCAATGGTATTTTCAAAGATATGTTCCTCATTTTCCTGCTGGAGGAGAAATGGTGTTTTTTAATAGAAGTTGGTACAACAGGGCTGGAGTAGAGATTGTTATGGGATTTTGTACTAAAGAGGAATATTTAAAATTTATGAGACAGTGTCCAAAATTTGAAGAATTGATAGTGGAAGAAGGGATAAAATTTTTTAAATATTATCTAAACATAAGCAAAGAAGAAATGTATAAAAGACTTAAAAAAAGAGAAACGGATCCTCTTAAAAAATGGAAACTCTCGGCTATTGATTGGAAAAGTTACGAGCATTATGACGATTATGTGAAATATAGAGACGATATGTTTTTAGCTACTTCAACTCCATATGCTCCTTGGGTGATAGTGGATGCAAATGATAAAAAAAGAGCAAGGCTTAATGTAATTAGGGATATTTTATCTCAATTTGATTATGATGGAAAAGAAGAAGATTTTTTTGCTGATCCGAATATAGTAAAAGTGGTCTCTCATATTGAGTAATTTTGGTATAATACATCGTAAAAAAGGACTTAAATGGATTATAAAGATACTTTGCTTTTACCAAAAACTTCGTTTCCTATGCGAGGAAATTTGCCTCAAAATGAGCCAAAAAGATATAAAAAATGGTTTAGTAAAAATGTTTATGAAAAAATGAAAAAAAATAGAAAAGGAGAAGAAAAATTTAATCTTCACGATGGTCCTCCATATGCAAATGGGCATATTCATATAGGTCATGCTCTTAATAAAATTCTAAAAGATATAATTAATAAATTTTACTATTTTCAAGGATATGATATTAGATATGTTCCCGGATGGGATTGTCATGGTCTTCCAATTGAACAACAGGTTGAAAAAAAAATAGGAAGAGAAAAAAAACAAACTTTACCAAAAAAGAAAATTAGAGAACTTTGTAGGGAGCATGCGGCTAAATTTATAGAAATTCAAAAAGAAGAATTTCAAAGCCTTGGAGTTATAGGGGATTGGGAAAATCCTTATAAAACAATGGATTTTGAATTTGAAGCAAATATTTATAAAGCATTAGCCGAAATTGCAAAAAAAGGGCTTTTAGTTGAGAGAAGCAAGCCCGTATTTTGGTGTATGCATGATGAGACGGCTCTTGCTGAGGCTGAAGTTGAATATGAAGATAAAGAGGATTATTCTATTTATGTAGCTTTTCCTTTAACTGATGAGGCTAATAAAAAATTAGGTATTGAAAATGCAAAAATAATTATTTGGACTACTACTCCTTGGACTCTTCCTGCGAATATGGGAATTGCTTTAAATCCAGAAACTAAGTATGTATTAACAAGTGATAATTTTATAGTGGCTAAGCCTTTATTTGATAGATTAAAAGAAGAAGAGGTTATTAAAGGAGATATTGTTAAAGAATTTGATTCAAAAGAATTGGAAAATTTAAAAGCGATTAATCCTTTAAATAATAGAGAAAGTTTAATTTTGCTTGGAGAACATGTTACGATGGATGGGGGAACTGGATGTGTTCATACCGCTCCAGGACATGGTGAGGAAGATTATAGGGTTTGGTTAAAATACGGATTTTCAGAAATTTTGCAACCTGTAGGGGTTGATGGAAGATATACCAAAGAAATTGAAGGACTTTTAGGAGAGGAATTTGTTGGAATGCATATTTTTGATGCAAATTCTAAAATTTTGGAAAAACTAGGGAATAACTTGATAAAAGCTACTAAATTTACTCATAGTTATCCTCATTGTTGGAGATGTCATAATCCAGTAATTTTTAGAGCTACTAAACAATTTTTTATTGCAATGGATAAAGATTATGAAGGGGATACTTTAAGAAATAGGGCTTTAAAAGAGATAGAAAATGTTGAATTTACTCCAAGTAGTGGGAAAAATAGGCTCTCTTCAATGATTAGCAATAGACCTGATTGGTGTGTAAGTCGTCAAAGAGATTGGGGAGTTCCTATTGCATTTTTTAGAGATAAAGAAACTGGAGAGCTTATAATCGATGATGAAATAATTGAAAATATTTATGAAATTTTCAAAAAAGAAGGAGCTGATGCTTGGTATGAAAAAAGTATAGAAGAGCTTTTACCTGATAGTAAAAAACATTTAGCAAATAATTTAGAAAAAGTAAATGATATTTTAGACGTTTGGTTTGATAGTGGTTCTACTTGGTTTGCGGTGCTTAAAAATGGAAAATATGATGCAGGCGAATATCCAGCGAGCATGTATCTTGAAGGAAGCGATCAGCATAGAGGTTGGTTCCAATCTTCGTTATTGGTTTCAACGGCAATAGAGAAAAAAGCTCCTTATAAATCTATTCTCACCCATGGATTTACAGTGGATGAAAAGGGTGAGAAAATGAGTAAATCAAAAGGAAATGTAGTAGCTCCTCAAGAAGTTTCTAAGAAATTTGGAACGGAAATTCTTAGACTTTGGGTTGCAACAAGCGATTATACTGGTGATATTAAAATTAGCGATAATATTTTAAAACAAGTAGCTGAGCAATATAGGAAAATTAGAAATACAGTTAGATTTTTATTGGCTAATGTAAGCGACTTAGAAGAAGTTAAACTCGATAATCCAAGTATGATTGATAAATGGATTTTAGCAAGGACTAAAGAAGTATTTGATGAGGTAGTTTATAATTTTAATAAATATGATTTTGCAAAAGCAATGCATATTCTAAATAATTTTATTGTAATTGAGCTTAGCGCAATTTATTTGGATGTGTGTAAAGATAGATTGTATTGTGAAGCTAAAGATTCTCCAAAAAGAAGAAATTCTCAAAGTACAATGGCAATTATTTTAAAAGAGTTTTTACCTTTAATTGCTCCTGTATTAACTTATACAGCAGACGAAGCGGTAGAGCATTTGAATGAGGTTTTAAAAGAAGGAGAAGATATTTTTGATTTTGTGTATACTCCTTTGGTTGCTATTGAAAATCCAATTGATGAAGAAATTTTAGAAATTAGAAGAAAATTTTATGAAATAGTTGATAGATTGAAAAAAGAAAAAATAATAAAAGATACTCTTGAACTTGCTCTTGAGACTAACTATGATAAACTTTTGGTAGATGAGATGGCTGAATTCTTTAATGTAAGTATGATTAAGGATAAAATTGAAGGAGAGAGTATAGAGAAGTTTCATGTAGGAGAAGATGAAAGATTTGTAATTGAGATTAAACGTTCGCCTTTACATAAATGTCCAAGATGTTGGAGATATTTAGCAAAAGAAAATGAGCTTTGTGATAGATGTAAGAAGGTGGTAAATGGATAAGCCTATTCCTCTTTGGCTTGTTTTTTTAACGGCGTTTTTATTGGTTTTTGTTAGTTTTTTAATTTATTTATGGTTAAAAAATATTAATATAAAGGATAAAAAGTGATAACATTAAAAGAAGCGCTTTCTTTGCCAAAAGAAGAATTAAAAGAAATTAAAAAAGAAATTAATCAAAAAGTTAAAGAAGCAAAACTTTATGGGTATATTGAAGAATTTTTGGGTACAGACTTAAGTGAATTTGGAGATGGAGTTCCTATCGCAATAAAAGATAATATAAACGTTAGAGGATGGGAAATTACTTGTTCTTCTAAAATTCTTCAAGGGTATGTAGCTCCTTATAATGCTACTGTAATAGAAAAAATGCTTAAAGCCGGTTTATCTCCTTTTGGTAGAACTAATATGGATGAATTTGCAATGGGAAGTTCTACCGAAACGAGTCAATATGGAAAAACGCATAATCCTTATGATAAATCAAGGGTTCCTGGAGGAAGCAGCGGTGGAAGTGCAGCCGTAGTTGGAGGAGGTTTGGCAATTGCCGCTCTTGGAAGTGATACAGGTGGTAGTATTCGTCAGCCAGCGGCATTTTGTGGGTGTGTTGGTATGAAACCGACATATGGAAGAGTTAGTAGATATGGGCTTGTTGCTTTTTCAAGTTCTCTTGATCAAATAGGACCGATTACTCAAAATGTAGAAGATGCCGCTATTCTTTATAATATAATAGCTGGATATGATGATAAAGATTCTACTTCAGCTCCTGTAGAAAATAAAAAAATCGAAATAAATGATAAAAGAAAACTTAAGATTGCTGTTATCGATAATTATATTGATGAAGCTGATAATGAAATTAAAAAAGCGATTTTAGATATTGTTAAAGAACTTGAAAAAGAAGGTCATAATATAATTCATAAAAATTTAATAAATTCAAAAGTTGATGTTGCTACTTATTATGTAGTGGCTACGGCTGAGGCTAGTAGTAATTTAGCAAGATTTGATGGAATGAGATATGGAAAAAGAATTGAAGGAAAAGATTTAAAAGAAACTTATAAGTTAACAAGAGCTCAATTCGGAGAAGAGGTAAAAAGAAGAATCTTGCTTGGAACTTTTGTTCTCTCAAGCGGTTATTACGATGCTTATTATATAAAAGCTCAAAAAGTAAGACATGTTATTAAAAATGAATTTGATAAAATTTTTGAAGAAGCCGATTTAATTTTAACTCCTGTAACTCCAACAACAGCGTTTGAGTTTGGAAGTAAAAAAGATCCGCTTGAAATGTATTTAAGTGATATTTATACTATTAGCGTGAATCTTGCCGGAAATCCTGCTATTTCTCTTCCAATTGGCAAAGATTCTAAAAATTTACCAATAGGGCTTCAACTTATTGCAAAACATTTTGATGAGCAAACACTTTTTGATGGAGCAAAAATTGTTGAAAATATTGTAAAGGAAGAAAAATGAGAATTAAATATAAAGCATTGACATTTGAAGATGTATTGCTTGTTCCTAAATATTCGGAAGTTTTACCAAAAGAAGTGGATGTTTCTACAAGATTTACTAGGAATGTAACTTTGAATATTCCAATTGTTTCTGCTGCAATGGATACAGTAACGGAATCAAAAGCTGCTATTGCTTTGGCAAGATTAGGAGGAATTGGGGTAATTCATAAAAATATGGATATTGAAACTCAGGCAAAAGAAGTTGAAAAAGTTAAAAAGAGTGAAAGTGGAGTAATAATTGATCCTATAAAAATATTTCCTGATGATACTTTGGCAAAAGCTGAAGAATTAATGGCTACTTATAAGATTTCTGGAGTTCCAGTTGTCGATAAAAATGGAAAACTTATAGGAATTCTTACGAATAGGGATTTGAGGTTTGAAAAAGATTATTCAAAAAAAGTAAAAGAAGTTATGACGAAAATGCCTCTTATAACGGCAAAAGAAGGTATTACTCTTGAAGAAGCCGAGGAAATCCTTCATAAAAATAAAATAGAAAAATTGCCAATAATTGATGAAAATGGATATTTAAAAGGATTAATTACAATTAAAGATATTCAAAAGAAAAAAGAATATCCTAATGCAAATAAAGATAAGTTTGGAAGACTTAGAGTAGCCGCTGCTATTGGAGTTGGAAATGGTATTGAAAGGGCTGCGGCTTTAGTAGGTGCTGGAGTTGATGTTATTGTAATTGATTCGGCACATGGACATTCAAAAGGAATTATAGATTTAGTAAAAGCTGTAAAAGAAAGATTTGATGTAGATGTCGTAGCGGGAAATGTAGCTACTGCTGAAGCTACTAGAGATTTGATCAAAGCCGGAGCTGATGCTGTAAAAGTAGGAATTGGACCAGGAAGTATTTGTACTACTAGAATCGTGGCTGGTGTTGGGGTGCCGCAAATTAGTGCTATCGATGAATGTGCAAGGGAAGCTAAAAAATATGATGTGCCTGTTATTGCCGATGGAGGAATAAAATATTCTGGAGATATTGCAAAAGCATTGGCGGTTGGAGCAAGTTCTGTAATGATTGGAAGTTTGCTTGCAGGAACTGAAGAATCTCCTGGAGAGACTATCATGTATCAGGGAAGACAATATAAAAGTTATAGAGGAATGGGAAGTATTGGAGCAATGCAAAGAGGAAGTAACGATAGATATTTTCAAGAAGGTACTGCAGCTGATAAGTTAGTACCAGAGGGAATTGAGGGAATGGTTCCTTATAGAGGAAAAATTGCTGATGTAATTCATCAACTTGTTGGAGGACTTAGAGCTTCTATGGGGTATTGTGGAGCTAAAGATATTCCAACTTTCCAAGAAGTAGCAGAATTTGTAGAAATTACTATGGCTGGACTTAAAGAATCTCATGTTCATGATGTAACAATTACAAAAGAAGCTCCTAATTATCATCAATAAGAGTTTTTTTTCTTCTTTTTTGCTTACCTATAAGCTTTTTTAAATTTTTTTTAATTTTTTGCACTTTTTTGTTATAATAAGTAAAAAAGGAGTTGATATGAAAAAATTAACAAGCGTTATAGCAGCGGCATTTTTAGTGACAAGTGCTTTTGCGTATGAATATATTACTATAGGAACTGGTAGTGTTACAGGGGTTTATTATCCAACTGGTGGTGCAATTTGTAGATTAATGAATAAAATGAAAAGACAAACTGGAATTAAATGTACTGTTGAAAGTACTGGAGGAAGCGTTTATAATATAAATGCTATTAGAAAAGGTGAGCTTGATTTTGGAATTGCTCAAAGTGACGTTGTGTATCAGGCTTATCATGGTGAAGGAAAATTTACTGGAAAGCCTTATAAGGGATTGAGAGTTGTTATGTCTATTCATCCAGAGTTATTAACTCTTGTAATTAGAAAAGATAGTGGAATTAAAAACTTTTTTGATTTAAAAGGGCATAGAATTAATATTGGAAATCCTGGTAGTGGAAACGAAGCGGCTGTAAAAACATTGTTTGATTATTGTAAGTCAATGAGTTTGAATGATATTAAAATAGAGCAATTAAAAGCAAGTGAGTGTCCTAATGCGCTTAAAGATAAAAAAATTGATGGATATTTTTATATGGTAGGACATCCAACTGCTAATATTAAAGATGCGGCAAATTCAACTGAAATTGATTTAATTTCTCTTGATAATGTGCCAGCAGCTCAAAAATTGGTAGCAGAAAAACCATATTATGCTTGGGGAGTGATTCCTGCTGGTATGTATAAAGGAGTAAATCATCCAACAAAAACTTATGGAGTAAAAGCTATTCTTGTTACAAGCGATAAAATGGATGATAAAACGGTTTATTATCTAACAAAAGCAATTTTAGATAATTTTGATAAGTTTAAAAGAATGCATCCGGCATATAAAAACTTAACGAAAAAAGATTTGCTTAAAGGATTTGATTTAAATATTATGCATCCTGGCTCAAGAAAAGCTTTTGAAGAAGCAGGACTTCTTCCAAAACAATAATTTCTTTTTTCCTTCTTTTTAAAAAATTAAATCTTAGTGTCAAAGGAAGTAGATGTAATATTTTATAAAGGAGTGCGATGAGTGAAATAAGAAAAGTTAACGAAGAAGTTTTGGTTGATAAAGATTTAGAAGAAAAAATTTTAGCTGAGCTCGAAGGTCAAAGAAATTTTCCTCCAAATACTGTATATTATTGGATTATTACTTTAATTGCTTTTGTTTGGTCTATTTTTCAACTTTATGTAAGTTATTTTCCTGTAAATTCTACTATTGTTAGAAGCATTCATCTTGCATTTGCTATGGTTTTGGCATTTTTAATATATCCTATTTTTAAAAAAGAAAAATATTTAAAAAAAATTCCTTGGTATGATTGGCTTTTGGCAATTATAGGAGGGCTTGGAGCTGCTTATATTGCAATAGATTATGTTGGTATTTCTAATAGAATAGGAGATTTTTATACGAGAGATATTGTAATAGGAGTGATTTTTATAATAATTTTGCTTGAAGCTGGAAGAAGAGTTATAGGTATAGCTTTAAGTATTGTAGCTTTAATTTTTTTGGCTTATGATAAGTTTGGAGATAAATTACCAGAGCTTATTTCTCATAAACCTGCAAGTATTGAGAAAATTGTTACTCAAATGTATTTAACTACAGAAGGAATTTTTGGAGTTCCTTTGGGGGTAAGTGCCGGATTTGTTTTTTTATTTGTACTTTTTGGAAGTTTGCTTGAAAGAGCTGGGGCTGGAGAATATTTTATAAAAATAGCTTATGCTTTGCTTGGAAAATATAGCGGGGGTCCAGCAAAAGCAAGTGTAGTTGCAAGTGGGCTTACGGGGATTATTAGCGGTAGTTCTACCGCAAATGTTGTGACTACTGGGGTTTTTACTATTCCTCTTATGAAAAAAGCCGGATTTCCACCTGAAAAAGCTGCTGCTATTGAAGTAGCTGCTTCTACGAATGGACAACTTATGCCGCCTG
>Ga0256838_1001197_pt1 | contig 12854 bp, 10 predicted proteins | sample 4571419metaG_FD_185978 | JGI IMG/M metagenome (GOLD analysis project Ga0256838, IMG submission 185978) | Hydrothermal vent microbial communities from Guaymas Basin, Mexico - 4571-419 | ecosystem: Environmental > Aquatic > Marine > Hydrothermal vents | place: Mexico: Guaymas Basin | collected...
TTTTGGAGCTACATATAAGCAAAAAGCGGAAGTTCACAACTGTGATATTTATACCACGAGCTTTTTCCCAGCAAAGCCTCTTGGATGTTATGGAGACGGAGGAGCCGTTCTTACAAATAATGATGAATTGGCTGAAAAAATGAAAATGTTAAGAGTACATGGGCAGAACAAAAGATATCATCATAAATATATTGGTCTTGGAGCAAGGCTTGATACTATTCAGGCTGCAATATTACTTGTTAAACTTAAATATTATGAAAAAGACTTAAAATTAAGGCAAGGGGTAGCTGAAAAATATACAAAACAATTACCTAATAATATAATAAAGCCTACTTTAAAAGAAGATAGAACTTCAGCCTGGGCACAATACAGTATTAGGGTAAATAATAGAGATGAAGTTCAAGCAAAGTTAAAAGAAGTCGGTATTCCAACAGCTGTTCATTATCCAATGCCCCTTCATATGCAGGAGTGTTTTAAATATCTTGGATATAAAAAAGGAGATTTTCCGGTAGCTAAGAGGGTAAGTGAAGAGATAATGAGTCTTCCTATGAATCCATATCTTAATGATGAAGAGATTGAGTATATCAGTTCTATTTTGAAGGATATGGTAAAATGAAAATTTTAACAATTCTTGGAGCAAGACTTCAGTTTATTAAAGCAGGAGCAATCAGTAGAGAAATAGCTAAACATAAAGATATAAAAGAGATTATTGTTCATACTGGACAGCACTATGACAGTAATATGAGCGATATATTTTTTGAACAGATGAAAATTCCAAAACCGGATTACTATCTTGGAATTGGAGGTAAAACTCACGGAGCTATGACAGGACAGATGATAGAGAAAATAGAAGAAGTAGCATTTAAAGAAAAGCCTGATATTATTATGGTATATGGTGATACCAATTCAACTCTTGCAGGAGCAATTGTAGGAAGCAAAATTCATATTCCAATAGCCCACGTAGAAGCTGGACTTAGAAGTTTTAATATGAGAATGCCAGAAGAAGTTAATAGAATTTTAACAGATAGGGTAAGCAAATGGCTTTTTTGTCCAACAGATAATGCTGTTGAGAATTTAAAAAAAGAAGGATTTGATAGTTTTGATTGTAAAATCATAAAAAGTGGCGATGTAATGCAAGATGCCGCTTTGTTTTACAGACAATATGCAAAAAAAACTGAAAATGTAGAAATAGAAGGAAATTTTATTTTATCAACAATTCATAGAGCTGAAAATACAGATAATGAGAATAGATTAAAAAATATTTTTGAAGCTCTTGAAGTTATAGCAAAGGAAAAGCAAGTAATTTTACCACTTCATCCAAGAACTAAAAAAATCATTCAAAATTTAGGTTTGGAGTTAAAAAACATTACATTAATAGAACCCGTTGGATATTTAGAAATGGTATGGCTTTTAGATAATAGTGATATGGTAATAACTGATAGTGGAGGACTTCAAAAAGAAGCGTTTTTCTTTAAAAAACCTTGTATAACTTTAAGAGATGAAACCGAGTGGGTTGAACTTATAGAAAATAAATTTAATGTATTAGCAGGGGCTAATAAAGAAAAGATTTTAGATGTTTATAAAAATTTTGAATTTAATGATAATTTTGAAATTGATTTATATGGTGGTGGAAAGGCAAGTAAGAATATCATCAAAGAGTTAATAGGTGATAAGTAAATTAAAGCCAAAAAGTGAATTTACAAAAAATGTATTAACTTTAATGACAGGAACGACTATTGCACAGGCTATTCCTATTGCAATAAGTCCTATTCTTACAAGACTTTATACACCAGAGGATTTTGGGGTGTTTGCTCTTTTTGTAGCTATAACATCTATTTTTGGAAGTATTGCAAATGGAAGATATGAACTGGCTATAATGCTTCCAAGAAGAGATGAAGATGCTATAAATATAATGGCATTAGGATTTATTATAAATGTGACATTAAGTTTGTTTTTACTTTTAATTGTTATTATTTTTCATGATAAAATAGTAAGTTTATTGAATAATAAAGAGATTTCCCCTTGGCTTTATTTAGTTCCTGTCAGTGTATTTTTGATGGGGTTATTTAATTTACTAAATTATTTTAATAATAGGAAAAAATTTTATAAAGATTTGGCGAAAGCTAAAATATATAAATCTATTGGAATGGCTATTGTTCAAATAAGTTTTGGATTTGTAAAAGTGGGAGCTTTTGGACTTATAAGTGGGCAGATATTTTCTCAGATTATTTCAAATACTAAACTTTTTTTTAATATAAAAAGATTAAATTTGTTAAAAAAAATAAAGAAAGTTAAAATGATTGTATTTGCAAAGAGATATAAAAAACTTCCTTTGTATAATTTACCTAATGCTTTTATTGATGGATTTAGATTAACAATGATAAATGTATTAATCGGAAAGTTTTTTTCATTAAGTATGTTAGGGCAGTTTTCTTTAGCTTTAAGGATGGTCCAAACCCCTTCTTCACTTATGGGTGGAGCAATTTCGCAAGTTTTTTTTCAAAAGATTTCAATGTCAAATAAAAAAGAAATTAAATATATTGTAAAAAAGTTTATTTTTAAAGCAGCTTTAGTGTCTTTACCTTTATTTATTATAATTTTTTTATTTGGAAAAAATATTTTTTCATTAATCTTTGGAGAAAAATGGAAAGTAGCAGGAGAGATTGCCCAAATACTAACTCCTTGGCTTTTTTTTAATTTTTTAACAGCTCCTCTTTCTACTTTATTTATTAAATTTAATAAACAAGATATTTTATTGATTTTTGCTTTTTTTTATACTATGTTACCAATTTTTTTATTTTTTTATATGGAAAATTATCCTTTATTGATTGTAATGAAGTATTTTTCTTTATTGATGAGTTGTTTATTAATAATATTTATAGGTTTAGTTTTTTTTATTTTAAAGGATGAATAATGCATGTATTAGTAATTCCTTCTTGGTATCCAAATAGTTATAATAATTTAACAGGAATTTTTTTTAAGGAACAATCAGAGGCATTAATAATAGATAAAAGAATAGATAAAGTAGGAATTATTGCTGTTACTGAGATTGGGATTAAAAATATAATAAAGCAAAAAAAATTAGATTTTGGTTTTGTAAAAGAAGAAAATAGTAATATTGTTACTTATCAATATCAATTACCAAATATTTTAAGGAACAAAAAAATAAATGATGAAATAAAATTATTTTTTTTTAAAAAGCAATTTTATCAATATATAAGAAAATATAGAAGACCGGATATTGTTCATCTTCACTCTTTTTATCATTATCCTCTTGTAAAATGGATAAAAGAAAAATTTAATATCCCTTATATTATTACTGAACATACTACTGCTTTTGCAAGAAATTTACTGAATTCTTATGAAGAAAAAAAAGCTTTTGATGCTTTTAATAATTCTTCTAAAAATTTAGCGGTTAGTAAAGAATTAGGGAAGTTATTAGGTGACAAGTTTAATAAAAAGTTTGAATTTTTACCTAACTTTATTAAATCTATACAAGTAAATGAAAAAAAATTTGATAAATTTACTTTTATTAATGTAGGTTTTTTAGATGAGAAAAAAAATCAAAAAATGTTAATAGACGCTTTTGTAAAAAATTATAAAAATGTAAATGATAAACAATTAATAATAGTAGGAGATGGACCATTATATAATGATTTAAAAAATTATTTAAACAAAAATAACATTAAAAATGTGATAATATTTGGTAGAGCAAGTAGAGAAGATATTTTTAAATTAATGAAGAAATCACATGTATATGTTCATTCTAGCAAATATGAAACATTTGGAGTAGTATTAATAGAAGCATTATCCCAAGGTCTCCCTGTTGTATCTACGAAATGCGGGGGTCCAGAAAGTATTGTTACGGATAAAAAGGTAGGGTATTTATGTGAAATAGATTTAGATGATTTATCACACAAAATAAAAAAAGTTTTTGAAAATTATAACTTTTTTGATGAAAAATATATTCAAAAATTTTTTAAACAGAATTTTTCACAAGAAAGTGTAATAGATAAATTAATAAATATTTACGAAGAGGTTATAAATGAAAATTAATTTAAAATTAATTAATTTACATAATTTAATACTTTTTTTATTATTAATAAGTACTTTTACAGGTGCGGCAATCTATCTTTACATTCCTCAATTACAATTTTTTAGAGTAATTTTAATTGTGTCTGCATTATATTTATTTATTAATTTAATTAATAAAAAGAAATTAGTTTTTGATAATTTATCTAAATTACTATTTCTGTGGTTTACATTATATTTTATTTTAACATTAATAGCAACAATTATGTCAAATATTTTGTTGGGATATAATACAAAAATTAACGATATTGTTAATTTTTTTATATTATATTTTCTAGTAATTATTTTATTGGTTTATATAAATCTGAATTCAGAATTATTTGTCACAGTTTTATATAATTCATTAAAATTTGCTTTATTATTAATGAGTATTATTGCATTTATAGAGTTCTTTACTCATTGGCATTTTTCTAATGCTGTTTTTTTTAAACATGCACCTCACTATATTCAATATCAAGCCTCTACTTTTTTTGGAAATCCTAATGATTTTATGGCTGTTTATACTATGGCTTTGATATTGCTTTTGGGAATTTATAAAATAAACAAATATACTATTACAATAGATTTTTATATTTTTTATATAATAGGAATTTTTTTTTCTTTTATTAATAATTCCAGATTGACAATGTTAGTTCTTTTTTTTAATTTTTTTATATTTTTTTTCAACAAAAGAAATTTAATAAAAATATTATTTATTTTTATATTTGGGGCAATACTATTTATTAATTTTATCACAAAATTTGAATATTTTAATTATCTGATAAAAGGATTAACGTTACAGGGGAATTCTGTTTCCATAAGAGAGAATTTATATGAATTTGGGTTATATTCAATTGAAGAAAATTATGGTTTAGGATTTGGGATAAATGCAAGCAGTCAATATTATTCTTCTTTAAACAATTATTTTTTAAAAGGAATAATAAATCCCCATAATTATTTGTTGGAAATTTTAATCAATAGTGGGGTTTTTGCTTTTTTTACTTATATTTTAGTTAACTTATTGTTAGTATGGTTTTTTTTTAAAAAAGGATTTTATATGTTAATTTATATGATAAGTATATATCCTATAATTTTATTAAGTTCTAGTAGCTCTTTGTTTTTATGGTTTCATTATGTATATTTAGTTTCTATTATTGCATTATATAAATATAAAAAGGAATATAATGAAAAAAGTAGCAAACATAGTATTTAATCCATTTAAAAATGATAGTAGAGTGTTGAAAGAATCTTTGTCATTAAAAAAAGTGGGATATGATGTGGAGGTTATTGCTCATGGTGATGAAGGATTGACAAAAGAAGAAATAAAAAATGGGATAAAAATAAAACGCTTTAATTATCTTAACAGAAAAGTTACAACTTCAAAATTAGCGAAATTAAAAATTTATCTGTCTTGGATAAAAGAAGTTGCTGATTATGTAAAAAAATTTGATATTTTACATTGTAATGATTTAAATACATTACCGATAGGTTTTATAGTGAAGAAATTTTATAATAAAAACATCAAAATAGTTTATGATGCACATGAATATGAAACAGAAATTAATGGACTTGGTGGCATTCAAAAAATTTTAACAAAAATATTAGAAAAGTTTCTTATAAGATATGCAGATAAAGTTATATGTGTGAGCGAATCAATAGCCCAGGAATATAAAAAGCTTTATCCTTTTATTGAAAAACCAGCACTTGTATTAAATACACCACCATATAAAAAAATAGAAAAAAAAGATAAATTTAGAGAAGAGTTAGGAATAGGAAAAGAAAAGACAATATTTTTATATCAAGGTGGATTAAGTAGTGGAAGAGGAATAGAGATATTGATAGATACATTTAGAAGTATAAAAGATGATAAAGCTGTAATAGTATTTATGGGATACGGACCATTAGAAAAAGAAGTAAAAAAGGCAAGTGAAGAGTATGATAATATATATTTTTATCCAGCAGTAAGTCCAGATGTATTATTGGATTATACAAGCAGTGCAGATTTTGGAATATCTACAATAGAAGATAGTTGTTTAAGTTATAGATATTGTTTACCAAATAAAACATTTGAATATTTAATGGCAGAAATCCCTTTAATAGTATCAAATTTATATGAAATGAAAAGATTGATTGAAAAATATAAAATAGGAGTAGTGGCAAAAGAAAATAATGTAGAAGGATTAAAAGAAGCTATAAAAAAGGCTTTGGAACTTGATAAAGAGGAACTAAAAGAAAATATAAAAAAAGTAAAAGAAATTTATAATTGGGAAGAGCAAGAGAAAGTTTTATTAAAAATTTATAAGGAAATATCAAATGTCTAAAACAATTTGGATAATTAACGATTATGCAGGAAGCCCCCATCATGGAATGACATACAGACATTACTATTTAGCAAAAGAGTGGATAAAAAAAGGATATAAAGTTTACATTATTACAGCTTCGTATTCTCATTTTTTAAGAAAATTTCCAAATGTAAATAAAAATTTTAAAATAGAAAAAATTGACGGAATAAATTATGTATGGGTTAAAGTGCCTAAGTATAATAATTCTTGGGATAAAAAAAGAGTTGTAAAGTGGTTTGTTTTTAGTTTTAAACTTTTATTTTTGCCATTTTTAAAAATAGATAAACCTGATGTAATAATTGCTTCGCCTACTGCTCCTTTTTTTGTTTTACCGGCTTATAAATTAGCAAAAAAATTTAAATCAAAATTTATATTTGAAATTAGGGATATTTGGCCTTTAACATTAGTAGAACTTGGAAATTTTTCTGCAAATCATCCTTTTATAAAATTTATGGGTTGGTTTGAAAAATTTGGAGTAAAGAAGTCAGACTATATAGTTAGTACATTACAAAATTATGGGGAGCATTTAAAAAACAATTTAAAAATAAATAAAAATTTTATATGGATAAATAATGGGGTTTCTCTTGAAGAAATGAGTAAAATTGAGCCATTGGATAAAAATACAGAAGAAAAAATACCAAAAGACAAATTTATTGTAGGATATACAGGAACTATTGGTGTGGCAAATGCAATTGAATATTTGCTTAAAGCGGCTGAATTGTTAATTGGTTATAAAGACATACATTTTGTAATAGTTGGAGATGGTAAAGAAAAGGAAAATCTACAACAAAGATATGCTAATTTAAATAATATAACTTTTATTGAACCTATTAAAAAACAACAAGTCCAAAGTATACTTAAATTTTTTGATGTTTGTTATATTGGATGGAATAAAGAAAAAATTTATAACTATGGTATATCTCCTAATAAATTATTTGACTATATGTATAGTGAGAAACCAATTTTACATTCTTATGACGGAAAAAATGATATAGTTAAATTAGCAAATTGTGGTGTGACAGTAGAACCTGAAAATCCAAAAGCAATTTCGAATGCTATATTAAAACTATATAATATGTCTGAGCAAAATAGAAAAAAGTTAGGTCAAAACGGTAAAAAATATGTATTAGAATATTTTACCTATGATAAATTAGCTAAAAAATATGAAAAGTTATTTTAATGTTAATGACCTTTCCTTTTGATAATAATCCAGATAGTCTTAAAAATAGTTTTAATCTCAAGCCAAAGCGACCAGTTTTTTATATAGTAGAGGTCATACATCAGTTTTTGGTATGTATCTTCAAGATTTTTGCCATAAGGGTAATTTACCTGGGCCCATCCTGTAATACCTGGGGCATTTATATGACGCAAATGGTAAAATGGCCACTCTTTTTCATATTTTTTTACCAGCTCATCCCATTCAGCTCTTGGACCTATTATATGTAAATCTCCTTTAAATACGTTTATGAGTTGAGGCAACTCATCTATTCTTGTTTTTCTCATAAAAGCTCCCCAAGGAAAAATTCTTGGGTCGTTTTCTTGAGTATAATGGTCAAAAAATTCAATATCTGTTCTCATACTCCTAAATTTATAACAGGTAAAAGGCTTTTTGTTTTTGCCGATTCTTGTTTGTTTAAATAATATTGGACCATCTGGAGATTCTTTTTTAATCTTATATGCTGAGTAAGCCATAATAGGAGCTGTGATAACTGCAAGGGGAATAGCTATTGCAAAATCTATTACTCTTTTTATAAAATATTCTTTTTTGGAAAAAGGTTTAATTTCATCTAAAAAGTCTAATTTATTTCCATCTTTTGGAATATAGATTTTTCCTAAATATTTTTCTAAAAAATGCTCAATAGTTAAAAACTTTATACCTTTTAATTCTAATGAGGTAAGATAACTTAGAGTTTCTTTTGGAATTTTTTTATCAGTATTTAGTATTATAAATTTATAACCGTTTTTTTTTAGTTTTTCTTCAATGTTTTTTTTTAAATTTTTATCTATTTTTATATATTCTAATTTATATTTTTTAAGTTTTTCTTTTTCTAATTTGTTAAATTTATATTTTTCCCCTATAACTAACATCCTCTTTCCTTTTTATTTAAAAATTATATTATAATTTTAGTCAAATTTGTTTTAAAAAGGGTTTTTTAATGAAGAAATATTTATTCTTAATGGCTGTGTTTTTTATAGGATGTAGTAATAAAGAGTATATTTTATTTCAAAAAGATAAAAATATAACAAAACCTTTAAAAACAAATTTAGAAAATAAAAAACCTAAAAAAATTGTTTATGAATATAAAATTATGCCAGGGGATTTAGTTAGTGTTACTGTTTTTAATCACCCAGAGCTTAGTACAACAAACGGAACGGAAATTAAAGGAATTCCTGTTTATGATGATGGTAAAATTCATCTTCCTTTGATAGGGTTTGTAGAAATTGCAGGACTTACTCAAAAAGAAGCTACTTTGAAAATTCAAAAGCTTTATTCTCAGTATTTAAAAAAGCCTTATGTTCAGTTAAATGTATTAACAAAAAAAGTATATGTGTTAGGAGAAGTGAATAAACCAGGTGTTGTTTTGCTTGATAAGGATTATACGACTTTAATAGAGGCAATTTCGGCTGAGGGGGGATTTAAAGATACAGCAAGAAGAGATAAAATTATTATAATAAGCGGAGGGCTTGAAAATCCTGAGATTAGAGAAGTGGATTTAACAAAAATCAGTTCTTTAAATTATAAAAACCTACTTCTTAAACCAAACGACATTGTATATGTTCAACCTAACAATATGAAACCTCTTGATGTTAAGATTCAAGGGGTTCAGCCGATTGTTAGTTTTGTAAATAGTATTTTATCTACTATGGTAAATGTTAAAATTTTGACAAAATAAGGGTAATGAATGGATAGAGTTGTTAATCAGGTCAATGAAGAAGAGATTGATTTAAGAGAACTTTTTACTGTTTTAAAAGAAAATAAATGGATTATTTTATTTATTACATTATTATTTGTAATAGGTGCGTTTGTTTTTATTTATTTTTCTACTCCTCAGTATAAAACAAACGGTACTTTAGAAGTATCTTCAAATAGTCCGGCGACTTCTAACAATGATTTATTAATGCAGGCTATGGAGTTATATGGAGGACCTAATGATATAGATACAGAAGCTGCTATTATTAAATCCCGTATGATGGTGGAAAAAACTCTTGATAAAGTTAATTTTACAAAAAGGTTTTTTATTAAGAAAAATTTAAAGAGTGTAGAAGTTTTACCACAGGATTTTCCTTTTAGTGTAAAAGTTTTGAAAGGAGAAAATATAGAATTTATTATACAGCCTCTTAATAACTATGAGTTTAAGTTAATAGCTAAGTTTTTTTATAATGGAGAAAAAAAGGAAGTTGAAACAACTTCTAAATTTAATAAATTAATTAAAAATGAATATTTTGAAATTGAGGTTGATAAAAAAGAGGCATTTGATTTAGATACCATATATAAAGTTCAAATTTTAAATAAATCTGATGTGGCAAATTCTATTATTCAAAAGCTAAATGTAGCTCCTTTATCTCCTAAAGCGAGTATTTTAAATATTGAGTTTAAGGATAATATTCCAATAAGAGCGGCTGAATTTGTAAATACATTAATGAGTGTTTATATAAATCAGAGTATAAAATTAAAAACAAAACAGGCTGATCAAACCCTTGAGTTTATTGATTCTCAGTTAAAGGTTATATCGAAAAAACTTGCTGAATCAGAGCTTGCTTTAGAAGAATTTAAGAAAGAGCATAAAGTGGTAGATTTAAATTTAGAAGCTCAAAGCTTAATGCAAAAATTAAATGATTTACAAACTCAGTTAAATCAGATTTTACTTCAAGAAAATCTTATTAAATTTATAGAACATAAGATTTTATCTTCAAAGACAACTTCTTTAGTTTCTGCTGATATTTTAGATGATCAAGTCTTAGCTAATATGATTTCTAAACTTCAACAGTTATTGTTAAAAAAACAGGATTTATTAATTGAATATACTCCAAAGTATCCTGAAGTAATTAAAGTTAATGAACAGATAAGAACTCTTAAAAAAATGATTTTAAACAGAATCAAAAATATAAAATCGGCTCTTGAAACAAAAAGAAAAACTCTTGAAAAAATGTTTAACAAATACAGTGTTTTATTAGAATCCCTTCCTCAAAATGAGAGAAAATTAATTGACCTTACAAGAGAATATCAGGTAAATGAGAAGATATATTCTTATCTTCTTGAAAAAAGGGCTGCAACTGCCCTTGCTAAATCAAGTATTATAAGCAATAATAGAATTATAGATACAGCCCTTGTGCCTCAAGAGCCTTTTAAACCTAAGAAAGCTTTAATTATAATAATCAGCTTAATTTTAGGGTTAATTGTAGGAATAATAATAGCATTTTTAAAAGAGTTTTTAAGCACAAAAATCAAATCTGTAGAAGATATTGAAAAACTTACAGATATCCCTATTATCGGTGGGGTTCCTCATAGAAAAGATAAAAAAAGAATTTTAAGGGTTATTGATAATCCAAAGTCATCTTTTTCTGAAGCTTTTAGGGTAATTAGAACAAACATTAAATTTTTATCTCCTACTGATTCGCATGTAATTTCTGTAACTTCAACAGTTGCGGGAGAAGGTAAAACCACAATTTCTTCAAACTTAGCAGGAATTTTTTCATTAGCTAATAAAAAAACTATAATTGTCAATCTTGATATGAGAAAGCCAACTTTGCATAAAGTTTTTGATATTCAAAATGATGTAGGTTTAAGTAATGTGTTAGTTGGAGAAAACAAAATAGAAGAGGTAATTCATAAAACAAAATATAACAATTTATATGTAATTCCATCAGGTCCTACACCTCCAAATCCGGGAGAGTTACTTCAGAGTGAAAATATGCATAAAGTTATTGAATATTTAAAAGATAATTTTGAAATTGTTATATTTGATACCCCTCCTATAGGGTTAGTTGTAGATGCTATAGATATTTTGCTTCGTTGTAATGTTAATTTATATGTGGTAAGAGTTAATTATTCTAAAAAAGAGTTTTTAAAAACAGCAAATGATTTAAAATACAATAAAGGTGTAAAAGGCTTAGGAATTGTAGTTAATGATATTAAAATGAAAAAAGGTGGTTATGGTGGATACGGAGGATATGGATACGGAGGATATGGATATTACGATGAAGGGTAAATATGTTTTTTTTTAAAAAAGTTAAAAAAATAAAATTAAAAACGGATATTCATTCTCATCTTCTTCCTGTTGATGACGGGGTTAAAAGTTTTGATGAAAGTGTTGAGATTATTAAAAAATTTATTTCTCTTGGATATGAAAAGCTTATTATCACACCTCATGTAATGTTTGATGGCTTTAATAACAAAACTTCTTTAATTTTAGAAAAATTTGAAGAATTAAAAGAAATTTTAAAAGAAAACAATATTAATATAAAACTTGCCGTGGCTGCTGAATATATGCTTGATGAAGAACTTATGCAAAGACTTGAAAAAAATGATATTTTATCTTTTGGAAATAATTATTTACTTTTTGAAACTTCTTATTATCAAAAACCTCTTGATTTTGAAAGTATGATTTTTAAAATAAAATTAAAAGGTTTTACTCCCGTTATGGCTCATCCTGAAAGGTATAGATACCTTGAAACACTTGATAATTTTAAACAAATAAAAGAACTTGGAGTATTATTTCAAAGCAATATAAATTCGTTTGGAGGTTTTTATGGAAAAAGTGTTTTAAAAAAAGCAAAACTTATAGCTAAAAATAAGATGTTGGATTTTTTAGGAAGTGACTGTCATTCAAACAGATATATAGATTTTATGAGTAATGTTTTAAAAAATAATTCTTTTTATAAAATAATTGAAGGTAACAATATAAAAAATAATTTAATTTAAAGGATTAAAATGAAAATCTTAGTAACAGGAACTGCCGGGTTTGTTGGGTATCATTTGGTAAATGAACTGGTTAAAAGAGGTGATGAAGTAATAGGAATTGATAGTATAAATGATTATTATGATGTAAATTTAAAATATGGAAGATTAGAAGATGCTGGAATTAAAAAAGAAAAAATAGAATATTCTCAAGCAGTTCAAAGCACAAAATATCTAAATTATAAATTTATAAAACTTAATCTTGAAGATAAAGAAAATATTGATAAGTTATTTAAAGAAGAGAAGTTTGATAAGGTATGCCACCTTGCAGCTCAAGCTGGAGTTAGATATTCTATTCAAAATCCGTATGCTTATATAAATTCAAATATAGTAGGTCATATGAATATACTTGAAACTGTAAGACATTATGGAACTGAGCATTTGGTGTATGCAAGCAGCAGTAGTGTTTATGGACTTAATAAAAAGCAACCATTTTCAACCGATGATAACGTAGACCATCCGATAAGTCTTTATGCTGCTAC
>Ga0256838_1001199_pt1 | contig 12853 bp, 13 predicted proteins | sample 4571419metaG_FD_185978 | JGI IMG/M metagenome (GOLD analysis project Ga0256838, IMG submission 185978) | Hydrothermal vent microbial communities from Guaymas Basin, Mexico - 4571-419 | ecosystem: Environmental > Aquatic > Marine > Hydrothermal vents | place: Mexico: Guaymas Basin | collected...
GTGACGCGAGCGGCGCCACCAGCATGGCCGCGGCTATACAGGAGGCGGTTGAGGCCGGCGCAGATCTCATACTGATTGACGAGGATACGTCGGCTACGAACCTGCTCTTCTTTGACGAGAGGGCACTCGGCCTCATCCGCCGCAAGACCGTGACGACGGTCTCGGAGCAAGCTCGCAGCATGGCCGAGCAAGGCATCTCTCTCATAGTAGTCTCTAGTGGCTCGGTGCCACTCCTGGCCTCTGCAGACACAGTCATAGTCATGGAGGACTACCGGGCCCGCGACGCCACCGCCGAGGCCCGGGCGCTGGCTGAGAGGCACAAGCCGCCCCAGCGCCGCTACCGCCGCCCCGCGCCGCGCCGTCTCTACCCGCCTCGCCTCGAGAAGCCCAAGCTCCAGGGGAGCTGGCTAACCGACAAGAGCCTTGAGGAGCCGCTGGATCTGGGGTTCAACGAGCAGCTGGTCGAGGAGGGCCAGTACCGCCTCCTTGTCGCGCTCACCGCTAGGGCATGGCGGTCCGCCTCTGGGAGGGGCGCCGCGGAGCTCGCCAGGTGGCTCGACGAGGTGCTGGAGCGGGAGGGGTTCCGTGGCCTGCTGGGCTCCGAGCCCGGCCCAGGCTATAGCGAGGTCAGGGGACTCGACTACGTGGCTGTGATCAACAGACTGCCTGGGCTTCGCGCCGAGAAGCTGCCCGGGTGACCGCCGTCTAGGGAAAGGGGTGTGGGTTGGTGTGTTGCTCGATGTCTCCAGCCGGGGCCCCTCCAGGGGCGCCCCCGGAGGGGTTAGGCCTGAGACCTGGATGGGACCGGGGCTCCCACCCGTGTACACCAGGCCATTTTAGCATTATAAATTTCTGTTGTGTATGAAGTGGGAGCCGTGTGGACAACGACTGTGTCAGCGGCGCCCCCTCTCGGCGAGAAGCCGCTCCACCTCCTCCCGGACCCTGGCAAGGCCCTCACGGATCTTCTCCACGGAGACGGCATAGCTGAGCCTCACGTAGCCCCTGCCAGCGGTCTCGGGGAACACAGTGCCAGGCAGCATTACGACTCCACGCTCCTCCAGCATATGGTCAACGAACTCCTCGGTCTCCATGCCCAGCCGGTCGAGGAGGCCCACAACCCTAGGGAATATGTAGAAGGCGCCCCTTGGTACATAGGGCTCGAAGCCTGGTATCCTCGAGAGCTCCTCCACCACCACATCGCGGCGGCGGCGGAACTCCTCCACCATCTCCCGGACGGGCTCCCAGGGGCCACGCAGGGCAGCGACACCCGCTCTCTGGGAGATGCTGGGGGCGCAGCTGTAGATGTTCACCGCGAGCCTGGTTAGCTTCTGGGCTATCTCCCTCCTAGCCACAAGGTAGCCAAGCCTCCACCCGGTCATGGAGAACGTCTTGCTGTGGCCGTTAATGTAGAGCACGTAGTCTCTCCAGTCGCTATGCTCAAGCACGCTCTTAAAGCCGCCCTCGTAGACGAAGTTGTCGTATATCTCGTCCGCGAGCACTATGAGGCCCTTCCTCCGGGCCAGCTCCATGAGCTCATCTACCTGGCTAGGAGAGAAGAGGGCGCCCGTCGGGTTGTGGGGGTTAGTGAGCACCACCATCCTGGTCCTCGGCGTAACCGCCGCCTCGAGAGCCTCGAGGTCGAGCTCGAAGCCCCTGCCGGGGATCCACCGGAGGGGCACGAACCTCGGCACCGCGCCGAGCGCGCGAGCGGCCTCCGGGTAGGCGGGGTAGCTGGGCTCCGGCACGAGTATCTCGTCGCCAGGGTCAAGGAAGGACGCGAGGGCCAGGAATATCGCGGTCTTGGCGCCAGTGGTGACTATCACCTCGTCGGGGGAGACGCCGGCGCCGTACCTCCCGTTGAGGTAGTCAGCTATCGCCTCCCGAAGCTCGGGTATGCCCGCCGTCTCCGTATACCCGGTGAACCTCTCGTCAAGCGCCCTCTTGCCCTCCTCTATTATGTGGGGGAATGTCGGTATATCGGGCTGCCCCACACCGAAGCTTATCACGTCTATGCCCTTCTCGCGAGCCACCCTGCGGGCCTTCGCTATGTAGACGAACCCGGCCTCGCCGCGGAGAGTCTCCACGACAGAACGGAGACCGTTAAGGACGGGAGAGTCAGCCAACCCGGCCAGCACCACGCACACGCCGCCCCCAGGAGGGGCACTTAAAGCAAAAACTCAGGCCCTCCAGGCCTTCACCCCAGCAATCCGGGGACTGGGAGACGGGCGACAAAGCCTCCCTGGCAGCACGCCACGGCCGCTACGGTAGCAGTTACGCTTATCCCCACACACGTCGTCTCCATTGGAGAGCGTTGGACGCAGAGAGGAGCTCCAAGAGATGCCACTTATCGAGCAGCTGCTTGGGGAGATGGATGAGAAGCCGGAGGAAGCCAAGAAGCTCGCCAGGAGGATAGCGGCTGACATTGACTCGGAGGGGAGTCTCTGAGAAGCCTTCCCCTGGAGGCGCTGCTCCGCGAAGCCGTGACCAAGGACAACGTGTCCAGGCTGGAAGAGAAGATAGAGACGCTAAGGGCGGAGATGAATCGCCTGGCGACCAGGGAGGAGCTCCACGCCGCGAAGGAGGAGCAACGGGGAGAGATACACCGCCTAGAGGAGAGAATGGACAGCCCTATGAAGTGGATGATAGGCCTCCTCGTAACCATATGGGGCACTGTGGCCGCGATAGGCCTAGCAGCACTGAAGCTGCTAGCAGGAGGATAAAGACCCGCCCAGCACGGCAATCACAGCCGCGAGCCCCTCTCCCAGGTGGCCCGCTGCTGCGTCTCCCTATAGAGTTCCCAAGGGACCACCTGGGTGTCCGCGGCGACGCGGACCCGGAGAGGGTCTCGACGGCACCATGGGGACAGCCAGGACTCTTATCCACCAAAGCTGAAGCAGGGGAACCCCTCCGAGAGGCAACGTAACCAGCCCCCCACGGCGGGAATAGAGAGCAAGAGGCCGTGATTACCGCGCCGCCCGCCCTTCCGCGGCCCTGCACGCCCGCATCTCCAGGCTTTCGCGGTGAGGGAGGGGAGCTGTTGAGGGCCTACGCGGTGCTGAGCGGCCTCCACCCCACGCTGCCCGGGGCGGAGCTCCGCGCGATACTGGAGGCGCTGGGCCACCGCTACCGCATCGTGGAGGAGCTGGATCTCGTCACAGTGTTCGACTGCAGCTGCTCCACGGTCAGAGGCGTGGCCTGGCGGGCCGGCCTCGTCCACGAGGCCGGCCGGCTCCTCGCAGCCGCGGAGGCCCACATCCAGGACCTCACCGAAGCCGCCATCCTCGAGCCCGACTGGGGCAAGATCCTCACCCCCGGCGACCGGGTACGGATCGTCTTCCGCCGCCTCCGCGGCTACGCCCGGGAGACGCTCCCCGACAACACGGCCAAGCTGCTCGCAGAGAGCCTCTCACCGATCCTAAAACAGCACGGCGCCACGCTCACCCCAAGGAGCCCCACCAAGACCCTGGTAGTCATAGCGACCGAGGGCATAGCGCTCCTCGGGCTACGGGAGGACACGCAGCCAAAACACCTCCTCCAAGCCACGCGGCCGAAGAACCGGCCCTTCTTCCACCCCGGCAGCCTCGACCCCCACATCGCCAGGCTCTTCGTCAACCTGGCCCGCGCCGCCCCACCAGGCCCCTACCTCGACCCCTTCTGCGGCACCGCCGGCTTCCCCCTAGAGGCCGCAGCCATAGGCATACCCTCGATACTATGCGGGGAGCTCGCCAAGAAGCTCGCCGAGGGCGCATGGATGAACCTTAAGGCCTACAACTCGGGCCACATAGCCGAGACGCTCCAGTGGGACGCCACACGGCTCCCCCTACGGGACGAGACGGCGCAGTCAATAGGCACTGACCCGCCCTACGGCAGAAGCATAAGCCTACGCGGCAAACCCCTCCAACAGCTCCTCCAGGGCTTCCTAGAGGAGGCAGCCAGGGTTCTCAGGCCAGGAGCCTACCTGGCCTACGCAACCCCACACTGGGCCGAAGACAGGGCAACCGAGTACACGGAGAAGGCAGGCCTAAAGATACTGGAGAAACACTACCAGAGAGTACACGGAAGCCTAACACGCGTCATAATACTGTCTAAAAAACACTCATAGACCGTTTTGGACCCTATTAGGTGACTGCCCCCTTCTGTTTAGGCTCTTTAGCTCTTAGCGGTGACGCTGGCAGTGAACACGTTACCGTTCTTAGTGTACACCTTCACAGTATAGGTGGTGCCAGCCACTGCGTCGCCGTTGAGAGAGACTATTATCCAGCCGTCGGCACCGGCCTTGACGGTTATAGTGCCGTCACTGTTAACTGTTATGTCGCCAGTAACACTAGCGGTGCTTATGTCGGCATCGCCCACGCCGTCAACTGCTATCTTGTAGATGGTTACGTCGCCACCCTTGTTATTGACGTGCAGGAACAGTGTGTCGTTCGTAGCGTTGATGTAGCTGTCGGGCATTATCTGTAGCTGCTCGGTGCCGCCGGTGGTTGCGCCGAAGAGGCCGGTTATCCAGCCTATCACGGCCACCGCGATGGCTATAGTCACTGCGAGTATGATTACGGTCGCTATCACGGGGCTAATACCGCGTAGCTGGGCGCGCATAGCCGCTCACCCATCGCCTCTCTCTGTGCCATTGGCCATGGAAGGTACCAGGCTTACCCGTCCGTAATAAGATATTCTCCACATGCTTTGCTGAGGTTACACTTATAGGTCGGAAACGGCTACGGACATACCCTTCACCTCGACGATATATATGGATTATCCACATTACCTAAATCGCTCAATGTATAGACTTGCTGTTGGCGTTTTATCCGCCCCGAGGGAGGCGTCAAGGTAATTGCCTTGTTTCGGCGGGGCTATGGCCTAACGTGTGGGGGCTGATGGGCTGCCGTGGCGCGTGTCGAGATTCCGCCGAGTCATCCCCGGTATCGTAGCCTCTTGCTGCGCGAGAAGATAGTTGAGGGTATGAGGCGGGGCATTGTTGTCCCGGAGGGGCTTATCGCGCATGGCCGGGGAGAGTGCTTCGATTACCTCATCGGGGAGGAGACTAGGGGCTTCGCCCTGGAGGCGATGAGGGCTGCTGTGGCGGCGTTGCTGCTCGCGGAGCGGCCCGTTGTGAGTGTGAACGGGAACACTGCGGTGCTGGCTGGCTGCGACGCGGTGCGGCTAGCGGAGGAGGTGGGAGGCCGGGTAGAGGTTAACCTGTTCTATCGGACGGAGGAGCGGGCCAGGAGGATTGCGGAGCTGCTCCGCCGGGAGTGTGGCGCGGGGGAGGTGCTGGGGGTCGAGGATGCTACGGCGCGTGTGCCGGGGCTTGAGCACCAGAGGGGCCGGGTGAGCCCCCGGGGGATACTTGTTGCTGATGTTGTGCTGGTGGCGCTGGAGGATGGGGACCGGACTGAGGCGCTGAGGCGGATGGGTAAGCGGGTTATAGCTATCGACTTGAACCCGTTGAGCAGGACCGCCCGCGCCGCAGACATAACCATAGTGGATAACGTTGTCCGGGCCATGCCGAGGATGGTGGAGCTGGCGAGGGAGATGAAGAGGCTGCCCCGCGAGAGCCTCGTGGAGATACTCGAGGGGTACGATAACCGCCGGGTGCTGGCGGAGTCGCTGGAGTACATAGCTAGGAGGCTCACCGAGCTGGCCAGGGATGAGGGCCTACTGGTCCGGCCCCTCTGAGCCAGCCTGTAGGCAGGCCATGGCCCGCGGCCCGTCGAGGAGGAGCCTTAGCCTGTTCAGCACCTCCCTGCCTACAAGGCGGCCGCCCCCGTAGAGCGGGGTCTCCACGTAGACTTCGAGCCTCTCCCCGCAGGCCTCCGCCAGGGCGTGGGCTGTGCACATGGTTACTGTGTCTGTTAGTGTCTGTTAGTGTGCGGTAACTTCTCCAGAGGCTTCGGGGAAGCTCACCTATCATGAAGAACTCGTAGTCTCCCGAGGCAGCATTATGGGGCCCTCGTAGCCCGTGTCCACTTGTAGCGGTATCTCGCCGTACTCCTCGAGAGCGGCGTTGTAGAGCCGGAGCCTCAGCACGGGTCGGGGGAGCCGCAGGCCGGGCTCGTAGCGCCAGCAGCAGCCTAGGCCGGCTCCAGGGCGCCGCCCAGCCACTCGCCCACCGCCCCCGCTCCTCGTCATCGTCATCAATACCGGGGCGCACCAGCACGGCCCTCTTGACGCCCATGGCCCGCAGCTCCCGCAGCTTCGCGGCCGCCTCCTCGAGGCTCCCGTATATGCCCGCCAGGCGCCCCTCGGCTATCACGACGTACTTGCCGTGGGCGCGGCGCCGGAGCTCCTCCCGTAGCCTCCTCCAGGCTTCGTCGTCGACATCAACGTCGGCCAGCGCGCCGCCATGGCTGCTGCGGAGCCAGAGCTCTACCGCCTCCTCGAAGGCCTGGGAGGGGGACAGGCTCTGGCGGCAGCCTCCGCCTTGAAGGCGCGTATTTTCTCCTCGCTGACCTTCTTCAACACAAGCGGCAAGGAGACCCAGTTACCCTGGGCAACCCGGGCAGCCGGTAACACCCTCCCTGGGCCCCAGGTATAAGCGGAGCGGCCAAGCCCCTCTCTCCACGCCGGGGGAGAGAGGAGGCGGAGGAATGGATGACCGCACGTGGGGCGCGCCTCTACGTGCTCGTCGATAACCGTGCCAGGCCTGGGCTGTGGCAGGCCTGGGGGCTCAGCATACTCGCCGAGACTGCCTCCGGCGGCCTCGTGTTGTTCGACACGGGGCCGGACGGGGAGACGCTTTGCCACAACGCCGAGGCCATGGGTGTGGCGCATCTCCTCTCTAGGCTTGACGTGGTGGTGATCAGTCACCCCCACCGTGACCACTATGGTGGCCTCGGCTGTGTTGCGCACCACAACCCCGGCGCCACCGTGGTCCTGCCGCCCGTGCCGGCGCACCTCGTCTCCTACGTTCGCCGCCTCGGCCTCGTGCCGGTGGTGCAGCCCCGGGGGGTCGCGGTCGCGCCCGGGGCGTGGGCCACCACGCCGCTGGAGGCTGCGATCGGGCTCCGGGAGCGGGCTCTCGCGGTCGAGACAGGCAGCGGGCTGCCGGCGGTGCTGCTTGGCTGCAGCCATCCAGGCGGGGACAGGCTTGTGGAGACGGCTCTCCGCGAGACCGGGGCGGAGCACGCGGCTCTCGCCATAGGGGGGCTGCATGAGCCGCCGCCTGCCGTGGTGGACAGGATAGCCGAGATGGCGGAGCGGATAGCGCCCATACACTGCAGCGGCTCGGCCCGCGACTACGCTGCGAGGACGTACCCGGAGAAGTACGTGGACGCGCCGGCGGGCACGGTGCTCGAGCTCTGAGCCGCGGCCGGAGCCGGTAACGGGGTCTCGGCCCCCCCGCGGGCTAGCTATGCCGTCTGGGCGGTGTAGTAGCGTTCCCCCGCCTGCCGGTGGAGCTGGCGCAGCAGACGCCGCAGGTCGCTCTTTGTTACCCCGTGGGTTTGGAGACGCTTCTCTACCGCGAGCTCGAGGTTGTAGAGGGTTAGCTCGTCGAGCCTCATGCCGCGGAGCGTGTTGAGTATCGTGTATATCTCGCTAGGGGGCGCGGCGTAGAAGACGCCGGTTAGCCAGTAGTCGGAGACGTAGACATCGCTCAGCGCTATGCTCAGCTTTACCCAGTACTTGCCTCTCCTGGCCTCGGCCTCTGCGTCGCCGCGGCGGTACCGGTAGAGCCTCCACTGCTCGGACTCGAAGAGCCCGGCCAGCTCGCCGAGGCTGGCCCGTGGCACGTGGACCCTGCCCCGGGGCTCCAGGGCCAACACCTCTGCGAGACACGCCAGGGCCTCGGCCTCGTCAAGGGGCGTGAATGCCTCGACGTAGCCCACCCTGTCTGCCGCGGTGAAGCCTACGGGTGCCCGTAGACAGGTGGAGGCCCCGAAGGCCCTGGCAGCGAGGCCCCCGAGGTCGCCCATACCCGGCACCGCGGCCGCCACATAGCTCCAGCCCGGCCTCGCCTCCATCACGGGGCCGCCAGTTATCCTCCGGTAGGTCTCCCCGGGACGCCCATGCTCGTCCCGGTAGGCCTCGTAGAGGCCAAGCACCGTGCCACCCACCGGGGCGCGGCCCAGCGCTAGGAACGGGCGCTCCTCGCGGAGGCTATACTCGAGGGCAAGCTCGCCGAGCGCGAGGAGCTCGCTCAGCCTACGGAGCCTCCCCGCGACCAGTACGGGAGAGCGCCAAGCACCTGCCAAGACCCCACCATCCTCCCGAGGGACGCAGAGAAGAACCATCAGAGGGAGGGGCCGTATAGCCCCCAGGCCCCTCCCCGCGGAGAGTAAGCATCATTACCTCTAATAGTTCCCTCTTCCCCTCTGCGGCCCACAAGTTACAGCTGCGAGCCAGTGCCACCGGAGGGTTGGTCTCTACCACCCTCCCGGGGGGCTTTGCGGCCTGGCTGAAGGCTCTGGGGGCTGCCCTTGTCTGAGAACCTTGTGGAGCGGTTGAGGAGGCTTCTCGGGCTCAGCAGCTACGAGGCACGAGCCTACCTAGCGGTGCTACGGGGCGCACATCGGCCCAGGGACGTTGCCCGCGAGGCAGGTGTGCCCCTCCAGCGCGTGTACGACGTGTTGGCACGGCTTGAAGAGAGGGGCCTAGTAGCGAAGACTGGGGATGGCTACCACGTGGTTGATCCCCGTGAGGCGCTGGGCGCTGCAGCAGAGAGGGTTGTTGCCGAGGCCCGTGTGAGGGCGGAGGAGATGCGGAGGCTCGCAGAGGAGCTAAAGGATCTTGGGGCGGGGGCGGTGAGCTATGTGAGGCTGGCGCCGGGCCTCGTGGAGGCTGTGGCCGCCGCACTAGAGGCTCTAGGCCGCTGCGTGGAGGGCCGAAAGACCTGGATCCTAACGTTCAAGGCAGTCGAGGAGGCGGATAGGCTTAGGCCACTGCTCTCATCGATTCTTGAGAGGCTGCCGCGTGGCACGAGGGTGCTAGTTAGCGCCGAGGCGAGGGTACCGCAGTGGCTGCTCAAAGAGGCCGAGGAGCGAGGCCTATCCGTGAGAAGGAGCCCAGCGGTTTTGATGGATATCCTTGTGGCGTGCGACACCGCGGTGATAGGCCTCCCGAGTGGAGGCGGAGACGCGGTCGCTGTAGTGGTGCGTAACGCCATGTTTGCGGGTGGCCTAGCCAGGCGCCTCGAGGCAGTCTGGAAGGCGGCGGAGCCCGTGCCCATTAGCTAGCTCTCGGGGCACTCCAGCCTCTCTATCACGACCTTGCACTCTGGGAGCCGGGTCTCCGGGTCGCAGTAGACGACGTAGTCCGGCCTCTCGGTGCCAGTCGCTAGGCATAGCTGCTTCTTGCGCTTGGGGCTGCTTATCCACCTAGCTTTGAGCCCCATCCCCTTCAGTATACCGGTCGTCAATCCCACCATCAACGCGCATATGAGCGGGTTCTTCTCTGCGATGTCGCGGTAGACGCAGTTCCTGGTGTAGAGGGCGTAGCGCCTGCCGGGCTCCTCCTCCCTCGCCTCCTCGAATACCTGGAACTCTACACCCATCCTCTCGACCGCGTAGCGATGACACTTCACCTCATACTCGAGTAGCCCCATTACGTCTAGGCCGCTGAGATCAACGCCCTCCTTGCGGAGCTCCTCGTGTAGCACCCGGAAGCCCCGCTCCGCGCCACGCTCAACAATGTCAGCGACAACACCGAACCCCACGTCAGCCCCGAAGGCGCGGTAAGCCAGGTCGGTAAGGCCCTTGACAACCATCTCCTGGAAGTAGGCGTGGTAGACGCGTGCCCAGTTAGCGCCCCGCATAACCTTCTTCTCCGCCAATACTCCTCGCACCCCGCGAAGGCCCAGACAGAGCCCAGAGAGCGTAACCTAGGGGGTTTAACACGGTAAGCGTGAATATTTTCGCCGACTTCAACACTAACCTAGAATGAAGTATCTGTTATTTAGGAACTATTTCTGTCTATCCGCCCGTATTTGGCGTCTACTCTAACCTTATCGCGATAGTGCTTACGTGTCCTGTTCGGGGCGAGCTACATTTACTCCACCCCCAGGACCGTGCCACCCCGGCCGGGTGGTGGAGCGGTGGCTGCTGGCCGGGGGATGCTGCTTGCAGCCGCCGCTGCCGCGGCGGCGCTCCTCCTAGCGGTCTACGCCCTCTACCTATCAGGCAGCAGCCCAGCAACCCAAGAGACGAAGGCTACAAGCGCTTCTCCTACGCAGGGTAGCGCTACGCCTCCGCCGGTGGTACGTATAGGCACCCTTAGGGGCGGCGTCTCAAGCCTCGATGTCATAGAGAAGCTCGGCCTCGACGCTAGACACGGCTTCCGCCTGGAGAAGGTATTGTTCACTAAAACGCTCGACTTGGCTTCAGCACTATCGAGGGGCGACATAGATGTCGCTGTTATACCCGCGGAGTTCGTCGCTAAGCTCCGGGAGAAGGGGAGCGACATAGTCATAATAGCCGTTGACTTTTACCAGAACCAGGCAGTTGTTGCTAGAAAAGACGTGGACGCCAAGAGCATAGAGGATCTCAAGGGTAGGAGGCTGGGAGTGTTCAAGCCGACAGGCACTTACGCCATGTTCAAGGCATACATGTCCACCGTCTATGGGCTCAACGCCGAGGAGGCCTTCAAGCTAGCCTCTATGCCGCCACCACAGCTGGTCGAGGCGTTCAAGAAGGGCGACGTTGACGCAGTGGTTATATGGGAACCCTTTGTGTCCAAACTTGTCGCAGAGTATGGCGGCCACATAGTTGTATCCTACAGCGACCTGTGGCGGAAGTGGAGTGGCCACGTAGGCGACAACGGCGTCATGATAGTCTATGCGGCCCGTGGCGACTGGGCTAGAAGCCACCCAGGCCTTGTGGAGAGGCTACAGGCTGCCCGGGCGGAGGCCGCCGAGGCATGGAACCGTGATAAGGGCCTGGCCGCCGATGTCCTCAAGGACTACGGGCTCAGCACCGGGGCCGCAGAGCTTTGCTGGAAGAGGGTAAGGATGGAGACCGAGAAGGGGCTCACAAGGAGCCTCGTAGAGAACATATTGGCAGTGTGGAGGCTGGCCCGGCAGGGTGGCTACATAGCTGGCGACCCGGAGAGGCTGGCAGAGGGCGCGTTCTGGCAGGCTGGGGGCTAGTCCTAGCAGCTGGTCTCATGCTCTGGGTTTTTCTGTCAAGGCTCTACCCGGACTTTGTGCCCTCACCATCCGCCACAATCGCGTTTCTCGTCAGCGAGGGCGTTGGGAAGTTACTCTACAACACGGTGCTCACGCTCTCACGGTCAATGGCGGGTTTTCTTCTAGGCCTTGCAGGGGCTGTAGGGCTTGGCTACCTCTACACGCTCCACCCGCTACTGAGGGAGGCCGTAAAGGCGCTCAACGTTGTGCTGCAGAGCATCTCGGTGCTTATATGGATAATAGTGTTCCTCATGCTGTTTGGCATCTATAGCCCATTGCCGCCAATACTTGTCTCCACCGCAGTCTCACTGCCCATAATGCTCTCTAGCATCGTTGCCGGCCTCGAGTCCTCCACCAGGCGGCTCATCGAGCTGGCCGCAGTGCTTGGGGCGCCGAGGTGGAGGGTGTACCCGGACTTCCTCCTCCCCTCGCTCGTCCCCAGCCTAGCGGGGGCGGCCAGGGCGGCTCTGGGTGCTGCGCTGCGGATAAGCGTAGTCGCCGAGGCCATGGGTGCGAGCGGGGGCATAGGCTACATGATAGAGAACTACTATAGCCTCGCAGAGCCTGTGGGCGTGTTCGCGTGGGGACTCCTCCTGGTCGCCCTCATGGTCACGCTGGATCAGCTTGTGTTGGCGCGGCTCGAGGGGTGGGCCAAGTCTTGGGCGACGCTGCCCCAGCGGTAGAGGCCCGCTGTGTCTCGAAGAGCTACGGCGGCAAGAGGGTACTCGACTGTGTCACCATTACCGCTGCCCGGGGCGAGCTTGTGGCCATCGTGGGGCCGAACGGTGCAGGGAAGAGCACGCTTCTCCGCATACTGGCCGGCCTGGAGCCCCCGGACAGTGGGCGCGTCAGGGTAGAGAGGCCCGTTGGGCTAGTGTTCCAGGAGAACCTGCTGCTACCCTGGAGGAGCCTGAAGGACAACATAGCCCTAGGGCTGAGGTACCACCACGTGCCCCGCCATGAGGCGGAGCGGCGGGTCCTGGAGGCCGCGCGGCTGCTGGGCATAGCCGAGTATCTCGACCGGAGGCCGGGGGAGGTGAGCGGCGGCACTGCGAGGAAGGCCGCCGTGGCTAGAATGCTCGTACTGAAGCCGGCGGTGCTGCTCCTCGACGAGCCCCTGGCGGGGCTGGACGCGGGGTCGCGTAGAAGCCTTCTGAAGGCGCTGCGGGGGGTAGCAGACGCTGGAAGAGCGGTGGTGCTCGTCGACCACAGCCTGGGCGACGTGGCCTCTGTCGCTGACCGCGTCTACGTCCTTACCCCTGGGCCTGGGAGGGTCGGTGCGGTACTGGAGCTGCGTGGGCTCCCCCTCGGGGAGAGGGGGAGGCTGGTGGCTGAGGCGCTGCTCCGCCTCGCCAGTTGACGGAGCCAAGTCTCGCCCGTGGTCGCTAGCGATTCCTTCTTATAGCGCCCCGAGTGGGTCTGTTCGGACACGGTGCCACGGTGCCTTGGAGTTCCGTCTTCTAAGGATTGACCTCTGGAACCAGAAGGTGCGCGAGGAGAAGGTCCCCGAGAAGCTCCTCCGACGCTTCCTTGGAGGCCGCGGCCTGGGCGCCTACCTGGCGCTGAGGGAAATACCGCCTGGCGCCGACCCCCTGGGGCCGGAGAACAGGCTCTACATACTCACTGGACCCATAACCGGCACCGCTGCGATAGAGAGCGGTAGGTACCATGCTGTCGCGAAGAGCCCCCTGACCGGGATACTGGGAGATAGTAACTCTGGTGGCCAGTTCGGCC
>Ga0256838_1001203_pt1 | contig 12821 bp, 15 predicted proteins | sample 4571419metaG_FD_185978 | JGI IMG/M metagenome (GOLD analysis project Ga0256838, IMG submission 185978) | Hydrothermal vent microbial communities from Guaymas Basin, Mexico - 4571-419 | ecosystem: Environmental > Aquatic > Marine > Hydrothermal vents | place: Mexico: Guaymas Basin | collected...
GGGCGAGCAAATACGCAAGGGAAACTACAAAAATCCTTGCAAAAAGACTCTCAAAAAAATACACAATTGTAAGCGGGGGAGCACTCGGAATAGACAAAGCGGCACATGAGGGGGCATATCCAAACACTATATTCGTATCCCCCTCATCCCTTGATATTATATACCCGAAATCCAATAAAAACCTAATTGACAATATTTATAAAAACGCTTTGGCACTCAGCGAATACGAAAAAAATTTCGCACCTTTTAAACATACCTTTTTACAGCGTAACAGAATTATCGTAAAAATCAGCGAGTTTGTAATAATTTCAGAAGCAAGCATTAAAAGCGGGAGTATGAGAAGTTTCGAATGGGCCAAAGAATACGGGAAAAAAGTATATGTCCTGCCGCACAGAATCAACGAAAGCTCGGGAACAAGATACCTAGCCAGAGAAAAACTTGCAGAAGTCATATGGGATATAGACGAATTTTGCAGAAATTTAGGAATTGAAGAAAAAAACAATGTTTTAACGCTTAATGAAGCTTTGCAAAAATACGGCTCCACCCTGTATGAAATGGAACTTGAAGGTAAAGTGGAAATAAAAAACGGGAAAGTGTATTTCAGTTGAAAATGGAAAATGAAAAATGAAAAATGAAATATTAATTCATCCTTTTAAGCCTGTTATTTTTGAAACAAGTGAGATATTAATACTTGGTACTTTCCCCTCAATTAAATCGTTTGAAAACGAGTTTTACTACTCTCATCCTAGAAATCAGTTTTGGGATATTCTTTCAATAATTTTTAACGACAAAAAACCTGAAAGCATCGAAGAAAAAATTGACTTTTTAAAAAAACACAAAATCGCCCTTTGGGATACTGTCTGCGAATGTAAAAGAAAACAAGGCAATTCAAGGGATGACAATCTTGAAATAATTAAACCTTGCGATATAGAAAATTTACTAAAAAATCATCCTAACATTAAAAAAATCGCCGTAACTTCCAGAACAGCCGAGAATGTAATAAAAAAATATTTTAAAAATTCTCAATTCTCAATTCTCCATTCTCCATTATACCTTCCTAGTCCTAGCCCGTTAAACGCAAAACTAAAACTACAACAAAAGGCTGAAATATGGAAAAAATTATTGGAATTGACGTAGGATTAAAAAGAATAGGTGTTGCTTTTTCAAACGGAAGCGTAGTGATACCGCTTCCCGCAATTATTAGAAAAAACAGAAACCAGGCGGCAAACGACACAATGAAACTCATTAATGAATACAAAGCAGATACACTCGTTGTGGGTCTTCCTATGACAAATGAAGAAATGCAAAGAAGAATTAAACATTTTGTAAATTTATTAGATTATAAAGGTAAAATCGTTTTTATTGATGAAAGTTATACAAGCGCTGAAGTTGAAGAGGAAATTAAAGGAAAAATAAAGTACAAAAGAGACGGAAGAATCGACTCCCTTGTAGCAAAAAAACTGATTGAAAATTACATTCTAAAAAATCAGTCCTCTTTTTGAATTTCAATTTTATCGTTTAAATGTACAATATTATAGGCATATCCGTATATACCTGCGCTGTATAAACTTAAAATAAACAGTAAGACAAATCCGACCAAAACAAACATACCCAACACAGATAAAATTAATGCACTCGGAAACACCATCATCCAAATCAAAACCAATATCATATATTTTGCGTTAAATGTTTTTTTCCAAAATTTCGGATTTAAAAATAAAAACATTTTTTTAAAAGCATCCGTAAAATTATCGCTCATATACGCTTCTCCAGCAACAGCCGGATAAATATAAAAAGTAATAATTAATAAAATAACATCAATAATTATCAGAATAACAGCCAGTGAAGATATATGCCCGGTATAATACATAGCTTCAATTTCATTACCGGCCAAAGCCCCTAAAACACCTATAATTGCAAATATCAAAATAAAAACAATTAAACTTCCTAAATATACTCCCAAAGCCATAGTCAAATTATCCATAATAAAAGATTGGAATGTAGTTTTCCTGGAAATCTCAGCCATTTCATCTTCACTATTACAATTAACAATTTTTTTAGCAAAAAACGCACCTATTGATATTATTAAAAAAGCTTCCAACAGTGAAAAAACAAATCCAATATACTGGATTGTAGATAATAACACCAATACAAATAAAACACCTATAACACCAAAACTCACCCCCAGATTGTTTTTAAAAAACACCCATGATAAATATAATGACGAATCATTACTTTCTTTCATCTTTTCTCCTTTTATTTTATTTCATAATATTGTAACACATTTTTACGTTAACTTATCATAAAATTTGTTTATAAACCCACTTTTCCCGGCTAAAAATCCTGTTAGCGTTTCAATTTCGGTAGGCTGATTATTTTCAAAATCTATCTGCATAGACATTTTACTCTCATACGGAATATTTAAAGCCTGTTTGATAACTTTTGCCTTCTCATTTTCTAAATTGACTCCATACTCTTTTGCAATTTTTATCACTTCATCCAAAAATTTTTCAACCTCATCCCTTTTTTCTTCCATAATCCAGCCTGTAGGTTTTTTATAAAAACTTTGTAATGTAGCAAAAGTAGATATAAAAAGATATTTTTTCCATACGTCTTCATCAATGTTTTTTGAAAATTTAACTTTTAGTTCACATCCGTTAAACACTTCCCTCATTTTTTCATTATCTTCCACACACAAATAAAAAAGCGGTGTTTTTTTATGAATTACTCCGAGTGATTTTTTGTTTGAAAGTATATAGATACACGCTTTTAATGTTTTGGCGTTTAAATTTTTAAACTTTTCAAAGTGCGCCACACCATTTAAAATCGGAACTATCACACTGTTTTCATTTACATACGGTTTAATTTTTTCTATTATCTCATCTAAATGATAATATTTAGTAGTTACAAAAACAACATCATAAACACCATTTACATCCAAATTCGGATAAACCGTAAATTCTTTATCAACATCAATAATTTTAAGTCCGTTTTGCTTAACCACTTTTTCGGTTTGAGGTGTCAGCATTAAACTTACATCTTTTTTGCATTCTAACAGTTTTCCGGCAAGATATCCCCCCACTCCTCCTGCCCCAACTATTAAAATTCTCATTTGTTTTTCCTTTTTTCTATAATTTTATTTGCAATTATCGCACCCCACGCAATTCCTAAAAAAAGCAAAATTAAAAAAATCTCCCCTATTAAATCTTCAAAATCAATCATTTTCACCCTCTTTAACCTTTTTTCACCTTTTTAAAATCACCCCGCATTCCGCATGATTCGTATATGGAAACTGGTCAAAAAAGGCAAACGCTTCAATTGCCCTGCCTTTTGTTAGAGTTTTCAAATCTCTTTTTAAAGTTTCAGGATTACATGATATATATATTATATTGTCAAACTCATTGACAAATTCTCTGGATTTATCATCAAGTCCCGCTCTTGGGGGGTCTATCAGCACATTTTTCAAATCGTATTTTGTAATCAAAGGAGATCTGTCTTTATATAACTTAGAAAACTCGGCGGCACTCATAGCAAGAAAAGTTATATTGTCCCTTTCATTTATATCGGCGTTATATGTTGCGGCTTCAATGGATTCTTTATTTATTTCAGTGGCTATTACTTTGTTAAACTTTTCACTAAGAGGAATGGTAAAGTTACCGTTGCCGCAGTACAATTCAACCAAATCACCTTTTAAATCGACGCTATTTTTCATAGCCCATTCAATCATTTTTTCATTCATTTGCCTGTTTGGCTGTGAAAAAGTATTTTCTATTATTTTGTATTTATATGTTTTTGAATCAATATTAAGCTCTTCAATTAAATAGTTTTTGTCAAAAACATATTTTCTTCCTTTTTTTCTGACTATAAAATCGGCATTTTTAAATTTTTCTTTTAATTTTTTAATATCTTCCGTAATGCTTTCATCCACTTTTTTATGATAAATAAGCGTTATAATAAGTTCACCTTTGGAATTACTTAAAAAATCAATCTCATATAGTTTAAATCTGAGATTATCGTTTTTTTCAATTTCTTTTAAAAGCGGTGTCATAATTTCATATATAGATTTATCTACGATTTTACACTCTTCAATAGGAATAACCCCTCTTCCGTCTTCCTTTCTTTTTCTCATGGCATAAAAACTTTTATCACCCTCATGCCAAACCCTAAACTCCGCTCTTGCCCTGAAATGCTCGTCACTTCCGTAAACCACCTCAATTTCAGGCATTTCGAATTCACCAAACATCTCTTTTAATATTTCACTTTTCATTTTTAACTGCTCTTCATAGGGCACTTCCCATAAAACACAGCTGCCGCATTTTCCAAAACTTTTACAAGTCATTTTACTCCTTTATTTATATCTTCACAACTTTCCTATTTAAAGCTCTGCACCAGTCCCATAACTATTAGATTCCATCCGTCAACCAGTACAAACACAAGGATTTTAAAAGGCAGCGAAATCATCACCGGCGGCAGCATCATCATACCCAAACTCATAAGAATTGAGCTCACCACCATATCGATAATCAAAAACGGTAAAAATATCAAAAAACCTATTTCAAACGCCGTTTTCAATTCACTGAGCATAAAAGCGGGTATCAAAATGCTCAAAGGCACATCGTCTATTGTTTTAGGATTAGGCAAATGTCTAATCCTAAAAAAAAGAGCCAAATCTTTTTCCCTTGTGTTTTTTATCATAAATTTCTTAAACGGTTTTACGGCTTTATTAAACGCTTCATCATATCCTATTTTTTCTTCCACATAAGGTTTGATTCCATTATTGTATGCCTGTTTTGCGTACGGTTCCATTATAAAAAACGTAAGTACAAGCGCCAAAGAGACAAGAAGTGTGGTCGGTGGGGACTGAGGTGTACCCAAAGCCTGACGTAAAAAGCCAAATACTACCAATAGTCTTACAAAAGATGTCATTACCAAAATTATGCTAGGGGCTAATACCAACAAGGTTAACAATATTGTTACGTTTAAAACACTTACAAGCTGCTTTGGTGTTTCAGGTGCTGATAACGACAGATTAACGGTTGGAATCTGAGGTGCCGCAATAATTAAAACAGGAATCAGAATAAATAACAGTTTTTTCATTTAATTCCTATTTTTTCGTATTGTCAAGAACGGATTTAACAACTTTGTTTTGATATTTTTTCTTTTTGGCAAAAAACCATATTTCAACCCTTCTGTTTTTAGCCCTTCCCTCAGGCGTCGCATTGGATGCAACCGGATGATACTCCCCGTATGCCGCGGCACTGAGCTGTTTAGGACTTACACCGTCTTTTATTAATATTTTAAGTACGCTAATTGCTCTTGCAGCACTAAGCTCCCAATTGTCCGCATAAGGCGAAGTGGCAGGCGGAGGCTGGTTGTCGGTAAATCCTTTGATTTGTATTTCCACATTTTTTGGCAAATACTCTTTTATTATAAGTGCAATCCTTTTTAAAAACAAAAGTGAATCTTCATCACTTATCTGCGCACTTCCCGGTTTAAAAGTAATATCAGCTGGAAGTCTTATAAAAAAGCCTTCTTCCCCCTCTTCCATGACAATTGCAGGTCCTTTTCCACCGGCGGTAAACTCTCTAAACTCGGCAATTGCCTGAGAAAGTTTATTAACCGTTTGAGCGGTTTCGTCTGTTTTTTCTATAGGAGTTGCTTTTTGAATTCTGTTACGGCTAACTTCAGTCTGAGTTCCGCCCTCAAGTACGCTAAGTGCCCCGGCAAGGGAACCTATTGCCTCTTTTACCTTTTTTGCATCCATAGTGGACATAGATAATAATAAAACGAAAAAACATAAAAGAAGACTCATCAAGTCCCCGAACGTCGCCAACCATTCGGGCATACATTCAGGACATTCGCATTTACATTTTTTAGCCATAAACTTTCCTATTCAAATTGTGACTTTCTTTCAGCCGGCGGTAAGAAACTCAACAGTTTCGCTTCTAATGTCCTAGGATTATCCCCGGCCTGAATCGACATAATTCCTTCTATTATCATGGTTTTTGCAAGAATTTCGTCATCATTTCTTAAACCTAATTTATTTGCTATAGGGCCTCCGAAAATATTACCGATCATCGCACCGTAAAGAGTGGTCAATAACGCAACCGCCATCGCAGGACCAATAGCCGAAGGGTCGGACATGTTAAGAAGCATCGCAACAAGACCGACAAGGGTTCCAATCATCCCGAACGCCCCGGCAAGTCCCGCCCAGCTGCCGAAAATCGAAGCCATTTTTTTATGTCTTGCGTCCATCTGCTCAAGATCAATTTCTAAAAGCTCCCTGATTGTATCGGGCTCGTTTCCATCAACCGCCATGGAAAGACCTTTTTTCAAAAATTCGTCTTCTTCGTTAGCGGCAGCCTGTTCTAAAGACAAAATACCGTCACGCCTAGCCTGAGTAGCATAATCCACTAATTTTTTAATTAATTCTTCATAATTAGGCTGATAAGTAGGTTTAATAGCAATCATAAAAATTTTTGCGAATTTTGTCATCATTTCCATTTTATTTGCAATAAAAAGAGCCATTAAAGACCCTAGCACAACGATTAATATCGACTGACCGTCAATATACGGACCGATACCGACCCCCATTGCCATAGCGGCAATAATCAGACCGAGCGAGCCAACGAGACCGATTACAGTTGCTAAATCCATTAAAATAGCCTTTTTTGCTATAATTATATCAAAAAAAGGAAATTTATATGCTTCAAATTATAATTTTAGCCGCAGGCAAAGGTACGCGAATGAAATCTCATACTGCAAAAGTATTACATAAACTCTGCGGCAAAAGTATGATTGAATATATAATAGAAGAGTCTTTAAAATTAACTGACAAAATTGACGTAGTATTGAATCACCAATTCGAAAAAGTAAAAGAAATAATTTCAAACTATCCCGTAAAAATCGTAAAACAGAATTTAGAAAATTTCCCAGGCACCGGAGGAGCGCTAAAAGGAGTGGAAATTACGGGAGATAAAATTTTAGTATTAAACGGGGATATGCCTCTCATTCAGGCAAACGAACTTGAAAAATTCATTGAAATCGATGCAGATATCGTCATGAGCGTTATGAATTTACAAAACCCGGACGGTTACGGAAGAGTGGTAATTAAAAACGGAAAAGTTCGAAAAATTGTGGAACAAAAAGACGCAAATGAAGAAGAATTAAAAATACCTTATGTAAATGCGGGCGTATATCTTTTCAAAAAAGAAATACTGCAAAAATACCTTCCTAAATTATCAAACCAAAACGCGCAAAAAGAGTATTACTTAACAGACATAATAGAAATGGCCGTAAACGACGGTATGAACGTAAAAGCAATAGAAGTCGACGAAGAAAACTTCAAAGGTATAAACTCAAAACTAGATTTAGCAAAAGCCGAAGAGATTATGGCAAGACGAATTAAAACATTTTGGATGAAAAACGGCGTAATTATGCATCTTCCCGAAACAATCTATATAGACGCATATTCGAGTTTTGAGGGTGAATGCGAAATAGGAAACGGATGTGTTATTAAAAAATCGGTTATAATCGAAAGTGAAATAAGACCTTTAAGCGTTGTTGAAGAAGCGGTAATCAAAAACAGCGGCGTAGGTCCGATGGCTAGAATCAGACCAAGAAGCGAACTTACAGATACTCACATAGGAAACTTCGTTGAAGTCAAAGCTTCAAAATTAAACGGAGTAAAAGCCGGACATTTAAGTTATCTCGGCGACAGCGAAATAGATGAAGGCACTAATATCGGGGCCGGAACTATTACATGCAATTATGACGGAAAAGCCAAATACAAAACAAAAATCGGCAAAAACGTATTTGTTGGAAGCGATACACAGCTAATCGCACCGGTTACTATTGAAGACGATGTAATGATAGCAGCCGGAAGCACGGTAAATAAAGACATTAAAAAAGGCTCTCTTGCAATAAGCAGAGCCCCACTTAAAATCATTAAAAATTTTTATTATAAATTTTTCGGGAGAAAATAGTGAACATATTAATCGGCATAACGGGCAGCATTGCGATTTATAAAACATGTGAATTAATAAGGCTTTTTATAAAAAGAGGAGATAACGTCCGCGTGGTAATGACACAGGCGGCAACTAAATTCATCTCTCCTCTCACTTTCGAAACATTAACCCGCCAAAAAGTGCTGATTGAACAAAACGAAAACTGGGCAAGTGAATTAAATCATATCGATTATGCCAAATGGGCTGATATTTTTATTATAGCCCCCGCCACCGCAAATACAATAAATAAAGCGGCAAACGGAATTGCCGATAATCTTTTGCTTCAGACATATCTAGCATGCCCCGCCCCAACCCTTTTCGCGCCTGCGGCAAATACCAATATGTATATGCACAAAACCACACAGGAGAGTTTTAAAAAACTGCCTATAATAGAAGCCGACGCCGGACTTTTGGCATGCGGGGATGAAGGTATCGGCAAAATGGCTGAGCCGGATGAGATATTTTTAAAGGCTTTAAGGGAAATTAATAAAGATGAATTTTGGACAGACAAAAATGTCGTAATCACAGCGGGAGGAAGTATAGAAAAAATTGACGACGTAAGGTTTGTGAGCAACTTTTCAAGCGGTAAAATGGGTGAGGCACTTGCAAAAGCCTTCTATATAAAAGGAGCAAACGTTGTTTTAATCTCCAGCAAAGACCATAATGTTACCAAAGAAATAAAACAGGTAAAAGTATCAAGCGCAAAGGATTATTACGAAGCCATTTTAAACGAAACCCCCGATTATCTGATAATGGCCGCCGCCATTGCGGATTTTAAACCTAAATACACCCCCGGCAAACTTAAAAAAGATACAATCGGTGATAAAATGATACTTGAAATGGAAAAAAATATCGATATTTTAGAAGCCTTAAAAAATAAACCTTATAAAAAAATCGGCTTTAAAGCCGAAAGGGATGAAAAAAACGCTTTTGAATACGCAAAAAAAACACTTAAAAAGAAAAATCTCGACGCAATATGTTTAAATCTTCTTACTAAAAACGATTTTGGAAGCGACGAAAACGAAATTATTTTTATAACCGAAAAAGAAACCACAACTTTCCCTCAGGATTCAAAAGAAAATATCGCATTAAAGCTTGCTGATGCCGTTAAACGTATCTAAACTCGGAAAGGTTTTAAAAACCTTAAACAGACTAGAAGGCATTAAAGAATTTAATGCCGCTCTGCCTGTTAAAATCGAAGTACAAAAGCAGATAAATCCGATAAGATATTTAATCAAACTCGGAAACAGGGAAGTTGAGACAAAAAGCAACATTCCACTTGAAGTCGGAAAAAAATATTTCGCAGAAATAAAAGAAATAAAATCAAAACTCCAAATAAGCAATTTAAAAGAAATTCCGGAAATTCTAACAATTTTAGACAAAATAAAATTTATGAATGAAAAAGACAAAACTTTAAAACTTCACACTTTTTCCAAAGAAGAAATACTGCAGCATCTTGCTAATTCAAATAATAAAACGGAATTCATATTTTTTACCAATATTTTAATGGCTTTTCAGCAAAAAATTTTTCATTTAATTATAAACGAAAAGAAAAAAGCGTTTATGCAGTATAAATATTCCAAAAACAAGGTAAAATTTTATGCCGTTTTTAATCATTTAGGAGAATTAGAGGGTGAAATTACAACGGGCACCTTAACCGTTTATTCGCCTTACAACGCTACATTGCAACTGATTGAATTATATAAAGACGAGATTGACATGGAAGTTTTTTTATACAAAAAAGAAGCAAAACCGATATATGTTTTTGCTGATAATTTAATTAATTTAAAGGTATGAAATGCATTTAGCCATTATAATGGACGGTAACGGGAGATGGGCGAAAAAAAGAGGTCTTAAAAGAATAGAAGGTCATAAAAAAGGTGCGAAAGTAGTAAAGGAAATAACCACATACTGTGCTAAAAACGAAGAAATATCAATTTTAACCCTCTATGCATTTTCTACCGAGAATTGGAAAAGACCGAAAATGGAAGTGGAATTTTTAATGAAACTTTTGGATAATTACCTAGAAAAAGAACTTGACACATATATAAAAAACGAAATTAAATTTGAAACAATAGGTGATATTTCAAAATTTTCAGACAAACTTAAAAAAAGAATCGAAATCACAAAAGAAAAAACAAAAAACAATAAAAAACTGACCCAGGTTTTAGCCCTGAACTACGGGAGTAAAAACGAAATCACAAGAGCCGTTAAAAAAATTATCGAAAAAAATGAAGAAATAACCGAAGAAAATATACAAAACAACCTTGATATAAGCAGGGATGTCGACCTTTTAATAAGAACAAGCGGTGAAATAAGACTCAGTAATTTTTTACTTTGGCAGTGCGCTTATGCCGAAATGTTTTTTACAAACACCCTTTGGCCGGATTTTACTTCCGAAGAACTTGATAAAATTATAAAATTGTTTCATTTAAGAGAAAGAAGATTCGGGGGGATATAAAAAAAGTGAAAAATGAAAAGTGAAAATCCGGTATATTTAACTTTAAAAACCTTAATAACAAATATAGCAATTTCACTTTAAGCTGATAAATAAGGAGAAATAAAAATGGAAATATTTTTTATATTTATTTTAGGTTTATGCATAGGAAGTTTTTTAAATGTCGTTATTTACAGGCTTCCTAAACAAAAAAGTATTATTACTCCGCCTAGCAGCTGTCCGTCCTGCGGGGAAAAAATTAAACCGTGGCATAATATCCCTATTATCAGCTGGCTGATACTCAAAGGCAAATGTGCAAATTGCGGGGAAAAAATATCCGTAAGATATCCTGTAATTGAATTATTAACCGGTATAATTGCGTTAATTGTTTATAAAAAAACCGGGTTAGATATTTATTTTATTACTAATTTCGGGGTTTTTGCAACACTTCTGGCTTTAAGTATGATAGATTTCGATTATAAAGCCGTTCCGGATTCTTTAAATCTCTTGGCATTAACGCTTGCTTTTTTTACAAATAACAATATTATCGATAATTTTACGAACGCATTAATTTTAATGGGCGGTATGAGCCTCATTAGATATTACGTATCCTATTTTATAAAAAGAGAAGCGATGGGTGAAGGGGATATAATAGTCGGTGGCACAATGGGAGCGCTTTTAGGAATAAAACTTGCATTAATAGCCCTTTTTATAGGTTCGGCACTTGCAATCTTTCCGTCTATTTTTAACAGAATAAAAAATAATGATGTCGAACTTCCGTTTATTCCTTTTCTGTCGCTAGGTACGTTTATTGTATGGATATTCAGTGATTACTTTACAATACTCTGGAGCAATATATATGGATAGACTGTCAAAGTATCTTATTTTCAGTTTCTGGCCCATATTTATAACAATTTTCCTGGTACTTTTTTTAATTACATCAATTATAATAATCATATCCATTTCAAATATAACATCAAATATACACATCACATTCGGTGAACTTTTTAAAATGTATTTACTCTCACTTCCAAAAGTATTATTCATAACCCTTTCAATTTCTTTTTTTATTTCCACCGTTTCGTTATTTGCTAAACACAGCGAAACACAAGAACTTATTGCCTTATTTTCATCAGGCGTAAAACCGCTTGCATTATTAAAACCGTTTTTACTTCTTTCGTTTTTTTTAACATTAATTAATTTGATTATTTTATTTATTTCTATTCCGTATGCAAAAACAGCGTTTATAAATTTTAAAAATAAAAAGCAGCAGATTGCAAAATTCAATTTTCAAACTTCACAGGTATCCCAAAGATTCGGCGAATGGAACATATTCATAACATCTAAAAAAAACAAATATTATGAAAACATCATTTTATATAATAATAAAAAAAACCAGCTAATATTAGCTAAAAATGCAAAACTGAAAAATAAAAATTCTTATTTAAACTTCGAGCTTCAACAAGGCAACATATATTCCCTTGATAAAAATATAACTATTAATTTTACAAAAATGCAAATAAACCAGCAAATACCCCGAAGCAGTTATTCGATTTTCAATTTCACCAAATATTTCAAAAACTTCAAAAAACTTTTTGCTTTTTATCTTCCTTTTGCACTTATGCCTTTAAGTTTAATTTTTTTTATACCGCCTATTTCTTTTTTTCATCCACGAATTCATAAAAACAGATCTTTAATTTATGCAATACTTCTTATTGTGATTTATTTAACAATAACAAAAATTTCATCATCTTTAGCGGTTAATTTTTTTATTTGTATTGCATTTATAATTATCGGATATATTTTTTTTAAAAGGAAAACACGATTTTAAAAGCAATAATCAGTTACGACGGCAGTAAATTTTACGGTATGCAAAAACAGCCAGATAAAATAACCGTACAAGGCACATTTGAAAAAGCACTTGAAAAACTAGATATTTATTCGGCAGTTTTACATGCAGGAAGAACCGACAGAGGAGTTCACGCTCTAAACCAGGTAATCAGTTTTAAAACTCCGTCTTTTTGGAATAAGGAAAAACTATTAAAAGAACTGAATAAAATTCTGCATCCAAATATACACATAAAAAAAATTTATAATGTTGATGATGATTTCAATCCAAGATTCGATGCAAAAAAAAGAAGTTACAGATATATTTTAAATCCGGATTTTAGTCCTTTTAATGCAAATTATACAACATATTATCCCAAAAAAACAGATTTAAAACTTATAAAAAAGGCATTAAAATTATTAGAAGGGCAGCATGATTTTGAATATTTTGCAAAAACAGGAAGTAATGTAAATAATTACATCAGAACTATATACAAAACCGATGCTTATACATACAAAAATCTCACTATCATAAAAATCGAAGGAAACGG
>Ga0256838_1001204_pt1 | contig 12815 bp, 17 predicted proteins | sample 4571419metaG_FD_185978 | JGI IMG/M metagenome (GOLD analysis project Ga0256838, IMG submission 185978) | Hydrothermal vent microbial communities from Guaymas Basin, Mexico - 4571-419 | ecosystem: Environmental > Aquatic > Marine > Hydrothermal vents | place: Mexico: Guaymas Basin | collected...
AACAAAAACTTATCAATACGGCAAGATGGCTTGAAAATAAAAAAATAACCCCGATAGGCTCGGTAAAAAATATAGAAATATTTCAAATATCAGACCCAAAAGACAAATATGACTTAATTCATAAAAAGTCCCTTAAATTTTTAAAAAATTATGAAAATTTAATAAAAAAACCCTTGAATTAAAATCAAATTTTGTCTATAATTTCACCCACATAACAAAGAGTTGTGAGAAAAGACCCGTTAGCTCAGTCGGTAGAGCATCTGCCTTTTAAGCAGAGGGCCGCTGGTTCGAATCCAGCACGGGTCACCATCCGTCCCCATCGTCTAGTGGTCTAGGATACCGCCCTTTCACGGCGGCGACACGGGTTCGAATCCCGTTGGGGACGCCACTTCAAAAAATATCAATTTTAAACATTGACACTTTTTATAAACTCGGTCGCTTAGCTCAGCTGGGAGAGCACCAGCCTTACAAGCTGGGGGTCGCAGGTTCGAGCCCTGCAGCGACCACCACCTGCAATGCAAAGCTGGAGCCGTAGTTCAGCTGGTTAGAATGCCGGCCTGTCACGCCGGAGGTCGCGGGTTCGAGTCCCGTCGGCTCCGCCATTTAAATTATCTTTTAAAGTGTTTGGCACTGAACATATTAGACTTAAACTCTTTTTCTTAATTTAAACAACCTGGTTTAAAAGCAAAAAAGGTATATGTCAGTCTTTTTTGTTAATTTTCTGACAATTTAACTGACAAAAAATTTTTTAAACATTGATTTCTTTTAAGTTATACTTGTTACAACATTATCTAACAATCATGCCTTTTCCAATTTAATATTGATTTGATTGTTAGATAATTACATCAACTTTGTTATTTAAACTTTTATCATATTTTATGTTTAAATAATGTAAAATCCTTTGCTTAATTTATTATATTCATTTTCTAAATAACTATCAATTTTTTCTAAATCTAAATGCCCTTCATTATACCAAGCAACCAATTCCTTTAAAGCTAAATTTCCAAACCTTACCCACCCTAATAAATTTGTTCTAGATAAAAAATTGACCAATTCTCCTCCCGATTTTAAATACGCATCTGCTCCGTCCATTAAACACAATACACCATGTCCGACTAAAAGCATTCTTCTTAATTCCGGAATTGAAGCGTTAGGCATACATTCACTCCAATCTTTTTTATGATAAAACCTTCTTTTCATTGTAAACATAAATCTTATTAATAGTTCTGTTATTAACACCGGAATTGCCATACTAATACCATGCCTAAAATCATAACCTTTTTCAAACACTTCACTCGTAATCATTGCAAAAGTTTGTCTGTCTTTTTTACCAAAATGTCCAAAATTCATTGATTGAAATAAATTATAAAAAGGAATAGGGACACCTGTCCCTCTATTACCTTGTCCTACTGTTCCCGAAGAACCTGTCCAATCTGACATAATATGCCCAAACCAATTAGCAAATCCACAGAAAATCTTGGCAATAAAATTGTTACCTTGTAATTCAAAAGTTTCTGTATCAATTGTAATTATTTTCCCATTACTTACAAAAGTTGAGGTACTTGTAAATTGATTTAAAATTGAAAAAAATAATCCAATTAAATCAGGTGAATGTCCTAAACTTTTTAAATGATGGTTTTTTAAAGTAAGATTTTTTACAATTCCTTTAGTGGCTTGAGTAGTCGCTTGGTCGTAATTTATCTTAAATTTATTCTCTAAAAAACCTATAGCACTTGCAGTAGTATTACTTCCTTTTTCTAATGCTTTATTTTTATCCCATCCTAAAAACTCAGCAAATTTTTCAGTAATTTTATTTGCCTGTTCATCAACAATATTATCTAACTTACTATCTCCCGGTGCTCCTACAAACAAAATATCTATTAATCCTCCTATAACACCACAAGTTCCAGCAATTAAATAATCATATTTATCACATTTTGCATTTTTATAGGTAAATTCATCTTGAATTCTTTTATAAATTTCCTTTTGTTGAGATAAGGGCATTAAATCTCTAAAAGGATCATCACTTAATTTAATATTATGTTTTTTAATATAATTATCAACTAGTGTATTATATTCGTCCCACGATGTATTATCATCTATTTGTATAAAATCAATTTCTGAAATTTTTCTAGAACGATTAATTTCTATATTATCTAATTCATTATTCATTAACAGCATTTCTTGTTCGATTTCTTCTGTGGTAACTATACTTTCATTATCTAGTAAATTTTCCATATTGTTTAATAATCCATCTAAAATTTCATCATTGTTATTTTGTTCACTTTCAATTTCAGACAATAGATTTTTCATTTCATCAAGTTTATTAGTAGTAGTATCTAATTGATATTTTTGTATATTTAAAATTTTAGCACTATTTTCTAAAACTTCTTTCATTTGAAAACACCTTTTATTGTGCTAGTTAATTTTGAGGTAGCAATATTTGCAACATCAAAATAACCAATATTTTTAAAAATTTCTACCAATTCATCTAAAATATTATTTTCTATATTATCCTTTAAAACCCATTTTTTAACTAATTTACCATTTTCTTCAACTTCTCTTTCTTCATAATTACTTAAAACAAAATTTAAAACATCTTTTTGTGTCGGTTCACTTAACATTTCTCTAATTCTTTCAATATCCAAATATTTTGGACATTTGATTTTTAAGGAAGCATTGGTCAATGTTTGAGATTTTTTGTCTACGCTTTTTAATGCACCTTGAAATTGAGCAATCATTTTTACTAATTTTTGAATTTTTTGAGACTGAGTTTCATGCTTCAATAAAAGTTCATTTAATTGAGTTATTAAATAATTAACATCTTCTATAATAAAACTCATTGTTTTTTGGGTTTGTTTTAAAACATCCTGTAACATCATTTCTTTAAATCTATATTTTTCTATTTCGTTTGCACCAGTTAAATGTTTTATTCCTTTGTAAGACAACACTCCTATTAATGCAACAGCTGCCAATCCGCCAGTCATTCCAAATCCTAAACCTAATGTCGCTAAGCCAGAGGTAATACCAGCTGCCGAAAATCCAACTACAGACCCTGAAAGGTAAATAGCTGCAAGCGGAACACCTACTGCCGCTCCTTTTGCGGTTAGTTCTTTAAATTGTTTTTTTATTTGATTGTCATCCATATCTTCATATAAAATTTCATATTCTTTTTTTATAGAGTCTAAGATAAAATCTAATTTTTCATTTGTTAAATTAAATAAATAACGATAATTATCAATAAATTCTATATCATTAATTTTAATGTTTTTATAAGAATTTTTATCTACTTTTGTACTAAAATAAATGTTCACAATATCTTTAATTAAAGAAGTCTGAATATTCTCAAAAGAAGCTTTTTCTTCGTTTTCAACTATATGTTGTAACCTTTCCATTAAATAACTGATTTTTTCCATATTTTCATCATTAATATTTGTTATATATTCTCTAATAATGTATCTTGATTCTTTGGACATTTTAATTCTAGTCATTAATAGAAACAATTCTGCAAGTTCTTTTTTATCAATTTCTTTGTCATCTATATATGCCATATTTACTAAAATTTTTAAATATAAAATTTTTAATTCTTCCGACATTTCAGCAATCTCTTTCAATTGATCTGTTTCTTCAAATTTTCCAATTTTAATAATTTCATTTAATAGGCTTTCAAATTCTCTATAATTAAATTCTCCTACAAATGCTTTGTTTTCAATTTTAAAAATATCACCATTTTTGAAATAAAATTTTAAGATACTATTTTCTTTACCTTTTTTATCATAAGTTTGAATAAATTCAACTTTTTCCAAATCTGAATAAAATATTGTAATAGGATCAGATAGCATTTCTCTAAGAATTAATCTTTCTCCAGTAAACACAAACCCTTCATCTGCAGCACCAAAAATAGTATTATCATAAATAGCAATAATACTTTTCCAAAAATCTTCACATTGAAAAGCTTTAATTACATTTTTCATTTTTTTTTCGGGTATATCTGGAACAATATAAACATCTTTATTAAGTCTTCCTATATTTCTAACTTTTTCTTTAATTAATTTAGTTACATCCATAATTTTCTCCTTTTATTTTCTTTTATTCAAGTTTTCAAAAACTCTATTCTCAATCGGATTTCTAAAAGGTTTTGAATTTGCAATTTTGCATTCTTCTTTGTGTTTAGGATATTATACATTTTGAAAAGTAATACCTTTTAAATTCTACACTGTGATTTTTTTTGCTCATTTATATGAGCTTTTAATCTTTTAGACATATTTTACCATTTTATTTCGTTTGTATTTCAGAGAACATTATAAATTTTTTTATCTCTCATATTCAAACTTTTCATATAATTCTTTAGCTACAGCATTGACTTGATTCTCTTTTTCTTTTGGAACAATAGGTTCATTTAGATTATCATCTAAATATTCAATACATTCACCATTGTCTATTTGTATTTGTGAATCTTTTCTTAACTCATTTAACTCTTTTGCCTTATTAAAAGCTGTTTCTCTCGATAATTCATCAACCACAACATAATAAGCTGCCTCTTTAATAATATTTTCAAATTCTTTTTCTCTAATCTCTTCTTCTTGAAGTTTTACCATTAGACTTGACCCTATTCCCATTTTATATCTCCTCGTATAATAAATTATCCAAACATTTTACACTAAAAGGTAAGAAAATTTGGATTTTGATTAAATTTTTAATAAACAACGAACAGTGTTTGCAAAGTTACTTATAATTCACAGTTAAGCAGTCAAATGACAGCTCGTTTCTTCTTATGAAATTTTACTTTTTTTAATCACTTCATCTTTTAATACAATAACTTCATTACACCCTGACAAAATTTTACTTTAGTCAATTATTCTCTCTCAAAGTAAAGGGAGAAAATTTATCAGTTAAGAAAATTTAAAAGTTTCATCCTTTTCCCTTAAACTCTTAAAACAATTTTAACACAAAAAAAACGAAATTAGTTTTCGTATTTTAAATTAACCAATATATCATTTTAATAATCTCTTTATTTTCATCTAAATTTTCGATAGGTATAAAACCATTTTCTTCATAAAAGCTAATAATTTTTTCATTATTAATTGCATCTAATAAAACAAATCTCCCGTTAAAGAGATAATAACCTTTAATAATTGTTTTTAATGCCTGTTTTAATAATATTTTTCCTATTTTTTTATCACAAGTATCACTTTTTCCCAACTGACCTATCAAATAACATGGAAGGCATTTCAATTTAATATTTTCTTGTCCGTATAAAATCGTTATTGTTTCTTTTGAAAACTCTTCTACATAAAGAGAGGATATTGATATGGTAAAATATGCAACCGTTTCTTTGGTGTTTGTATCAACATACAGATACGTCCTGCTTCTTCCCTTTTCTTCAAATAAAACAGCTTTATTGTGTAAAAAAGACTCTAAATCCTTATTTTTATCACAATGAAAAGTTTTTAGAAGTTTTTTGATTTGAGATTTAGAAGTAAAATTGAGCAGTTCTGAGAGTGGAAAAAGTTTATATCTCATTTAACCAGTTTAAGTTATGATGTTTTATTGTTTTCTTATTATTTACACGCTTTTTTGATTTCTTTTTTTTAAAAGATTCTTTTATTAATTTATCAGACTCTTTTGGCAGAATAATTGTTGGATTTTCAATAGTTTGAGTCATTTTCTTCTCCGTTTTTATAAAATTATAACAAATTTATAAAGTTTCAATCTCTTTTAGCAAAATATTTTTAATTTTGTCTTTTAAATGCTTATCTTCAAGCTCAATCATTGTGAGGTGTTTTTTAACAAACTCCACAAGCTCTTTTATATGATAATATTCAAATTTAAACTTTTCTTTTTCGAAATAGTTTTTAAATTCTTTTTTTACTTTTATAACCGTACTTTTTTTATTATGGTTGAAATATTTAGAATCAAAATTTATATTGATTTGTTTATTTAGGAGATTGTCATTTAAAGAAGTAAAAGAAGAAATGGAGTTTATATGAAAAGTTTTGATTTTTTCTTCTTTTAAATCATATCCGAAAAGATACCATCTTAAATCAAAGTTTCCTATTTTCAAGGGATGAATTGTATAGCTTTTGCTTTTATATTCAATATTTAGAGAAATATTTTCTTTTATAAAATAAAGATAAGCTTTTAAGCTTAAAATATCAAAACTTTCAATTTTTAAATTTGATACTATATTTTTGTTTTCTTTAAAGAAAATTTTTTTTATTTCATTCTCATATTTTTTAAAAATATGAAGATTAACCGAAAAAACAAACTCTTTAAAAAGCTCAAAAAGCTCGTTTTCTAAAAGTGATGGTTTTTCTTTTAGTTTGTATTCTCCTTTTTTAATTTTTTCTATTTCATAATATTTTTGAAGTGTTTTGATATAGTTTTGAATACTCCTGATTGTAACGTTTAATTCTTTAGCCGCTTCTTTGACTTTCACACTATCACTGAACAAAAATTTAAAATATAATTTTTCAATATTTTTTTGCATCTTTAAATCTCTTATAATTTTCTATTTCGTCTTTTAACTGTTTTATTACAAATGAAATTACAAATGCATCGTCTATAAATCCTATCCCCGGTAAAAAATCGGGGATTACATCAAAAGGCAGGACAACATATGCAAGCGCACCTGCTATTGTTGCGTAAGTTGCAGCTGAAAGTGAATATTTTTTATCCGTAATCATTTCAAAAAGCAGTTTCATATCATTTATGAAACTTAAGTTTTTGAATTTTTCAAAAAAACTCTCTACTTCTTCTTCTTTGAAAGAATCTTTTAAATTTTCAACTAATTTCAGTGCTTTTTGTTTTTCTTTTTCCGTCATTTTCTTTCTTTTTTATTTGTATTTTAACAAAATTATTATTAGTTGATTTTGATTTATTTTTGTTTGATTCATTATCCCCCATTTCTTCATAATCCCTTTCAACTTTAAGTTTGGCATTTTCAATCTTTGATTTTTGTTTTTAAGATTTGATTTTTTTCTTTTTCCTGTTTGAGTTCCTTTTTCAAGCTGTTTAACTCTGAAAACGGCTTTGATGAATTCTTTGCCGTAGTTTTTTTCGGTGGATATGTGACTATCTTAGATACTCGGACACAAAGATTCGTACGAAACTCTTTCAACCTATGCGAAATACATAAAAAACGAACATCTTAAAATCAAAAGAAACACAAAACTCTACTGACAATTCTACTGACAGCATAATGAAAACACATAAATTCGATGTTTAAGAAATTTCCCGTCGGCTCCGCCATTTAAATTATCTTTTAAAGTGTCTGTCACCATATTAATAAACTCTGCGAAGTATTCAGTTATCAGCAAATTAAATTTTAGCTGATGAATACCAATGTTAAATAGTGAGTTTTAAGTTATGAGTTTTGAATTAAAAATATTTTAATTTTAAATTCTAAATCCTTAAATATCTAACAATTACTACTTTTCTACCTACTGAATACTTACTGTTTACCGAAAATTTGTATAATACCAAAACACAAAACAACTCTTACATTCACCTTTTCTTTTCCTCCTCTCCCTCATCTTTTCCTGCTCTTTTCCTCCCAAAATAAATGTTTGATTTATTTTGGGGATTGGTATAACACAATCTATCAAGGATATTTGTAACAACACTGATAAGTAATTTTTATAACTAACACAATTACTCTTAATTTAAGCAATATTTAAGAAATAAATGATATATTTCTATTACAAAATATAAACAAAGGAGCTAAGATGGCAGTAAAAATTACTGATATTTGTATCAATTGCGGAGCATGTCTTGACGAATGCCCGGTAGAAGCAATCGTTGATGACAGCGAAAACCCAACAGGTGAGGAAATTTACTACGTAAATCCTGACAAATGTGTTGAATGTGTAGGATATTATGACGAGCCTGCATGTGCGGCGGCATGTCCAACAGAAGGATGTATTGTTTGGGATGAATGTAAAGAGGGACAAACATGTTCTGAAAACAGAGGTGAACCGGGAGAGCCTGTAATCGAATAATCCTTTCACCCTCTTCTTTTTTCTTCAAATTTTGATATAATTCCTCTCTAAAAACTCAAGGAGAGAAATATGGAAAAAACTCTTTCAATTATAAAGCCTGATGCTGTAGCTAAAAATGTTATAGGTAAAATCATTGACAGATTTGAAAGCAATGGACTTAGAATTGCCGCAATGAAAAAAATCAAACTTACAAAAGAAGATGCGGGTAAATTTTATGAAGTTCATAAAGAAAGACCTTTTTACAACGATTTATGCGAATATATGAGCAGCGGTCCGGTTGTAGTAATGGTTCTTGAAGGTGAAAATGCGGTAGCTAAAAACAGAGAGCTTATGGGAGCGACAAACCCTAAAGAAGCTGCGCCAGGAACAATCAGAGCGGATTTTGCAGAAAGTATTGAAGCAAATGCCGTTCACGGAAGTGACAGTCTTGAAAATGCAAAAAAAGAAATTGCATTTTTCTTTGCCGAAAGGGAGATTTTATAATTGGAAATCAATAAAAATTTCCAAGGGTTAGAGCTAAAAGCCAAAAGTAACAAATTAAAAGACGGTACCTTTATTATTGAAGGAACACTTCAAGGCAGTGTTGAAGTAGAATGTATAAAATGTTTAAAAACATTTAAAAAAGAAGTAAACGAAAACGTTAAATTTAAAGTAGTCAAACCTCCATACAAAGGGTTTGACGAAGAGTATGATATAATCGAAATGGAAAAATTTGACCCAGTTGAACTTTTAAAAAGTGAAGTCGAATTAATCAAAAACGATTATAATGTATGCGCTGAATGCAAACAAAAAGAATTTAACAAAGAATTTTAAGGAGAAACAATGGCAGTTCCAAAGAGAAGAAACTCTAAAACCAGAGCGGCAAAAAGAAGAACTCATTATAAAATCAAATTAAGTTCAGTAATCAAATGCTCTAACTGCGGTGCTTATAAAAGACCTCACAGAGTATGCCCAAGCTGCGGTGAGTATTAATGAAAATAGCAATTGATGCAATGGGTGGGGACTTCGGTCCTGCGCCGATTATCGAAGGTGTTGTAAGAGCTCTTGAAAAAAAAGATTTCACACCTTATTTAGTAGGAAACGAAAAAACAATTAAAGAGTTATTGCCTAAAAAATACCATTCCCGTGTTAGGTTTATAAATAGTGAAGATGTAATCGGAATGCATGAAAGTGCCACGGAAGCATTAAAAAGAAAAGAATCCACTATTTATAAGTCTATCGAACTTTTAAAATCAGGCGAAGTTGAGGGTGTTGTATCCGCAGGTCACAGCGGTGCGAGTATGAGTTTGGCCACATTGAGGCTTGGAAGAATAAAGGGAATTAAAAGACCTGCGATTGTAACTTTTATGCCTACAATAAAAAAAAGACACTCTTTAGTACTAGATGTCGGCGCAAACGTAGACTGCGAAGCGTTAAATTTATATCAGTTTGCTTTAATGGGCGAAGTTTACGCTAAAGTTGTGTTAAATACCCTTAATCCTAAAATTGGTCTTTTAAGTAACGGTGAAGAAAAAAGCAAAGGCAATTCAATAACAAAAGAAGCTTATTCAATGTTGGAAAGTTTTGATAATTTTATAGGAAATGTTGAAGGCGGCGATATATTTAAAGGTGAAGTCGATGTAATTGTAACGGACGGCTTTATAGGAAACATTGTCCTTAAAACAAGTGAAGGCGTAGCGGATACAATAGGAAGACTAATTAAAGAAGAAATCAGAAATTCAGGAATATTACAAAAAATAGGGGCGCTTCTTCTAAAACCGGTATTTAAAGGACTAAAAAAAGCCACAGATTATGCGGAATACGGAGGCGCTCCTCTTCTTGGTGTGAACGGATGTGTTATAATTAGTCATGGAAAAAGTAATTCAAAAGCGATAAAAAACGCAATATTTCAGGCAATGAAATATATTGAAAACGATGTTACGAATAAAATACAAGAGTCACTAAAGGTTCATTAATGTTTGCAAAATTTACAAGTATAGGAGCGTATGTTCCTGAAAAAATTTTAACTAATAAAGACTTGGAAAAGATTGTGGATACGACTGATGAATGGATCACTAAAAGAACAGGAATCAAGACAAGACATATAGCTGAAGAAGAAGTAACAAGTGATTTGGCATATAAAGCCGCTCTTGACGCTCTTAAAAATGCAGATATGAAACCTGAAGACATCGATATGATTATTGTCGCCACCATTACGCCCGATTATTTCACTATGCCTTCAACCGCCTGTGTAGTAGCCGAAAAACTTGGAATCGTAAAACCTGCCGTAGATATAAGCGCAGCATGCACCGGATTTATATATGCTTTGGCACACGCAAAAGCGTTTATAGAGAGCGGAATGTATAAAAATGTAATGATAATAGGCGCAGAAACACTCAGTAAAATCGTAAACTGGAAAGACAGAACCACCTGCGTGTTATTCGGTGACGGAGCCGGTGCTGCAATTATAAGTGCCACGGACAATAAAAAAGAAGCGATTATAGATATAGACATAAATGCGGACGGAAAATATCAGGATTTTCTAATTACACCCGGAAGAGGCGTAAAGCTTGGCTGTGAAACAGAAAGAATCTGGCTTGAAATGAAAGGTAACGAGACATTTAAAGTAGCCGTTAAAACACTTTCGCAATCGGTAAGAGATATTTTAAACAGAAACAATATGACAAGTGACGATATAGACTGGTTCATACCTCATCAGGCAAATTACAGAATAATTGACGCTGTGGCAAGAGCAATTAAAATGCCTGAAGAAAAGTCGGTTTTAACCGTTCAAAAATACGGCAACACATCTTCGGCCTCCATTCCTATGGCTATAAACGATATGTTCAAAGAAGGCAAACTCAAAAAAGGCGATATTATGCTTTTAGACGCCTTTGGAGGCGGATTTACGTGGGGAAGTGCATTAGTTCCTTTCAATTAATTTATTTTCACAGCTTTCTATAGCTGTTAAAATATTTACCTCAAGCTCCGGTACATGTGAAAACACTATTTTAAAAGGCACCTGAATTCCATCTATATCGGTTTTTTCAAGTTTACTTTTGATTCTGTTTGCAATTTTATCTGTTATTTCTAAATTATTGAATGTAAGAATCTTAAATCTCTTATCAATATAAAAAACAAAGTCTATATCCCTAACTGATTTTTTTATTACTTCTGCATATTTTTTAATTAATTCGTTGACTTTATCCGGTCCGTAAAAGCCTTCTAATATATTGATATTTACAAGTTCAATGAATATTATTCCTAACGGTTTGTTGAATTCATTATACTCTTCTAATATTACATCAAAATATTTTTTGTTAAACAATCCTGTTAAAGGGTCTTTAATTACAATGTCGGCAATTTTCAAACTCAATGTTTTAAACGAAATTTCACCTGTTAATTTTCCGTTTTTGTCAACAATCGGAATATGCTTTAATTTATTGCTCCTCATAAAATAATACGCATCTAATATATTTGTAAAAATCGGTAATTTTTTAAGCTCTTTAGGATGTTTTTTTATATATTCTTCGATTTTTTCATCTAATAAATTTTTCATAAATATTTCAAAAATATCCGTATTTGTAAAAATATAAACTGGCTCTTGATTGTTTACAATATAAAATGTATTCGATTCACACTTATACATATAAGCTATCAGGTCGGAAATTGTTTTATTTTTCAAATCAGAAATTTCTTTCATACAGACATTGTCCATATAATTTTCTAATGTCATAATAAGCCTTTAATTGATTTTTATTTTTATTATTTTAATTGTAGCATAGTTTTCAAGATTATGGTATAATTTCATTTCAATTCGTAAAAGGAGAAGCTATGCCTAAAATGAAAACAAACAGAGGGGCGGCTAAAAGATTCAAAGTTAAAAAAAGTGGTAAAATCAAAAGAGGCGCGGCATACAGAAGCCATATCCTAACTAAAAAATCACAAAAAAGAAAAAGAAACTTAAGAGCCCCTAAATACGTGGATAGCACAAACATTAAAGCGGTAAGAGATTTGTTGGCTATCTAATTAATGTGAAGAAGCGGCAAAGCAGGCAATATGCCTCACGCTATAAAGCGTTAAGTTGCATTTGTTGCACGCCAAAAATTAAGGAGATAAAATGAGAGTAAAAACAGGTACGGTCAGAAGAAGAAGACATAAAAAAATATTAAAAATGGCAAAAGGCTTCTACAGCGGTAGAAGAAAACATTTTAGAAAAGCTAAAGAACAGGTTGAAAGAAGTTTAGTATACGCTTTTAGAGACAGAAAACAGAAAAAAAGAGATTTTAGAAAATTATGGATTATTAGAATCAATGCTGCATGCAGATTAAACGACATCAGTTATTCAAGATTTATTAACGGTCTTAAAAAAGCAAACATTGATTTAGACAGAAAAATATTAGCAGACCTTGCAATGAACGAGCCTGAAGTGTTCGCTCAAATCGTAGAAAAAGCAAAAGCGGCTTTATAATTTATTTCCCTTTTTGGGGATTTTTATTGCTTGTTTAACATTACAGTGTCTGGCACTATTAAACATATTTTGTCTAAAAATTAAATTGTTTATTGATTTTTTTAACAGCCGGATTAAACTGTTAGAGTATTAGTATTGAACATTTAAAATTTGCCTTCAGTATTCATTAACTGCTATTTTGGATTGTTTGTTTTGAGCACTAATTTTAAGCTCTTAAGCAGTTTTTCGATACACACATTTTTTTGACTGATATTAAAACACAAAACAATTCTTACATTTACTTTTTTTCCCAAAAAATAAATATTTGATTTATTTTAGGATTGATATAATATTACTTTCGCTTAATCAATTTCTCGGTGCCAGAC
>Ga0256838_1001205_pt1 | contig 12813 bp, 15 predicted proteins | sample 4571419metaG_FD_185978 | JGI IMG/M metagenome (GOLD analysis project Ga0256838, IMG submission 185978) | Hydrothermal vent microbial communities from Guaymas Basin, Mexico - 4571-419 | ecosystem: Environmental > Aquatic > Marine > Hydrothermal vents | place: Mexico: Guaymas Basin | collected...
GTGTGGATTATGCGGCGGAAGTAGGCGTAAAAGCTATTATCCAGCCTGGCGGCAGCATAAGGGATGATGAAGTTATTGAGGCGGCGGATGAAGCCGGAATTGCTATGTATTTTACAGGGAAAAGACATTTTCTTCATTAATTCTCCCTTTTGGGATTTTCTAGGTTTTTTAAATGGTAAATTGTAAAAAACATATTTTTATTATCGTACTTTTTATATTTTTAACAATTTTATTTTTTTCATATACAAATGTAGATGAATATATTCAAAATATGTTTTATGATTTTCGGACACATAAATGGATAATAGATAGAAATTTACAGCCGTGGAAATTTATATTTTATGACGGAATGAAAAAACTGCTGATAATTGTGGGAATATTGTTTTTAACAGCTTTATTCACAAAAAAATTTAAACAATATAGAAAAGGTATATTGGTGGTTGTTTTAAGCGGTATTTTGGTGCCTGTCGTAATCGGAGGTTTAAAAAAGGTCACAAATATGCCGTGTCCTAAAAACAGAATAGAATACGGAGGAATATATCCTAAAACTAAAGTTTGGGAGCATTATCCTAAAAATTTCGAAGCTAAACGTATCAAATGTTGGCCTGCTGGACATGCAAGCGGAGGATTTGCCTTAATGAGTCTCTTTTTTTTGTTCAGGAGAAAAAAACAAAGGTATTTAGGGTTGGCTTTTGGTATTATTCTCGGCTGGATTATGGGGATTTATAAAATGCTTATAGGGGATCATTTTTTATCCCATACGGTGTTGACGATGGAAATAGCTTGGTTAATTATAACAATGATTGCATGTGCGGTGTTTAAAAACGAGAACGGATATTATTTAAAAAGATAAAAAAATGAAAAAAGAAGTTTTAATATTAGGGCTTGTCAGTTTTTTTACGGATATGGCAAGTTCTATGATTACTACGACTTTTCCTCTTTTTTTGGTTTATGTTTTAAAAAACGGCGTTGATAAGCTTGGAATCGTAATAGGGATTGCCACTTTTGTATCGTATTTTTTCCGGGTGATTTTCGGATACATAAGTGACAGATACGGGATTAGAAAGCCTTTGGCTGTAAGCGGATATATTATTTCGGCGATTTCCAAGCCTCTGTTTTATTTTGCTACTTCCTGGCAGCATATAGCAGTTTTCAGAAGTCTTGACAGATTTGCAAAAGCATTAAGGAGTGCTCCAAAAGACGCTCTTTTAAGTGCTTATGGAAAAGAAAAAGGTAAAATTTTCGGGCTTCATAAAATGCTTGATGTTGCCGGGGAAATGAGCGGGGCTTTGATTGTGTTTTTGATGTTTTATTTTTACTCTCCAAATGAAGATACTTTTAGAAATATTTTTTTATGGACTCTCTTTCCGGGAGCGGCAGCGATAATTTTAAGCTTTTTTATAAAAGATGTAAAAAACAAAAAAGAATATAAATTCGATTTAAAAAAAGATTTGGCATTTATAAAAAAGCTTGTCATATTAAATATTATGCTTTTATTTGTTGTAAGTGAGAGCTTTTTTATCGTAAAGGCAAAAGAAAATATTGATTATATGTATATACCTCTTTTTATGATACTTCTTAATTTAACCCAGACGGTTTTCAGTTATCCGTTTGGGTTACTTATTGAAAAAATAGATGAAAAATTTTATCTTTTTCTATCGATAAGTCACATTTTAGCGGTATTAAGTCTTTATTTTGATTTTTTAGTTCTGGCATTTATTTTCGAGGGAATTTTTTTAGTCGGATTTTTTAATTTTTTTAGGATTATTATTTCAAAAAACGCTTACAATACCGCTACTGTTTATGGAGTTTTTTATTTTTTAGTTGCCGTACTTGGTGGAATAGGAAGTATTATTATAGGATTTATTTGGAAAAAGCTAGGATTTGATTATGCCGTTATTTTTTCTCTTTTAGGAATTGTTGTAAGTTTAATAATATGGAGGATATATGTTAGAACCGATAATTAACCATCAAAAAGAGATAAAAGAAATTTTTAAAAAGATGGAATTTTTAAGAGACAATTTTGACTTTGGAAACAGTAAAGTTTTTTTAGAAGAGATTAAAGATTTGGCTAAAGAAATGAAAAAAGAGCTTGAATATCATTTTAATCTCCAGATATATTCGGTGGGAGAAAATGAAAAAGCTAAAAAATTTGTTATGGAAAATCTCCTGGTTAGGGATATGCTTTTTAGGATGCTGGGGTTTATAATTTTAAAAGCGGATGAAAATTCCGTTGACGCGTTTGTGAAGTTTGACGATTTCGAAGAAATTTTAAAAGCATATTTAAAAAAAGAAAAAGGGCTTTTTATACAGAACATAAGAGCTGAATTAAATGAGAGCGAAATAAAAGAAATAGAAGAAAAATTAAAAGAGCTTTTGTGACTTGCAAAAAAAAGAGTTTTTTGATAAATTGCGCTAAAAAAGGATAAGTTATGGATTTTTTTGATGAAAACAAAACACCAAAAGAGAAGTTTTTTGAAATAGTTTTTCATGCAAACAGAAACTTGGTTGTTGAAGAGCTTGAAGACGTGTTTAAAAGACTTGCGGCTTTGGAAATAATTGCCGAGGAGTGCCTTGGCGAAGAGGTGGACCAGAAGATAAACGAAATCGTTTTTACTCGTTCAGGTGAGCTTGAAGAGATGGAAAACAGTCTTTATATACATTCGATGTCAAACATTCTAACGAAAAATGAATAAGCTTCTTTTTCTTTTTTTACCTGTTTTTTTATTTGCTGAATTTTGGAATTTTCCGCATACGGTCAAATTAAAAAAAGATGAAACCATCTATTTTAATGTGCATTATTTGCGTAGAATTTACCCTTTTGAATTACGATGGACTTTATATATTAATGAAATATTGACTGTTCTTTACAGGTATGATAATTTTCCAAGACAGATAACCCTTTATAAAGACCCTCCCTTGAATACATTTAAAGTGCCGATAGCAAAAATACCTGAAAATTATCCGTATTTTTATATTGAATTTAAAGATTTTAATGGTAAAATAGCGACATTCGATATATATATAAAAAACGGGGACGGAGTAAAAGTAGAACATAAAGGTAAAAAATGAATTTTTTTGAAATAATGGATGAAATGTTTAATGAATTTGAAGAATATAAAGACATTCAAAAAGGCAAAGGAATAAGGGGCAAACTTATAACAATAATAGACCCAAACGCACAAAAACTTGCCGCTGTTGTGGAATCCATTCACCTTGCAAGTCTTCTTCACGACGATGTTATAGATGAAGCGGATATGAGAAGGGGGGTAAAATCCATAAATGCAAAATACGGAGAATTTACGGCGGTAATGCTTGGGGATATTCTTTATTCCAGGGCGTTTTACGAACTTACCGGGTTTGGGAGTGAAATAGCAAAAACCGTATCTAATGCCGTATATCTGCTCTCACAGGGGGAATTAGAAGATGTAAAACTTTCAAATTCAATTAATCTTGATAAAAATAAATATATGAGAATGATTTATAAAAAAACGGCTTCTTTAATAGAAGCTTCGTGCAGTGCCGCGGCAATAAGTGCGGGATTCGATAAAGACAAGTTTGCTTTATATGGAAAAAACATAGGTATTGCGTTTCAGATAATCGATGACCTTTTGGATATTACACAGGATGAAAAAACGCTTGGTAAACCGAATATGCATGATTTTTATGAAGGTAAAACGACTCTTCCTTATATTTATCTTTTTGAGGTTTTAAATGAAGAAGATGAAGAAAAATTAATGAAACTTTACAGAAAAAAGCTTGATAAAAGCGAAAAAGAATGGATAAGAAATAAAATGGACGAATTCGGTATTATTCAAAAATGTTATAACGAAGCAAAAGAACTAGTAAAATCGGCTAAAAACGCAATAAAGGAATTTAATATTCCGGCTCTTGAAGTAATTGCGGATAAAGTGGTTGACAGAGAATTTTAAATTATTTCGTTAAACATTTTTTCATAAATTTTAGCTTCCCGGCTTTGGGGGAATCTTTCTACCACGCTCATTTTTTCAAACGGCATTGATTCGATTAAATCGCTTTTTGGTATATATGTTTTAAGATACTGTGATTTTGGAAGTTTAAGGATGGTTTGGATTACTTTTTTGTGCGAGGGTTTGTTTTCAAAGCCGTTTACGAAAAGTTTAATGTTTTTGGCAAGTTTTGTGTGAAGTATTTGATTGTAAGTCCTGAGCGAAAGAATATTCGGAAGAACGGGAACTAATATAATATCTGCGCTTTTTAACAAATCGCGTGTGAGTTTGTTAAGAGTCGCAGGAGCGTCGAGTATTATAAAATCGTATCTTTTTTTTAAGGTATCTAGTAAAACTTTTAAATCGTTTTTGTATTTCTCAAGTTTTGTATCTGCTGGAATTATATCGATATTTTCGTATTGTGTGGATTTGATGATTTTTTCAACGGGTTTGGTGAAAATATATCTTTTTTTCGGTTTTTTATTAAAAAAATAACTGCTTGCACCCTGAGTGTCTAAATCCCAAAGCAAAGTTTTTCCTCTTTTTGCGGCAACGCTTGTCAAATTTAAGGAAGTTGAAGTTTTACCGACTCCGCCTTTTATGTTGTATAACGCAATAATCATTAAATTTCCTTTTATAAGGCTTAAGGCATAAAGCTAAAAGCTAAAAAGTAAAATATATGCAATATTGTTTTTATATTATACCAAAACACAAAACAACTCTTACATTTCTTGGCACTGACTAAATATGCTCAACAAGAGTGCAATTTTTTAACACTTCGAAAAAGCTAAAAAGTGCAAACGGGAGAGCTGTTTAAAAACGATAACTGCTTGTAATTAACCTTGTCTTTTTTACCTTCTCGTTATTTAAATCAGTGTTAAACAGCCCTGAGCTTTATGCTTTAAGCTTTAAGCGTAATTTTGATATAATATCAAAAAGAGTGCGGAGTTTCAAATGAAAGAGATCAACATTAACGAATTGCATAACCCCGAGTATGTTTTAGTAGGCAATAAAAAAATGCTTTTAAGTGATTTAATTAACGAATATATCGAACTAAAAAGAGTAAATAAAAAAGCTATTAGGAAATATCTGCAGGAAAAGGAGTTGAAACCGTATCAGGCCGAACTAATAAAAATGCAAAAATACCTTGAAGATAATAATAAAAGAATGATAGTGCTTTTTGAAGGAAGAGACGCCGCAGGTAAGGGAGGAACTATCAGGAGAATAGTAAGATATATGAACGAAAAACATTACAGGGTTGTGGCTTTGGGTAAACCTAGCGACGTTCAAAAAACACAGTGGTATTTTCAAAGATACGTAGAGCAGCTGCCCCGCGGCGGGGAAGTTGTACTGTTTGATCGAAGCTGGTATAACAGGGCTATGGTCGAGCCGGTTTTCGGATTCTGTACCCCCGAGCAGTATGAAACATTTATGCAGGAAGTCCCTATGTTTGAAAAATCGCTGGTAATGGAAGGCTCGATTTTAGTCAAAATTTATCTTTCAATATCAAAAGAAGAACAGGCTAAAAGATTTGAAAAAAGAAGAAGAAATCCGCTAAAGCAGTGGAAACTGAGCGAAATTGATTTGCAGGCTCAGGATAAGTGGGATGAATTTACGGAAATGAAATATAAAATGCTAAAAGCCACACACACCCACTATGCACCATGGACGGTTATAAGAAGCGATAACAAGCATTTAGCAAGGCTTAACGCTATGAAAGTGATTTTAAACGCGGTGGATTATCCGGACAGAAACGAAGAGCTAGATTACGTGCCCGATGAAGGAATAGTGGTAAGCGGCGCTAGGGAGATCGAGATTATGGAAGCGGACAGAATAAGAAGCGGTAAATTTGTAAGCTAAGGAGAAATTATGCCGGCAATAAAACTTGAATATCTTCCGAGATACACAATTAAAGATTACAATATATGGGAGGGGGACTGGGAACTTATTAGAGGTGTGCCGTTTGCAATGGCACCAAGTCCTTTAAAAAAACATCAACAAATCATATTTATTATGGCTAGAGAAATGGATAATAATTTAACCTGTCCTAATTGTGAAGTAACGATTGATACGGATTATATTATAGATGATGAAACCGTATTAAGACCCGATGTGGCGCTTGTCTGCAACGATGATAGTGAAAAAATTACAAAAACTCCGGAAATTGTAGCTGAAGTGGTTTCTCCTTCTACCCTTCATAAAGATTTGAACCTGAAATTTGAAATATATGAAAAAGAAAAAGTCAAATATTATATAATCGTATTTCCGAACGAACTGATAGCAAAAGTATATAAACTCGAAAACAACAGATATGAAAAAATGGGTACATTTAGGGAAGAAGAGGTTGAGTTTGAAATCAAATGCCCGTTAAAAATAAATTTCAATAATATTTTTAAAAGATTTAAGGAGAAAAAATGACTTACAGTGAAGCAAAAGAGAAATTTGAAAAACTTTTTAACAACGAAATGAGTGAAGATGAAGCAAAAAATCTTCTTGTCAGTTTATACGAAAAGGGTGAGGAAGCGGCTGAAATTGCAGCTGCTGCGGATGTAATGAGGGCACACAGCATTAAACTTCCCGTAAGTGAAGAACTTAGAGATAAACTCATAGACATAGTCGGAACGGGAGGAGATAAAAGCCACAGTTTCAATATCTCCTCAACCACCGCATTGTTGCTTGCGGCTGCGGGAAGTTATGTTGCAAAACACGGAAACAGAAGTATTACAAGTAAAAGCGGAAGTGCCGATATGCTCGAAGCCCTTGGAATTAATCTTAATTTAACTCCTGAAAACCAGGTAAAAATGCTTGAAGAAACGGGCTTTACTTTTATATTTGCAATTAACCACCACCCTGCGATGAAATACATAATGCCTATTAGAAAATCTTTAAGTCACAGAACAATTTTTAATATATTAGGACCTCTAACCAATCCTGCGGGGGCTAGAAAATATCTGCTCGGTGTTTTTTCACCTGAATTTGTCGAAAAAATAGCAAGCGCTTTAGCGCTTATGGATGTAAAAAGCGCAATGGTGGTAAGCTCTCTTGATGGGATGGATGAAATTAGCATAGAGGCTCCTACAAAAGCGGTATATTTTAACGGTGTCAGTTTGAAAGATATGGAAATAAAACCAGAGGCCTTTGGACTTAAAGGGAAAAAGGAAAACCTAATAGGCGGTGATGCTAAAGAAAACGCCGAAATTACAAGAGGAATACTAAGCGGAAAGATCAGGGATGATAAAAGAAACGCTGTTTTACTTAATGCAGGTGCCGCGCTGTTTGTTGACGGAAAAGTTAATTCGATTGAAGATGGTATTAAAATGGCTGCCGATGTAATAGACAGCGGCAGGGCGATAAGTCATCTTGAAAAAATTATTGCATTCAGTAATTCATTAAGTGAAAAATGAAAAATGAAAAGTGAAAAGTTTGAAGTTTTGAATATTGATGAATTGAAAAAAGTTGTCGGATGTATAAAAAAAACGGGCAAAAAAATAATAATTTTAAGCGGAACGCTTGGAAGTGGCAAGACAACGCTTGTTAAAGAATTTGTAAAAAGTTTGGGTTTAAGCGATGAGGTGACTTCCCCAACGTTTGCGATTCAAAATGTTTATGATAATAAAGTTTACCACTATGATTTATATAACAAGGGGGCGGATGAATTTTTAGCGCTCGGTATGCTTGAAGAACTTGAAAAAGATGGTTTTCATTTCATAGAATGGGGTGAAGATTTGGAAGATGTATTAAAAACATACGGATTTGATTATTTAAAAATCACTGTTGCGGTAGACGGTGCAAAAAGGATATTTGAATGTCGGTATTAGCTGCGGAAAATTTAAAAAAAGCTTTTAAAAAAACGTTAATTATAAAAGGTGTTTCTTTAAAAGTAAGAAGAGGAGAGGTGGTAGGGCTTTTAGGGCCTAACGGTGCGGGAAAAACCACTTCCTTTTATCTGATATGCGGTCTTTTGCAGCCAGATGAAGGGAAAGTAACGCTTGATGGAAAAGATATTACGAAGCTTCCCCTGCATAAAAAAGCGAGGCTCGGAATCGGTTATTTGCCGCAGGAGAGCTCTGTATTCAGGGATTTAACTGTTGAAGACAACCTTTATATAATAGCCGAGCAGTATTATGATAATAAAAAACTCAGTGAAATAGTTGAAAATCTGCTTGAAAAATTTAATATCGAACCGATACGAAAAAGAAAAGGTATAAATTTAAGCGGAGGGGAGAGAAGAAGGGTGGAAATAGCAAGGGCGCTTGTTCCAAGTCCGAAGTTTTTGTTTTTGGATGAGCCGTTTGCGGGGGTGGATCCTGTAAATGTAAATGATATCAAGCATCTTGTAAAATTTCTTGCTAAAGAAAAAATAGGTGTAATTATTACGGACCACAATGTTAGGGAAACTTTGTCTATTTGCAACAGGGCGTATGTTTTAAAAAGCGGAATGATATTAACCGAGGGTGATGCAAATCATATAGTGAATCATCCTGAAGTTAAAAAATCTTATCTTGGGGAAGATTTTAAATTATGAAACTAAAAACAAAAGTCACAAACAAACTTTCAACAAAGCTGTTAGGCTTTTTGCCGATTTTAAAAGCAAGCGTTGATGAGCTTTTTGAAGAGATTAAGGAAATAAGCAAGGAAAACCCGTATATTGAAGTCAGAAACAAAAGGTTTGTAACCATCAGCAATTTAAAAAATGCAAATGCTGATGAAATCGAAGCTCTGACGCTTAGTGAAGAAACGCTTTACGAATCTCTTTTAAAACAGATTGAAAATTCAAATCTTTTTCCTACTCAAAAATCAAAAAAAATTGCCCTTGAAATAATAGAAGATATTAACAATGAAGGTTTTTTTGAAGGTGACGAAAAAGAAATTGCAAACAGGCTGGGTGTTGATAAGGAGAAAGTGGAAAAAGTCAGGGAAAGGTTTATGTATCTGTCCCCTTCGGGAGTTGGGGCAAAGGATATTAAAGAGTGTATGCTTTTTCAACTGCAGAATATAGAGATGCCCGAGAGCGTTTACAAACTCGCGCGTGAGATGATAGCCTCTCTTGAAAATATCGATAAATTTACAAATGAACCCGATTATAAAAACGCAATGAAAATAATAAAACAGTTAAACGTTGTTCCGGCCGTTGAATATATTATTAAAAATGAAGAGATAATCCCGGAAATAATTGTTTTAAATATTGACGGAGAGCTTGAAATAAGAATAAACGACGAGCATTATCCGGAAGTTAATGTAAAAGATCCTGAAAATAAAAGCACTTTTTCAAAAGAAAAATTCAAAGAAGCCAGAAACATTGTAGATGCCCTTGAAATGCGAAAAGCAACCCTGAAAAAAATCGCTCTTATGATAGTGGAACTTCAATATGAGTTTTTCCAAGGAGGTGTAATTAAACCTATGAAAATAATGGATTTAGCGGACGAGCTTGAATATGCACCTTCTACGATAAGCCGTGCGATAGCAAACAAATACCTTTTATGCGACAGAGGGATAATCCCTCTTAAAAATTTCTTTTCAATCGCCCTTGATGAAGATACTTCATCCAACCAGATAAAAGAAGAAATTAAAAATTTAATTAAAAAAGAGGACAAAAACAAACCTTTAAGCGATGATAAACTTACGGAAATTATAAATAAAAAATATAATCTTAATTTAGTTAGACGAACTATTTCGAAATATCGTGATCAGCTCAAAATTCCTCCAAGCAGGGAAAGAAAAAGGATTTATAAAGTAGGGGGAGAGATTAATTTTTAACTTTCATTTCTAATTATTAAACTTTCCGGTAAATTCAATTTTTTGATAATTTCTTCTTCTTTGGCTCTCATTTCCCCGTTGTCTGTTTCATGGTCGTATCCTAAAAGATGCAAAAGTCCGTGTAAAAACAGAAGTTTTATTTCATCATCCACACTGTGTCCGAATTCCTCCGCTCCTTTTTTTGCGGTATCTATTGAAATTACGATGCTGCCAAGCGGCATACCGGGCATTTCTTCTAGAGGGAAGCTAAGGACATCTGTGGCTTTGTCTTTGTTTCTAAACTGTTTATTTATTTCTTTTATTTCCTCATCATTTGTTATAATAAGCTCAACATCTTTATCAGTTAAAAGATTGTATATATCGTTTAGTTTATTTATGTCGAATTTATATTCCGTTTTGTTGTCGAAATCTATCATTGAGATGCCTTTTTTTTGTAAAATTATAATAAATAAGTTGTGAAGTTGTGAAGTGGATAAGTTGTGAAGTTGTGAAAGCATTTATAAAAGACAATATTGCATATATTTTGCTTTAAGCTTTGTGCTTTCAGCTTTTAGTATGTTGTGAAGTGGATAAGTTGTGAAGTTGATAAGTTATATATAAGGAGATGTTTGATATGAAAGCGGTAGTAATTTTAAGCGGCGGTATGGATTCCACTACAGCCGCGTTTATCGCAAAAAGCGAAGGGTATGAAATAATACCCGTGCATTTTAATTACGGACAGAGAACCGAAAAGAGGGAATTAAAAGCGTTTAACGACATATGTGATTATTTGAATTCGGATAACAGATATATAATCGATATACCTTTTTTTAAACAAATAGGTGCAAGTGCGCTTGTTGATGAAAGCATCGAGGTTCCGATTGACGGTATTAAACCCGGAATTCCCGTCACTTACGTACCGTTTAGAAACGGTATATTTTTAAGTATTGCGGCTGCCGTTGCCGAAAAGGAAGGTGCTGAGGCGATATATATAGGAGTTGTGGAGGAAGATTCAAGCGGATACCCCGACTGCACGGAAGAGTTTATTAAAAATATGCAAAAAGCCATCAATTCAGGCACCAAACCCGAAACAAACATTGAAATCAAAACGCCTCTTGTCCATCTTAAGAAAGAAGATATTGTAAAAACCGCCATTAAATATAACGTTCCGCTTGAGCTTACATGGAGCTGTTATCAAAATGAAGACGAGGCATGCGGAGTATGCGACAGTTGCAGGTTAAGACTTAAAGGCTTTGAAAAAGCCGGAATTAAAGATAAAATTCCTTATAAGGGTTAATATGCGTTTTTTAATTCTTTTAATTACCACAATACTTTTTGCAAAAGACGTAACCTTGCAGTTTAACTGGCTCCCGCAGTTTGAGTTTGCCGGATATATAGTTGCCAAAGAAAAAGGGTTTTATCAAAAAGAGGGTCTTAATGTAAAATTTTTGTATTATAATCCTAAAATTACCGTAATGAATGCGGTAAAATCAAAAAAGGCGGATTTCGGAATAGAAGAAATCGACGTATTTGAAAAATATTTAAAAGGTGAGCCGTTTAAAGCGGTTGCAGCGATTTTTCAGGATTCCCCCCATGCACTGATGGCTATCAGGGAATACAATATTACCGATTTATATGATTTAAAAAATAAAAAACTTTCACTGAAATACGGTAAAAAAATACCGGTCGGTATTCAGCTTATGCTTTTAAGCAACGGTTTAAAGCTGAGTGATTTTAGACTTTATCCCGTAACATTTAATATTAATGATTTGATAAACAAAAAATATGACGCCATTACTGTTTATATTTCAAATGAGCCGTTTTTATTAAAACAAAAAGGCTACACCCCTGTAATTTTTTCGCCTAAAGATTACGGTTTTCATTTTTATTCCGGAATTATATTTACTACAAAAGAATATTTTGTTAAAAATCCAAAGACGGTGCAAAAATTTTTAAAAGCCACAATAAAAGGCTGGAAATGGGCTTTTTCGCATATAGACGAAACGGTTGATTTAATTTATAACAAATATAATCTTTTACATAAGTCAAAAGAGGCTTTAAAATATGAAGCAAACGTTTTAAAAAAACTGGCAGGTGAGAATATAGGCGAAATATCTCTAAACAGACTAGAGGAAATCAGCAATTATTATAAAATTTTGGGATTGAAGGTTAAAAAAGATGTTAAAAGTTTTATTTATGACCCCGGCAAAGTATATTTATCTGAAAAAGAAAAAGAGTATTTACAACAACATAAAGCCTTTAATGTATGCATAGACCCTACATGGCCTCCGATTGAGTATGTTGAGGATGGGAAACCCAAAGGAATTGCCCAGGATGTCTTAAAAATAGCGGCAAATAAATTAAACGTAAAATTTAACATCATAAAAACCAGGTCTTGGAAAGAGAGTATGAAACTCTTTAAAGAGGGTAAATGTCAAATATTATCTGCTGCCGTTAAGACAAAAAAGCGAGAGAAATTTGCCTATTTTACCAAACCTTATTTAAGATATAAAATGGTTTTTATTACGCGTCAAGGCACACCTTTTATAAATTCTATAGAGGAAGTTTCGGATAAAACGTTAGCAAGACAGGAAGAAAGTGCACTGATTGAAATATTAAAGCAAAAATATCCTAATATTAAGATATTAAAGACTGAGACGACCCTTGATGCTTTTAAAGCTGTGGCTGAAGGAAGGGCATATTATACGTTAGCCATACTGCCCGTTGCAAGTTATATAAACTATAAATATCTTTTAAATTTGCAAGTTTCCGGGTATAGCGATATAAATTACAATATCTCAATGGCTGTAAATAAAAAATATCCTTATCTCTACAGTGTCCTCTCAAAAGCGCTTGATACAATAGAGCCAAATGAAATAAACTCCATTACCCAAAAATATATGTATGCGGTTATTTCAAAAATTGATTATAAACTTGTGACAGGTGTAATTGTATCTTTTTTTATAATAGCTGTATTTTTTCATTACAGACATATATTGCTTAAAAAAATGAATAAACGTCTAAAAGATGAAGTTAAAAAGGCAGTGTCGGAAAAATTAAAAGCGATTTATGTGGATAATGTTGCTGGGTGTTATACGATAGCGAAAAT
>Ga0256838_1001206_pt1 | contig 12804 bp, 14 predicted proteins | sample 4571419metaG_FD_185978 | JGI IMG/M metagenome (GOLD analysis project Ga0256838, IMG submission 185978) | Hydrothermal vent microbial communities from Guaymas Basin, Mexico - 4571-419 | ecosystem: Environmental > Aquatic > Marine > Hydrothermal vents | place: Mexico: Guaymas Basin | collected...
ATGCAAATAGACGTGGTTTCAAACAATATTTCAAACGTAAACACTATAGGATATAAAAAACAAAGAGCCGAATTTGCGGATCTTTTTTATCAGACAATGGAATATGCAGGAACTTCCACTTCAAATTCAACCCAGTCACCCACAGGGATTAATGTCGGACTTGGTGTTAGACCTACTGCAATCACAAAAATATTCTCTCAGGGAAATTTTAAAGAAACAGGAAATAATCTTGATATAGCAATTCAGGGAGACGGGTTTTTTCAGGTTCAGCTGCCTGACGGAAGAACGGCATACACAAGAGACGGGGCTTTTAAACTGGATTCCGAAGGAAACGTTGTTACAAGTGACGGTTACAAACTCCTTCCAAACGTCACTCTTCCGGCCGATACCGTTCAGGTATCAATAGGTAATGACGGAATAATATCTATTTTAGAAGCCGGACAGACTCAAATGCAGCAAATCGGACAGATACAAATCGCCAAATTTATAAATCCTGCGGGGCTTCATTCATTAGGCAGCAATTTATATATTGACACCAGCGCTTCGGGTGATCCTATAGTTACCACTCCGGGACTTGACGGAACGGGTGAGCTTAGACAGGGGTTTGTTGAAATGAGCAACGTTCAGCTTGTTGAAGAAATGACGGATTTAATTACCGGACAAAGGGCATATGACGCGGCAAGTAAAGCAATTGTCACAAGTGATGAAATGCTCCAAACCGTTAACAACCTTAAAAGATAATTTTAAATAATTTCCGAAGCGCTCACCAGGGCTGAGAGCCCGTATTTGCTTCTTAATTGATAAATCGCCTCGTTTAATTTTTCCATTTTTATATCTTTTTCTAAATCAAAAAGATTTGAAACTTTTTTGAATTTTGAAACGCTTATACCTATTGAAATAATGTAATCATCCTCAACATCCGCCATGTAAAAAAGCGTCATCATTATTTCTTTAAGTAAAAGTTCATTAAAAATCCTATCAAGTTTTATATGGGCTTTTGATTTTTTTGAATGTTTGTATTTTATACTCAGATAATAAAAAGTGGGATTAACCTTTTTTTTCTTAACCAAAAAAGAGAGATACCTGCAAAGTATTCCTATACGCCTTACTATTTCGCTTCTGTCATATACAGGGTCGAATCTCCTAGAAATCCCTATGCTTTTTCTTTCACTTCTTTCAAACACTTCTTCCCCGTCTATCCCGCATACCCTGTTATAAAGCTGTATTCCGGGTTTTCCCCAGGAATAAAAATATTCTTTTTCTTTCTTTACATCGCCTAACGTTAAAATCCCTTTTTCTTTAAGTCTTTTTTCTATTCTTTTTCCGATACCGGGAAACTTTTCAACGGGAATATCTTTTATAAATTCATCAGTATTTTTTACGACTTTTATTCCGTCAGGTTTTGCAAAAGATGTGGCAAGCTTTGCAATCCACTTGCTTTTTGCCGCACCTATTGATACAGGCAGATTGAATTTTTCTTTTATTTCATATTTTAATTCCCTGATAAATTCATATACCTCGCCTTCTTCCACCCAGCCTTCCAAATCACCGAAAAATTCGTCAATGCTGTATTGCTCCACGAGGGGTATTTTCTTTTTTAAAAAAAGTTTCAGTTTATACGAAAGCAAATGATAAAGTTTATAATCCGGAGTGATTACGGTTAAATCAGGATAAATCCTAAGCGCTTCTGCTAGGGTGGTGCCCGTTTTTATGCCAAGTTCCCTTGCTTCATAACTTGCCGTTACCACTATTCCCCTGACTTTCCCGTTTTCCAAAAAATAACTTTTGTCATATTTTTCATTCCCTACTATCAAATCCCCCGTAAAAGCCCCTTCGTTCATTGTGTAATATTTTGTTTTTTGATTTTTAAATATTTCCCTGTCGTTTCTTTTTACAACAACCACAGGCTTGTTTAAAAGCGACTTATCTTCTATTCGGTGGGCGGATACAAAAAAACAGTCCAAATCCAGATGAATTTTCATATCTTTCCTTTATGAAATTTTTGACAAAATATTAACAAACTGATAAAATTAAATTAATAAAATTAACAAATTGTTAAGGGTTATAAATGGAATTTGACAAAATAACAGAAAAAATAAAAGACATTATTTCCGAAGAAGTCGGAGAGAGAAAAGTGCTAAACAAAGATGTGGCAAAAGCTCTGAGTATTACTCCCGAACACCTCTCAATGCTTAAAAAAAGAAACAAAATTCCTTTTGAAGAACTCGCATATTTCTGTGCAAAAAGAAAAATATCTCTTAACTGGCTTTTGTTTGATCAGCAGATAGAAAATATTGCATCGCAAACCGAAAAATTTGCCAAAATAAGATATTTCAAAGATATAAACGCAAGCGCGGGAGGCGGGGCTATTAATTTTGACGAAAATTACGAAATTTTATATATAGATAAAAAGATAATAAATAAAGACCTTGATGCCATAAACGTTATAGGCGATTCAATGGAGCCTACAATTAAAGACGGAAGTATAATTTTTATAGACAGAAACGACAAAAACGTCCAAAACGGGGGGATTTTTGTAATCGCAACGACGGCGGGAGTGTTTGTAAAAAGAGTCAATTTAAAAAGCAGTGGTGAATTAGAGCTTATTTCAGACAATCCCCTATATCCGAGTGAAACGGTAAAAGAAGCACATATTATAGGAAAGGTTGTAAAAATTATGAACTGACGCAAAAGTTGAAAGGATGATATTTTACTTTCTCCTTCTTCCTTACACCTTCCCCCTCACAACTTACCTATATCCACTCGCTTCCCAAATCATCGGAATAAATTCCTCTTTTTTATAAACCCTGCCGCCCATGCTCGCAAGATGTTCGCTCGGCACCTGACAGTCGATAAATTCTATGCCGTTTTGTTTTAAAATGTCACAAAAATAAATTAAAGCCAGTTTACTTGCATCAGGCTTTAAGTGAAACATACTCTCCCCGCTGAAATATTTATTAATGGCAACCCCGTAGAATCCTCCGACAAGCTCTCCCTCATAATAACTCTCAACCGAAAGGACAAATCCTAAGTTATATAAAGCGGTATACGATTCAATAAACCCGTCCGTTATCCATGTGCCGTTTTCATGTTTTCTTTTTACATTGGCACAGTTTCTGATTACATCTGAAAATCTGGTGTTTATTTTAAAATCCCATTTCGGACTTCTTAATTTTTGTAAAAGTTTTTTGGTGGTTTTCACCTCATCCGTTTTTAAAAGCATTCTCTCATTCAAAACAAACCAGTGATACATACCCTCATCATCCTGATACCACGGGAAAAAACCCTGAGAATATCCTTCAAGCAGTCTTTTTGGATGTAAATCATAGCTAGCACCCACAAAGCCTTCATCGAACGGCTCGTAAGGATTTGGAAATTCAAAATTATCAAGAAGATAAAGAGGAGGATTTTCATTTACTTTTATCATTTACCGACTTTTAAATTGAATTTATCCTTAACATAATCCACTTTTACCTCTCCTCCGCTTTTTAAATCCCCGAAAAGTATCTCATCACTCAAAGGCTCTACAATGTTTTCTTCAATAATTCTAGCAAGCGGACGGGCTCCGAGTTTTGGTGAATAGCCTTTTTTCGCAAGAGCGTTTTTTGCTCTTTTTGTCAGTGTCAGTTTTACTTTTTTAGAGCTTAGTTTATCCTGAAGTTCATCTATAAATTTATCTACCACCAATAACACACTCTCATGTGAAAGAGGTTTAAATCTTACAATTGCATCAAGCCTGTTTATAAATTCAGGAGCAAAAAATCTCTCAATTGCCTCTTCTTTAAATTCGCTGAATTCCTGCAAGAATCCCGGATTATTTCCTTCACCCACACCTAAATTGCTTGTCATAATAAGCACAACGTTTCTAAAGTCAGCCTTTCTCCCGTCATTATCGGTTAACGTGGCGCTGTCCATCACCTGCAGTAAAATCTGCACGATATCGGGATGAGCTTTTTCTATTTCATCCAAAAGCAATACGGTATGAGGATTTTTTCTGATAGCTTCCGTAAGTAAGCCTCCTTTTTCATATCCTACATATCCCGGAGGTGAGCCTATTAATTTTGCGACTGAATGTTTTTCCTGATATTCGCTCATATCAAATCTTAAAAAGTTGATACCAAGAATTTTTGCAAGCTGTTTGGCAATTTCCGTTTTACCAACCCCTGTAGGTCCTACAAATAAAAAGCTTCCGATCGGTTTGTCTTCACGGGTTAGCCCCGCTTTTTTTCTTTTAATTACTTTTACAAGTTCTTTTATAGCCTTGTCCTGTCCAAATACCTTGGCTTTTAGACTGTTTTCAAGGTTTTTGAGTTTTTCTATTTCATTGTTGCTTGCGCTTTCTTTCGGAATATTTGCAATTTTTGCGACAATTCCTTCAATATCGCTTTTTGTTATCAGTTTTTTGCCTCTAAGTTTAAACTTAGCCCCCGCTTCGTCTATTAAATCAATGGCACTGTCTGGCAGGAATTTTTCCCTAAGATATTTTTTAGCCAGACTCGCCGCGCTTTTTAGAGCCTCTTCGGAATATCTTACACCGTGAAACTCCTCATATCTTTGTTTCAAACCTTTTAAAATTTTAACGGTATCTTCAATGCTCGGTTCTTTTACGTCTATTTTTTGAAACCTTCTGTTAAGGGCTCTGTCTTTTTCAAAATGGTTTTTAAACTCTTCATACGTAGTCGCCCCAATACATCTTATTTCACCTTTTGCAAGGGCCGGTTTAAGCAGGTTTGCCACATCCATACTGCTGCTTCCGGCAGCCCCCGCACCTACAATCATATGGATTTCATCGATAAATAAAATAGGCTCTTTTTCCTTTTTAAGCTCGTCTAAAATAATTTTCATTCTTTTTTCAAACTCACCCCTGTATTTTGTTCCTGCAACGAGTGAACCAAGATCAAGTGAATATATTTTTTTGCCTTTAAGCTGTTTTGGCACTTCGTTAAACGCTATTTTTTTTGCAAGACCTTCTACAATTGCCGTTTTACCGACACCGGGTTCCCCTACTAAAACTGGATTGTTTTTTTTACGTCTTGCAAGAACCTGCATAACCCTTTCTATCTCTTTTTCACGTCCGATTACATCATCGAAATCTTTGGCTATTGAAGTAAGCTCCGTTGTAAATTCTTCAAGGGGCGATACTTTTTTCTCTTTTTTTTCTTCTTTCGTTTCTGTAATGTATTCCACAATTTCAACTTTTTCTATACCGAATTCTTTCAAAAGCTGATTGGTGTAACTCGTTTCATCTTCTAAAAGTGCCACAAAAAAATCTATCTCATCTGCAATATTTTTCCTGATTCCCCGTATGTGGTTTATCATTCTCTCAGTAGCCCTGTGAAAAGAGAGCGTCTCGGTAGGTGTAACGCTTACGGGCACTTTTTCAATATATCTGTCAAGGTAATAATCAAGCCCCCTTCTTACATAATCAACATCAACACCCACATCTTCAAGCAAAAATCTTATGTTTTTATCTTTTAATAAAATATAAAAAGCGTGGTCCACCGTAATATATTCGTTTTGTCTTCTTTTGGCTTCATTAACTATTTCATTAAATATGTTTCTTAAATTTTCCGTAATCTGCATCTAAACCTCCTCCATTATGGCTCTTAACGGATACCCCGCCTGACGTGCAAGGGTATGCGTTTTTTCTATTTTAACCTGTGCAATTTCGTAAGGGTAAACCCCTACGGCCGCACTTCCCTCCCTGTCAACTTTTAAAGTGATATTAATGGCTTCCTCTTCACTTTTGTGAAATACTTTTTTCAGTATTTCTATAACAAAATCGAACGTAGTGTAATCATCGTTTAAAAGCATCACTTTATAAAGTTTGGGCATTATAATCTCTACATCGTTTTCAACAACCGTTTTGGTCGGCATTTTTATCCTTTTTTATAATGATATCTTAAAGACAAAATATATAATTTTTCATCTTCATATTTATAAACCAGTCTATGCTCGTTATTTATTCTTCTTGACCAGAATCCAGATAATTCATTTTTTAAAGGTTCCGGTTTACCGGTACCTACAAAAGGCGTCCTTAAACATTCTTTTATTAAACTATTAACCTTTTTGAATATTTTTTTATCATTCTTTTCCCAAAACAGATAATCATCAAAAGCTGATTTTGTAAATATTATCATTAAATATCTTTCAACTCAACAATTTTACCATTTTTTAACTCATCTAAAGATTTCATTAAAAATTCTCTGTTAGCTTCATTTTTTAATAAATATTCGGTTTCATCTTCTTTAATTATTATTTTCATTTTGGCGTTTTTAAATTTTGTTTTTAACATTTCAAAAAAATTATTGTCAAATTCTTCTATATTCATATCAAACACCGCCTGCATTTATACCCTTTTTTTATTATATTATAGCAAAAAATATGCACATTTGTGCATTTGTTATTAGTATATTAGTTATTGAAGTAGAAAAGTTTTATACTAATAGTCAAAACAAATCCCCTATCTTTCACCTTCCCCCGCCACTTTTCAAGTGGCCGGGTTCGCTGCGCTCATTTCACTTTCTTTCACTATTTTTCACTTTGCACTACTTTCCACATCTCTTCTTCACTCAAAAGATTCACTCCTAGTTTAACGGCTTTATCGTATTTACTGCCGGGTTCTTTCCCGTATATAACAAAATCGGTCTTTTTACTCACGCTGTTTGTCACTTTTGCACCTAAATCTTCCAATATCTTTTTAATTTCGCTTCTTGGTCTGCTCATTGTCCCCGTTAATACAACCGTTTTACCTGTAAAAGCAGACTCTTTAACTTCTTTTTTTTCAGGATTTTTAGGTTTAAGTATTTCAATGAGTTTTTCGATTTTTTCTTTGTTTACCCTTACATATTCGGCAATGGATTTTACCATTTCAGGTCCGAAACCTTCTATTTCTTCAAACTCTTCCGGATCGTGTTTATAAAATTCCACACCGAATTTTTCACATATTTTTTTGCTTGCCACTTCCCCTATATGCTCAATTCCAAGAGCGTTGACAAATCTCCAGCACTCAACCCCTACCCTGCTTTTTATGGCATTTACGAGATTTTCCGCCTTTTTCCTTGCAAATAAAGGCAGTTTTTCCAGCTCTTCAACCGTTAAATTAAATAAATCGGTTACATCTTTTACAAGACCGTGTTCGTATAAAAGTTTAGCAACGCTTTCTCCAAGCCCTTCAATATCCAGGCAGTTTTTACTGGCAAAATATATAATTGTATTAACAACCCTCGCAGGACATGAAAGATTTTGACATTTAATAAGTGCACCCTCATCCAAAACCTCGGCACCGCATACAGGACAGTGGGTCGGGCGCGGAATCGGTTTTTCATTTCCGCTTCTTTTCCATGTAAGGACTTTAGTAATTTTCGGTATCACATCCCCGCTTCTTATAACGATTACATGATCCCCGATTCTCACATCCATTCTTTCTATTTCATCAAAATTGTGAAGAGTCGCTCTCTCAACAGTCACTCCCCCGATTTCCACAGGCTTTAATATAGCTACCGGAGTTAAAACGCCCGTCCTTCCGACCTGAATCACAACATCTTCTATAATTGTTTCTTTTTCAACCGCAGGAAATTTATACGCCACCATCCAACGCGGATATTTTTGCGTATAACCCAAAATATCGTGATATTTTATTTCATCAATCTTTACCACCATCCCGTCAAGCATAACCTCAAATTTATCCCTGAATTCCACAAATTCCTCATACTTTTTCTCCACACACGGTATATCTTTACATATTCCTCTTTTAGGAGGCTCTTTAAATCCTAAAGAATAGATATAATCCATAAGCTCACTGTATTTTTCATACTTTAAAGAATTTACCCCCACTCCCCACGGATAAAAAATAAGAGGTCTTTTTGCCGTAATTTTCGGATCAAGCTGTCTTAGACTTCCCGCTGCGGCGTTTCTTGGATTTGCAAAAGTCGGCTCGCCTTCTTTAATTCTCTCTTCATTCAGTTTTTCAAAATCGCTTTTTTTAATTACAACCTCACCTCTTATTTCAATAAGGGATTTTTCTTTTATTTCAAGAGGAATGGATTTGATTGTTTTGGCGTTTAGCGTTACATCTTCACCTATTTCGCCATCCCCCCTTGTTTCAGCCCTTATAAGTTTGCCGTTTTCATAAACGAGATTTAAACTCGCCCCGTCGAATTTCGGTTCGATATAAAAACTAAAATTATTATGCCCTAAAATCCTTTTAACCCTTCCGACCCAGTCTAAAAAGTCGTTTTCGTTAAATACGTCTTCCATAGACCACATACGGCTTAAATGTTTTGCTTTTTCAAACCCTTCAAGCACAACGTCACCAACTCTTTGAGTAGGTGATGAAGGATCGATTTCATCAGGATGGTTTTTTTCATACTCTTCGACCTCATGATAAAGTTTGTCGTATTCTTCGTCCGTAACAAGCGGATTATCAAGTACATAGTAATAATATGCCCATTTTTTGAGTGTTCGGACGGCTTTTTTGTATTCATTATAATCTTTAATCATAAACTTCTCCGTTTTTATTTTGATTATAACAAAAAGTGTATAAAAATGTTAAAATACTAAATAAAAAGCAAAAGGAAACTCATGAAAAAATTACTCTTTTTTATAGCGGCACTTTTAATAATTACGGGATGTACGCAAGAACAGCAAAACAAAATAGGACGCTCAATTCAAAACATAACCGGCGTAAACGGTGTAGTGGATATCTACAGCGGCGGAAAACTCGTTATGAGATTTTTAAAAGTGGATAAACTAACCACTGCGCATGGCACTGACGATAACAAACCGCGCCCTTACAGATTCGCATACGGTTATCTTGACAAAAATTTCAATTACAAAGTCGACCCGGATGAAAAGAAAAAAATATATTTTGAAGTAACGAATTACGAAACATACGTATTTTACGAAAACCCTACACAATGAAACGGATAATTTACATACACGGATTTAAAAGCTGCGGAATTGGGGAAAAAAGTAAAACAATAAAAAATTATTTCGATATCCCGACCCTTACGCCAAACCTTCCTTTTTCGCCTATAAAAGCCGTCAGATTTTTAGAAACCCTGATTACCGGCGAAACTGTATTAATAGGAAGTTCTCTTGGAGGGTTTTATGCAATTTATTTAGCTGAAAAATATAACCTTAAAGCCGTTTTAATAAACCCTTCGCTAAAACCTTATAAAACTCTAAAAAATTACGTCGGATTACAATACAGATACTGCGACAACAAACCGTTTAAATGGAAAAAGAAATATTTAAAAGAGCTTAAATCTCTGAAAACGGACTATAAAAACGGTAAATATTTAATACTTCTGCAAAGCGGTGACGAAGTTTTAAATTACAAAAAAACACTCAAAAAATTCAAAAACCTTCCTAATGCAAAAGTTATAGTCGAATACGGCGGAAACCACCGGTTTGAAAATATTGAAGACTATCTTTGCATGATAGAAAATTTTATAAAAGAAGAAAATGCTTGAAGAAAAAATCAAATGGAACGAAAAATACAAATCATTAACCCCCAAACCGCCAAGTGAGCTGCTAAAATTCATCCCCGACGCAAAAAACGGTGAAAAAGCCCTTGATTTAGCAGGAGGACTTGCAAGAAACGCAAAAGCATTAGCAGACAAAGGCTATGACGTAACATTAATAGACATCAGTGAAATTGGAATTTCAAAAATAAACGATATACGAATAAAAGCCATCTGCCTGGACCTTGATGGATATATCATTCCAAAAAACGAATACGACGTTATTTTGATGATTAAATATTTTAATTTGGATTTACTCAAACAAATACCAAAAGCACTGAAAAAAGAAGGCTTTTTCATATTCGAAACAATTTCAAAATATCCCATAAGCAAAGAAGATTTTTTTAAAATTTTTAAAAATTTTGAAACGATATATTTTAGTGAAAAACCTTTTAGATATGTGGGAAAAAAGTAGAAAAGACTACTTTTAGTATCTTTTTAAGTTTTTAAGTTTTTCTACGTCTTTTTGATAGCTTAAAATTTCCTCTCTGTCTAAATATTTTCTAATTTTTGCAACTGCATATTTATAGAATTTATTAATCCCGTCCGCCATTGCTTTATCTCTATTGTCTATAAGCTGTTTTGGAACACTTGCTTTAGCTAAAGTATCTTGAACCAAATCACCTGTTGATGTTGCTATTTGATATTGATAAATATACGGTTCAACTATATTAGCATCAGATAAATTGATTCTTTTTTTCATAAAAATTTGTCCTGTTAGAGGTTCTTCAAGAGTAATAATAACATCACCTCCGAACATTATTTTACCTTTTTCAGTACAATATAATGTTTCACATTTTTTTTCAGTTGAAACTTTTTTAATATCTAAATTAATTTTAGGAATTAATGCTAAATAAATTGTTTTTTTATCCTGATATGTAATATCGTCAAACGTTGTATAAGGTCCTTTGATTTTAAAACCTTTTTTAATTAAGATATTCTCAAGTTCAGTTTCTAAAGCTTTTGCTAGTCTTTGTTCATATGTCTTTTGGAAATATTTTGTAGGTGAAAAAACATATCTACTTAATCTATATCTATATCCGAATAATAGATTGATTTGCGATTGTGGATTAACTTGATTTACTTTATATGTAAATTGAGGATCAACTATTGCAATTACTTTATCGGTAAACTGCTGCTGTTTTAAAGGCTCAGTTTCTAAATTTAACTGCCCCACTTCTTTTTTTATCGGTATATTTACAGACATCATTGAAGAACAACCTGTAAATAAACTAGATGTCAGCAATGCCGTAGCAGCTATCATTAAAATCTTAGATAACTTTTTCATTCATTCTCCTTTTTAGTAATTTTAAAAACGAATTTTAACTCATTAATTTATACATTGTCAAGAAAAAAATATTTTAGATAAAATTACAAAAAATATATAAGGATTCTAATGGATGTTATAGAATTATTTAAAAAGCTTTTAAGTTTTAAATCAATAACCCCGAACGATGACGGCGGTATGGAATTTATAAAAGAGTATTTGAATGATTTTGAAGTAATAGAGAATGAAAAAGAAGGTGTTAAAAATCTTTTTATTTATAAAAAATTCTCTGAAGGGGACCATCTCTGTTTTGGAGGGCATATTGACGTGGTGCCTCCGGGTGAGGGATGGGAGAGCGACCCTTTTACTCCTACCGAAAAAGAGGGATTTATTTACGCAAGGGGAGCTCAGGATATGAAAAGCGGACTTGCCGCGTTTTTGTGGGCTATGAAAAACGCACAAAATTTCAAAGGAACCCTTAGCGCACTTATTACAAGCGACGAAGAAGGCGACGCGGTGTGGGGGACAAAATACATGCTGGAAATTTTAAAAGAAAAAAATATGATTCCGGACTATGCTATAGTTGCAGAACCTACATGTGAAAAAGTTTTCGGAGATGCAATTAAAATAGGAAGACGAGGCTCCATTAACGGATATTTAAAATTAAAAGGTCTTCAGGGACACGCCGCATATCCCGAAAAAGCAATAAATCCGATACATCAGATAGCCCCCGTTTTACCAAAAATCGCAGGTTTTAATTTAGATGAAGGGGATGAGCATTTCTCTCCTAGTAAAATAGTAATAACCGATATACGCGCCGGAATGGAAGTTACAAACGTAACGCCGGGTGAGCTTAAAATGATGTTTAACGTCAGAAACAACACACATACAAATAAAGAAAAAATTAAAAATTATTTTGACAAATGTTTTGAAGGCCTAAATTATTCGCTTGAACTGAAACAAAGCGCCGAGCCTTTTATTACCAATCCCGATACAAAGGTTGTAAAAGCACTTGATAAAGCCATCAAAAAAGAAACGGGAACAACCCCTAAACACTCCACCGCCGGTGGTACTAGCGATGCAAGGTTTTTTGCAAAATACGGAGTAAAAGTTGTAGAATTCGGAGTTAGAAACGACACCATTCATGCTCCTAACGAGCGCACAACGCCTGAAGAGGTTATAAAACTAGCCGATATATTCAAAGACGTTATTGAAGAATGGAAATAACAAAATGTTATTTTAAGAGAAATTTAATTTTTCAAGTGTTATAATTAAAGAAAAAAGGTGAGCTTTGAGAAAAGTTTATGAGCTTAAAAAAGGTATGCAGATTTTAGTGGATAACGAAATACTTGAATTTGAAGAAATAAGAGGTGACAAAGCCATATTTTACAATAGCTGGGGTATTGAAATTGAATACCCGGATTATCTTGACATAGACGAAATCGGAATTTTACTAACAGGCGATATGAAAATTCCCGAAGACAGACTCACGGCTTCTTTATTTTAATTCCACTTTTACAATTTCACCGAATTTCAGCCCGCTACCCACAAGCTCGACCCTGTAGCTCGTTACATACTGCGTATCAGGGACTTTCCAGATTTTATATATCTTAAAACTGCTCGGTTTGGAATTTATATAAACTTTTTTATTTTTTATACCCTCAATTTCATCAATCGGAACGAAAATGGTGAGTTTTTGTTTTGAAATGTCATAAACATCCGCAATTAACACACCGGGTGCGGCGTAATCGTTTTTGTTAATATAAATTTTATAAATATAACCGCTTATTTTAATGTTTTTCTTTGAAACAGTGTCTTTTAATTTTTCGATATTTGCAAGCGTGTTGTTAAACTGCGATTTTAAATTCAAAAGCTGATTTAACGCATTCATATAATCGTAAAATTTTAAATCTTTTTCATTTTGGGATTTTGTTTTAAGCGTTTTGTATTTTTCATAAATTCTTTTTTTTCTTTTTACAACGGCACTTTGATTTTTAATTTCTTCTTTTA
>Ga0256838_1001207_pt1 | contig 12803 bp, 11 predicted proteins | sample 4571419metaG_FD_185978 | JGI IMG/M metagenome (GOLD analysis project Ga0256838, IMG submission 185978) | Hydrothermal vent microbial communities from Guaymas Basin, Mexico - 4571-419 | ecosystem: Environmental > Aquatic > Marine > Hydrothermal vents | place: Mexico: Guaymas Basin | collected...
GCATGGGTGTCTTGTTGTGGTGATAACCATGAGGAGGGTTTACGAAATTCGCAGGAGGGTTCCAGAAAAGGAAAGGGGGGAGGGTCAAACCCTTCGTTAGCGTCGGCTCTGAGGAACTGCTGTTTGAGGTTCTAAAGGAAGGTCTGTTCTGGGCCGCCCTCGGCCGGCCGTCTGAGGTCATGCCGTTTCTGAGGGGCAAACTTTTGGGCAACGGCTTCAGCGAAAGTTCCAAGAGGCAGCTCGAATGGCTCCTTGATGAGCTCCAGAACTTCTACGAGCGCGTTGCCTGCTGTGGCCGCGTGGAAGAAAGGCACCTGAGGGCCATCAAGTCCTTCCACAGGGACATAGTGTCAGTCCTGGAGACGGAGGGGGCTTAGCTTTTTAACCCCTCCCCTCTACCCTCTCAGGGATGATGAGGGAAGTTTCGTCCGAGCGGTGAGGAAACTCGCATGGGCTGACCAACCCTCAACCTTTTAAAAGGCTCTTCTCTTCGGTCATCGGGAGGAAAAATGGACGAAAAACTGGAGAAGTTCATATCTCGCCTCAAGGTACTCGTCGAGATGGAGCGTAAGGCCGAGATAGAGGCGATGCGAGCGGAGATGAAAAGGCTCAGCGGCCGCGAGAGGGAGAAAGTTGGGAGGGCAATCCTAGGCCTGAACGGTAAAATCATCGGCGAGGAGTTCGGCTACTTTCTGGTGAAATACGGCCGCGAGAGGGAGATCAAGACCGAGATAAGCGTCGGAGATTTGGTCGTAATCAGCAAGAGAGACCCGCTGAAGAGCGACCTGATTGGAACCGTCGTCGAGAAGGGGAAGCGGTTCATAACGGTCGCCCTTGAGACCGTCCCCGACTGGGCGCTTAAAGGTGTGAGGCTCGACCTCTACGCCAACGATATAACATTCAAGCGCTGGCTTGAGAACCTTAACAGCCTCCGCGAGAGTGGGAAAAAGGCCCTGGAGTTCTACCTCGGCCTGAGAGAGCCGGAAGAGAGCGAACCGGTCGAGTTTGAGCCCTTTGACAATAACCTGAACGCGAGTCAGAGGAAGGCAGTGGCCAAAGCCCTCGGAAGCCCAGATTTTTCCCTCATTCACGGGCCCTTTGGGACTGGGAAGACGAGAACCCTCGTCGAGCTGATCAGGCAGGAGGTGGCGAGGGGCAACAAGGTTCTTGCAACGGCAGAGAGCAACGTGGCCGTTGACAACCTCGTTGAGAGACTCGCAGATTCTGGCATTGAGGTCGTCCGCATTGGACACCCGAGCAGGGTCTCAAGGGCACTGCACAGCACCACTCTTGCATATCTCATGACCCAGCACGAGCTCTACGGCGAGCTGAGGGAGCTCCGCGTAATCGGGGAGAACCTGAAAGAAAAGAGGGACACCTTCACCAAACCAGTTCCGAAGTACAGGCGCGGGCTGACCGACAAGCAGATCCTCCGTTTGGCTGAGAAGGGGATAGGGACGAGGGGCGTTCCAGCCCGGTTAATCCGCGAGATGGCACAGTGGCTCAAAATAAACGAACAGGTTCAGAAAACGTTTGATGACGCGAAAAAGCTTGAAGAGAGGATCACGAGGGAGATAATCCGAGATGCAGACGTTGTCCTGACAACTAATGCCTCCGCCGGGCTGGAGGTGGTGGACTACTGCTCCTACGACGTGGCGGTTGTGGATGAGGCGACCCAGGCGACCATTCCGAGTGTTCTCATACCCATAAACCGAGCGAAACGGTTTGTTTTGGCCGGAGACCACAGGCAGCTGCCGCCTACGATACTAAGCGAGAAGGCGAAAGAGCTTAGCAACACCCTCTTTGAGGGGCTGATTGAGCGCTATCCTCAGAAGAGCGAGATGCTCACCGTCCAGTACAGGATGAACGAACGGCTGATGGAGTTTCCGAGTAGAGAATTCTACGATGGGAAGATAACGGCGGCGCCCGAAGTCAGGCGGATTACCCTCTCAGACCTGGGAGTCAGGTGCCCGGGGTTCGGCGAGGTGTGGGACGACATCCTTAAGCCGAGCAACGTGCTGGTCTTCATAGACACCTCCAAGAGAGAAGACCGCTTCGAGAGGAAAAGGCGCGGTAGCGAGAGCCGCGAAAACCCGCTTGAGGTCAGACTAGCGAAAGAGGTCGTTAAGAAACTCTTAGAGCTGGGAGTTAAGCCCGAATGGATAGGCGTCATAACGCCGTACGACGACCAGCGCGACCTTATAAGCTCGCTCCTGCCAGATGAGATAGAGGTCAAAACCGTTGACGGCTACCAGGGCAGGGAGAAGGAGGTAATAGTCCTCTCGTTCGTCCGTTCCAACAGGGGGGGCGAGGTAGGCTTCCTGAGGGATCTGAGGAGGCTGAACGTCTCACTGACAAGGGCGAAGAGGAAGCTAATCCTAATAGGCGACTCCTCAACGCTGAGTGCCCATCCAACTTACAAACGGCTGGTGGAGTTTGTTAGGGATAGGGAAATTCATGTCTATGTGGATTCCTCTCTTACGGTCTAAAGTGACTCTTGAGAAAGTTTTGCTTTGGCTGTTTTTTAATGCATTCTTTTTGGAGTGAGATAATATCCTATTGGGGAGGTGAGTGAAATTGGGCCCGCAGAGTCGGGTTTTCGGGAATTGTAGTTCTAAGGGGCTTATCCTTGCGAAGTTGAATGAGTCAAACCTTCAAGAGCGATTTAACTTTATGTAAATACCCGAAATCTGGATATATTTTACTAAACTCTCGAAAGCTTTTTATAATATCTTGCCTCAAATTCAAAACAAGCAGTATTGCATGTGGGATAAGTTTAAGAGCTTTACAAGGATGATGGTTATTGGTTACAGAATTGAGGGTGGTTGGTATGAGCCGATATGCTGTGGAAAGGGTAAAGACCGGAATCCCCGGTCTAGATGATCTAATCGAAGGAGGCTTCCCTAGGGGCACTACTGTTCTTGTAACTGGTCCAACGGGATCCGGGAAGACTACTTTTGCCGCTCAATTTGTGTACAAGGGGGCAGAACTCTACGATGAGCCTGGGGTTATAGTGACGCTGGAAGAGAGGGCGCAGGACTTGAGGAGAGAAATGATGAACTTTGGATGGGACGTTAGAAGGCTTGAAGAGGAAGGTAAGATAGCGATAGTAGACGGCGTTAGCTCTGCCGTTGGACTGCCCTCCGAAGAGCGTTTTGCCCTCGAAGAGGGCCTCAACATTGAGGGCTTCCTCAGGTACGTTTACAGGGTGGTTAAGACCCTAAATGCAAAACGTCTCGTTGTGGACTCAATACCTTCAATTGCCATTAGGTTGAGGGAGGAACATAACATCCGTGAGGTCTTACTTAAACTAAACACGATTCTCCTCGAGATGGGCGTGACAACGATCCTAACCACTGAGGCCGAAGACCCCAAGAATGGTAGACTGAGCAGGTACGGAATAGAGGAATATGTTGCCAGGGGGGTAATCCTCCTCGACTTTATTGAAAAGGACGTGGAACTAAAGAGGTACCTCCTGATCAGGAAGATGAGGGAAACCAGGCATGCAATGAAGAAGTACCCCTTCGAGATAACAGAGGACGGCATAGTCGTCTACCCAAGCGGGGAAATATACTGAACACGGTGGTTGGGGTGAACATCGAGAGAATTGAAACTGGGGTTATTGATAGCCTTATCCAAGGGGGCATTCCCGCCGGTAGCGTCGTACTGGTTATGGGCGATCCCAAGGTGGGGAAGACAACTTTCCAGACCCAGTTCCTTTACACTCAAACCGTCCTCAAAGGTACTCCTGGGCTTGCAATCCTTGTGGATATGCCCAAGAAAGAGTTCGTTGAAAATGCAAAGCTTTTTGGGTGGGACTTCAGCCCGATCCTAGATGAATACCTCTACCTTATCGACGCGTACTCTCATAGAATAAAAAGCGCCCCAAAGTTTTCCTTTACTGAGGACGTCATTATAGACCCTTCCAATCCCCTTCAGATTTCAAGGTTTGTAAAGGAGACCACAACTGGTCTCATCTCTAGCGGTTACACGGGACAGCTAGTTGGCATTATAACGTCTCTGACCCCACTCTTTTTTGAGAGCGAGCTCATCAACATATACAAGTTCCTTGAGGAGCTGAAGGACATTGCCCACAGGTACAATCAGGTCTGGATGATCGAGATGAACATCGGCATCGAAAGACCTCAGGTGGAGGCGATGGTAAAAGCAATTGTGGATGGGGTCATCGAGATGAGAATGTTTGAGGAGGGCAGGACTCTGCGGAGGTACATCAGGGTGTATGGTATGAGGAGAACTCCCCATTCCCTCTCCTGGTTCCCATACGAAATAACACCGACAGGGCTCACGTTGAGAGGGTAGTTGTCATACTGTTCTAAATAGTAAAGTTTTTAAGTCTCTACAATTATTTTTCTTGATGAATGCTGATAAGAAACTCTACACTGTACTTGCAGTGGTTGCGTTGCTCTCAACAGCAGGTCTAATGATTAGCGGAGGCCCCGAAACCTCCTCCAAAAGCTTTATCGGGGTCTGTGTACGGGCCGAGAAGAGCTACTCAATACTTTTCAACTCGACCCACACGCTCCTCGTCCCGAAACCACTTGAGGTCGGTGTTGTGTATACCGTCGTGGGTTCGATAAAGGGGACAAAAAACGGCCTGAAGATCAGGGGTAGGTACTCCGTTAGCCCCTCTTCTCTGCGCCCAGTCTGGCTTGAAGAACTGGACGGAGCCTACTGGTTTAGAGAATACAGATACTACGTTTTAACGCCTGAGTGGGTGGAACTCGGGAAACCACTTGGGGTTCAAAAAGGAAGTTTTGTGGAGGTTCTTGGTGTTAAATACGGCTCAAAGTTCTATCCTGTGGAGGTACTGCGGGCGGAGAGCCCCTCTCGAACGTTAAGAAACGGGATGCCCGCTTTAGTAACGGGGACAGCTCTCGGGACGTTTGGGGCTAAAAACAGGGTCGTGCTGTGGAACGGGAGCGAGAAACTGTACGTGTACCTCCCCCACGGCCATTACTTAAAGCGCGGCCTCAGAGTGGAGATCCTTGGCAGGGTAAGGGTGACGTCAAGGGTAAATGTTTACGTGGACGACATAAATGACGTAAGAAAGCTCGGCTATCCAATAGCAGTTCCGATAAACCGGACGTCAATCGGAACAATAGGGGAAGGACGGTGCCTCGTTCTGAGGGTGATGAAAAGCGGCCTCGTGGTGAACTGCACAAATCTTAAGCTCAGGGGAGTTTGGGCCAGGGCAGGAGACGTTCTAGATGTTAGGGCCCTCAACACGGGCTCAAGCCTCGTCTGTCTGGAGTGCAGTGTGGCCCTACCGCGAGAAGCACTTCCAAACGGGATATGCAGTTTCCATGAAGGGGATTTTTCGAGGGTAAGAGGGCGCGTTGGGTGGGTTAAGAGGTACAGCAACGGCTTTGGCCTGGCCAACGTCACGAGTGGAAACTGCTGGGTTCTCCTGAAGCTTCCCAAGTCCCTCGGAGTTGAAGTGGAAGAAGGAACCGTTGTGACGGCGTATGGGGTCTTTACGACCTACCGGGGCAAGCCTGCCTTTCAGGTGAACTCGGGGGATGACGTTTGCTCCGGGAACTGCTGATCGGGATCCTCCTCGGCACCTTTACGGGGCTTACCCCCGGCATACACGTGAACACTCTTGCAGAGATGGGTGGTTCCTTTGCCCCGCTCTTTGCGATGGGTTTAACTCACACTTTCCTGGACGTTTTCCCCTCAACCTTTCTTGGTGTTCCCGACGAGGGGACTTCGCTCTCTATCCTGCCGGCTCACCGCCTTGTGCTCGTAGGAAAAGGCATTGAGGTCGTGAGGATAGCACTAATTTCGAGCTTTCTTTCAGTTATCTTTGTAATTCCTCTTCTTCCGCTCTATTACCTTTTGGCCCCTGTGTATTCTCCCACCCTGGGAAAGATCGGAGTTGCGTTCCTTCTTTTCTTTCTCATCTTGACAGAGAGAGGCAGCAGATTAAGGGCAGTCTTGGTGATCCTCCTTTCAGGGGCGCTCGGATGGGTTGTTCTCTTCCACACTGCTTTAAAAGAGCCTTTCTACCACGTTTTTACGGGCCTCTTTGGCATCCCTGTTCTCCTTGCGTCCCTTGGGAGTAGTCCAACGCTACCTAAGCAGGAGACAGACTGGGGAGTTGACTGGAACCTTCTGGTGCCGTTCTCAATGCTGGGAACGGCCCTTGGCATGGTATCGTCTCTTCTTCCTGCGTTCACAGCTTCAATGGGGGCCACGATCGCTACACTTTTTTCTCGGGATGAGAGAGGCTTCCTGGCCGCAGTTTATTCAATAAACACCTCCAACTTCCTCTTTGGGATCTTTAACTTCTGTTTGACCGGAAGAACGAGGAACGGCGTCGCGGTTGCGTTAAATAATAGTGGGGTGGCAATTCCTTCCCGGGGAGTTGTTATACTCTCCGCATTATTGGTTGCTTCACTGGCGGTCTTTGAAGGGGAGGCAATAACAAAGCCCTATTTGAAAATTTTGACCACACTAAACTACCGTGCTATGAACGTGGCAGTGATTGCCTTTCTCATTGGACTTTCGCTGTACTTTGATGGGCCCTATGGCCTCTGGGTTCTGCTTACGGCGGCGGTCATAGGGTACCTAGCTCAGGAGTGGGGGGTACGGAGAACGAACTGCATGGGAGTGCTGATGCTACCCCTGCTCATAAGGTGAGAAAAGAAGATCAGGAGCCCCTTTCTTGGGCTATCTTTTGGAATTCGGCGTAATCGGTAACTATCTTCTTTCCATCGAGGGTCTCAAAGTACACCTTCTTCTTTTTTATCCTCTTAACGTCGGTGTACTTCATCTCGGGGGGGTCGTAGGAGCCCGGCTCAACGACGTCATCCTCCACAACGTAGGTTTTCAGCTCAGGCTGGCCGATATACTTCCAAACCTCATAGAAAACCTCTGGATCGAGGTGTATCTCCCCCTCGATCTCTATCCAGTCTGCCCCGGTGTCCTCAAGAAACTCTTTGACTACCTCAAAGTGCATAGAACCACCCCTTGAGTATATACGCTGCTCATGGTTAAATACCTATCGCTAGGCGAGTGTGAAGAAGTTGGACCAGCGTTTTTATCTTGGGTGGGGCCCAACTTGGACAACCTTTTAAAGAGGGTTGAGTACTGGCCTCGGTGGTGAGAATGGCGAGGGTAATCGTTGATGCCCAGGCGGCGAGGGCAATTGGCAAGGGTGCGATGATAGTCTTCAAGAAGGGAGTGGTGCGGACAGAGGGCGACTTTGAGCCGGGGGATATTGTTGAAGTCTACACGCGCGGTGGCAAGTTCCTTGGTAGGGGGTTTGTAAACCCAAATTCGAACATTATGGTTCGCCTACTCATCAAGGACAAAGAGACCCCAATAACGAAGGAGCTATTTAGGGAGCGAATTAAAAAGGCCAACGAGTACAGGAAGAAGGTTCTCGGCTACGACAAGGCATACAGGATGGTCTACGGCGAGGCGGACTACCTGCCGGGCCTCATCGTTGACAGGTTCAACGAGATAGCTTCAATCCAGATTTCGAGCATCGGCATGGAGCGCTTCAAGCTTGATTTGGCTGAGGCAATAATGGAGGCTGAGCCCGAAATCGAGACGGTCTTCGAGAAGAACACCGGGCGCTCAAGGCGGAGGGAGGGCTTGCCTGAGATAGAACGTGTCCTCCTCGGAAAGGAGAAGTACCGCACGATAATAGAAGAAGGGAAGGCAAAGTTCATCGTGGACATGCGCGGCCAGAAGACCGGCTTCTTCCTCGACCAGAGGGAGAACCGCATTGCACTGGAGAAGTACGTCAAACCGGGTATGCGGGTTCTCGATGTTTTCACTTACACAGGCGGCTTCGCGATACACGCCGCTGTGGCCGGGGCAGATGAGGTCATCGCCGTTGACAAGTCGCCGTGGGCAATCAACATGGTCAAGGAAAACGCCAAGCTCAACGGCGTTGAGGACAGGATGAAATACATAACTGGCTCGGCCTTTCCTGTAATGGAGGAAATGATAAAGAAGGGTGAGAAGTTCGACATCGTGATCCTGGATCCACCAGCCTTCGTCCAGCATGAGAAAGACCTGAAGCGGGGCCTTAGGGCATACTTCAACGTGAACTACGCCGGCCTGAAGCTCGTTAAGGAGGGCGGAATCCTCGTAACATGCTCCTGCTCCCAGCACGTCGATATGCAGGCCTTCAAGGACATGGTAATCGCGGCCGGGGCCAAAGCAGACAAGTTCCTCAAGATGCTTGAGCCCTACAGGACTCAGGCTCCAGACCACCCGATACTCATGGCCTCGAAGGACACCGAATACCTTAAGTGCCTGTTCCTTTATGTTGAGGACATGCACTGAAGCTTTGGGACGATGACGAGAAAGCACCTCCACTGAGGGCCGATGCTGAGACGCCCACGGTCGGAGTCCCTTTCTTATTCTCTTTGTCTCTTTGTTGGGAACAGAGTTAGAAGCCGATTCTACAGCCTGAGTATCAAACTGTGCCTCCAGCGGGTTCCAACCTTGAAACGGACGTCTCTAACGGAGTAGCCAAGCTTCCTTCCCTTTTCCGCTATCGCGTCTATCAAGGGTTCCTTATCGGGCAGGAAGAGGGCCATCCTTCCACCGGGTTTTAAGTAGTCCCTAGCCTCTTCGAGGAGCTTCACCGAGAACGCCTCGCCGTATTTGCCTCCTCCAACACCTTCCCGCTCCGTCAAAACACCCCTCGTCGGTTTCTCGTAGTAGGGTGGGGCTGAGAAAATTACATCAAAACGTTCTCCCTCTGGGATGACCCCTCTGATTATCCCACCGTTGCTTTTGAGCAATCTAACTCTGGCGCCGTTCCTCTCAATGTTCTTCCTCGCGTACTCAAAGAACTCCTCATCGAGCTCCGTCGCCGTAACGTCGCACTTGAATAGCTTCTCTGCTATGAGAGCCATCATTGCGGTGTGTCCCGTGCCGATTTCTAGAACCTTCTCTCCTCCGCGCAGGAACGTCTTCAGGAAGAGGTAGCGCGAGATTGGCGTAGTCACGAGTCCTCGTGGGTGGTACTCAACCTCAAGCCCGAAGAGGGCCTTTGCTATTGCCCTGTTGTAGAGTATCCTCGCCTCCCTGTTCGAGAGGTCGAGTCTTCCGCGTTTGTCGAGGTATTTTTCAAGCTCCGGGAAGAGCTTTACCGCCTCTTTGACCGGCAGTCCGAGCTTTCCGTCCTTCCAGAGGGGCATAACCCAAGGTGGAAAAGAGGAAGAAAAAGCTTTTGCTCAGAGAAGCGCCAGCGCTGCCATGACCTTCGCGTCCTCGACCATGTTGTCTATCTTCGCGTACTCGTTGGGCTGGTGGGCCATCTCGTCGAGGGTCGCCCACACAACGGCAGGAATTCCCTTTCTCCTGAAGTAGGCCGCGAAGGTTCCGCCGCCTATTCCGCCGACCTTGGCCTCCTTTCCGCGGAGCTTTCTGAGGGCCTCCTGGAGGAGCTTCACTATCTCACTGTTCGGGTCGGTCGGCTCCGGGGCATCAACGCGCTGGAGGACTTCGAACTCTATCTCCGGCAGGACTTCTCCGTCAAGCTCCGTTCTATACCTCCCCTTGACTTCCTCGGCCAGCTTCTCTGCGTCGGCGAGGACCTCGTCGAGGCTATACCTCGGCAGAACCCTGCAGTCGAAGACGAGCTCGTGCTCGCCTGGAGCTATGTTCGGGCTGTCCGCGGGGTTTTTAACCATCGTCGGCTCGAAGGTGCTCTCAGGCGGGTCGAAGAGCTCGTCCCTCTCACCGTACTTCTCGTGGAGGAGTCTGTCGAGGTGGTAGGCGAAGTCGAGGGCAACGCGGTGGGCGTTGAGGCCCTTGTCGGGCATGCTCGCGTGAACCTGCTTGCCCTTGACCCTTACCTTGAGCCAGAGGATGCTCTTCTCGGCGACCTCTATGAAGGTTCCGTCCTCGTTTCCGCCGTCCGGGACGAGGACAAGGTCGTCCTTCCTGAAGAGCTCCGGGTGGTTCTTCATCAGCCACTCGACGCCGTACTTGCTGCCGGTCTCCTCGTCGCTGACGAAGGCCAAAATAACTGTCCTCTTCGGCCTTATGCCGAGGTTCATCATGGCCCTTACCGCATAGAGGCTCGCCACCAGGCTCTGCCCGTTGTCCTCGCTTCCGCGTCCGTAAACTTTCCCGTCCTTCACGACCGGCTTGAAGGGCTCGGTAACCGTCCACTTGCTCAGGTCTCCAGGCGGGACTACGTCAAGGTGCGTTAGAATCCACAGGCGCGGGCTCTCCTCACCCTTTTCGCCGTAGTAGTAGGCCAGAATGCTCGGCCTGACGCCGTTTTTGGCCCTCTCGTCGGGCGCGTTGTAAACCTCAACCTTGTCGAACGGCCAGTCCTTGATTATCTCAAGGAGCTTCTGGGCCTTGTCGTATTCGCCCTCGTAGCCGTAGTCAGGACTTATGGCCGGAATCTTAATCAGCTCGACGAGTGTTTTTACTATCTCGTCGCGGAGCTTTTCAATCTCCTGCGAGACCTTTTCAAGGACTTCGCTCACGGGTATCACCACATCGCATTTTCTCCTGGAACTTAAACAGGTTTCGGAGTGCTTATATACCCTCTTACCTAAAGCCATATCGTCCGCAAAGGATAGGGAGGTGAGGGAGTGATAGAGATAACGTTCTTGGGGAGCGGTGGAGGTCGGTTCATTACCATAACTCAGTTCCGCTCCACGGGAGGATTCCACATAAAGGCCAGCAGAAACATCCATGTTGACCCCGGACCGGGGGCACTCGTGAGGAGCTGGCGCTACAAGCTCGACCCGCGGAGGCTCGATGCCATCTTCGTTTCCCACAGGCACGTTGATCACTGCAACGACCTGGAGGTCATGGTTGAAGCGATGACCGGCGGCGCTCTGAAAAAGAGGGGCATCCTAATAGCTTCCAAGAGTGTCGTTTACGGTGACGAAGACCACACGCCAGCAATAAGCAAGTACCACATAGACGTCCTTGAAAGCGTTCACACCCCAGAACCTGGCAACAAGATAACTATAGGTGAAGAAGAGTTCCTGATAACCCCTGCCCAGCACTCCGACCCAACCACTATCGGTTTTCGCATGAAGACATCTCATGGGGATATATCCTACATTCCCGACACAGCGTACTTTGAGGACCTCATAAAATGGCACGACGGGGCGAGGGTGCTCATAGCGGCAATTACGCGGCCGAGGGATATGGGCATTCCGTACCACCTAAGCACCGACGACGCGGTCGAGATGCTAAAGAACATGGAGAAGAAGCCAGAGGTGCTGATAATGAGCCACATTGGGATGAAGATGCACTTCGCGAACCCCTACAAGGAGGCCAGGTACATCGAAAACGTCACGGGCGTAAAAACCTACGTCGCCAAGGAGGGCTTCAAGGTCATGGTAGACAAAAGGGAAATAGCCGTCAGAACTCTCAGGCCCGCGCGCTTCGTTTGAGCTTTTCAACTTCTTTCGCGACGACGCTGTAGGCCAGCCCAAAGAGCTCGTCCCTTCTTTTTTCGCTCGGTGCCTCGACGACGACTCTGATTTTTGGCTCGGTTCCACTCGGCCTCACGAGGATCCACGAGCCGTCCCTCAGCTGGAAGCGGTAGCCCGAAATCGTGAGGACTTCCTTGATATCATCCCCTAGCTTCTCTTCAAGAATACGGTGTGCCCTTTCGAGGACGGCCTTCTTGAGCTCGTCCGGGCACTTCACGTTCTTCTTGGTGAGGTAGTATGTCGGTATCTCCTCCCGGATTATCTGGGAGAGCGGTTTTCCGCGCTCGTCTATGAGCTTTATGAGAAGTCCCATGGTCACGAAGCTGTCTATCCACGGCCCAAACTTCGGATGGACGAGCTTCCAGGGCTCGGCGGCGAAAATGGCACCGTACTTCTTTATTCCGTCGTGGGGCTGGCCGAGGGGAATCCTCACGACCTTTCCGCCTGCTTCCTCAACGACGTGGTCTATTCTTGAGCCGGTGTCTATCGAGACGACGACCGTCCCTCCGCCGTTCTCCTCCACGTAGAGCTTGGCGAAGAGGGCTATCAGTGCGTCCTCGTTCACGTACTGACCCTTCTCGTCGAAAACGGTTATCCTGTCGGCGTCGCCGTCCTGAGCGATGACCAGGTCAACTCCGAGCGTCCTCGCGAGCTCGCCGAGGTAGGCGATGTTCTCGTACCTCGGCTCCGGCTTCCTTCCGGGAAAGTGCCCGTCAATGTGGGCGTTCACGCTTATCACTTTGGCGCCCATCTCCCTGAGGAGGTACGGCGCCACAACGCTTCCAGCACCGTTGGCGCCGTCGTAGAGAACCGTTAGGTTTGTTTCGTGGTTCACGAAGTCGAGGACGGTTCCGATGTACTCATCTCTAATGTCGAGGCTTTTGAGGCCCTTTATTTCGTCCCACTCGGCCTTCCTGAAGTTCCTGGAGAAAACGAGCCCCTCAAGCTCCCCCTCCTGCTCGACGTAGAACTCAGTTCCGTCACCGTTGAAGACCTTTATGCCGTTGTCCGTCGGGGGGTTGTGGCTCGCGGTTATCATAACCCCTCCGTCGGCGTATTTCCTCGTTCCCCACGCCAGGGCTGGCGTCGGAATCAGGCCAAAGTCAAGGACTTCCTTCCCTGTAGAGAGGAGTCCAGAAATGAGGGCGCTCTGGAGCATCACGCTCGACGTCCTGCCGTCCCTGGCAACGGCAACAGTGTCTCCGTCAATATACGTCCCCATTCCCCTGCCTATGTTCATCGCGAGTTCCGGTGTGACCTTCTCCCACAGCGTCCCGCGGATTCCAGCCGTGCCGAAGAGCTTCATAACACCACCGTGTTTAGTTGGGCGGCCCCTTAAATATCTTT
>Ga0256838_1001210_pt1 | contig 12785 bp, 8 predicted proteins | sample 4571419metaG_FD_185978 | JGI IMG/M metagenome (GOLD analysis project Ga0256838, IMG submission 185978) | Hydrothermal vent microbial communities from Guaymas Basin, Mexico - 4571-419 | ecosystem: Environmental > Aquatic > Marine > Hydrothermal vents | place: Mexico: Guaymas Basin | collected...
ACTCTCTTAAATCTATTTTAAAATTTGAAGGTAAAACCAGGGATTATAAAAGCTATAAAAACGAAGAAGATTTTATTAAATGGTATCCGTTTATTCCTTATCAGCTTGATTTGTTTCAATCTGTTATTAGAAGTCTATCAGAACATAATTTCTTTCAAGGAAGACACCAATCAACGGGTGAGAGAAGTATGCTTGATGTCGTTCAATACATTGCAAAACAAATAGCAAATAGTGAAATCGGAAAAATAGTAACTTTTGATATGTTTTTTGACGGCATTTCTTCAATAATCAGAGCCGATTTTCAAACAGAAATTAACAAAGCCGAAGATTTGCTGGATGAATTTGAATTAAGAGTTTTGAAAGTTCTGTTTTTGATTAAATACGTCAAAGAATTTGAAGCGAATCTAAACAATATTGCGGTATTATTAGTTGATAATGTAAATGTCGATTTTTATGAATTAAAAGAAAAAGTAAAAAAAGCTCTTGATGTTTTAATCAAAGACACTTACATTCAAAGAGTCGGCGATGTTTATGAGTATCTCACAAACCTTGAAAAAGATATTCAAACGGAAATCAACTCTTTTGAAATAGATGAAAGCGATATTACTTCAAAACTATCTTCTTGGATTTATGACAATATTATAAAAATCAAAAAAGTCAGATTCCGCGGAGTTGATTATGATTTTGGTAAAAAACTGAACTCTCAAATTGTAAAAGGAAAAGAAGGTGAGCTTAATTTGAATATAATCACTAAAGAAGACAGCAACATTTCACATCTTTCCTTTAGCAGCGATGATTTGATTTTTTATATGCCGCTTAGCTATTCAATAGAAAAAGAGATAAAGCAATTCATAAAAACCGAAAAATACATTCCTCAAAAAAACTCTTCTGTTCTTACTTCGGAAGAGAGGGCTATTTTAGCAACAAAAGAACAGGAAAACTTCAAAAGAAGAGACAATATTTTAAATCTCTTAAATGATATCGTGGCGGATTCGAAAGTATATTTTAACGGTGAAGAAATTCGGATAGAAACAAAAGATATCAAAAAGAAATTAGAAGACGGTTTTGCCCAGGTTATATCAAAAATTTATCCGTATTTAAGCGGACTGAATAAAGACTATAAAGAAGAAGATATAAAAATCATCCTCTCAAACAGCTCCGATTTGTTTAAAGAAGAAGCACTTTCAGCCCTAGAAAACGAAATCTTAAACAAAATCAAACGCTCAAAAACAGTTACTCTAAAAGAATTAATCGATACATTTTCAAAAAGACCTTATGGACTTTACAGAAATGCGATTTTGGCAATTGTTGCAAGTTTGAAAGTTAAAAATTTAATCGATATCAAACAAAACTCAACCCCACTTAGCAACAATGAGTTAAAGTCCCTCCTTCTAAATACAAGAAGTTATGAGAGTTTGATTATTAGTGTTAAAAAGGAGATAGATAACGCAAAACTCAAAAAAGTAAAAGAGCTTTTAAATGAATTTTTAAATATTGAATCTCAAAATGTAAGTGATATTTATAAAGAGTTTTTAAGCGGAATCGATTCACTTATAATAACTCTTCAAAGAAGCAACAATTATCCGTTTAAAGAAAAAGCCGGAGAAATTATAAACTTTTTAAAAGAGCTTAAAAAAACGGATTTTGATGACTTTATAGAAGTCATAGAATCAAAAGAAGACGATATTTTGGATTTTGCAGAAGAGATAGGTTATATTTTAGAGTTTCTAAACGGAGAAAAAAGCAAAATTTATGAAAAAATCAAAGATTACATAAAAACCAATCAATCGAATCTTAAATACGCAAAAGAATTTGATTTGTCACTGCTGAATGACAAAAATATCCATAAAGGCAATAAAATTCAAAAACTTAACCAGATTTTTAAAGCATTAACCGCAGAAATTGAAGAGGTTATTAATAACGAAAAAGAAAAAGCTCTCTTAAAAATAGATGAGATAACTCTGAAGGTTCAGAATTTACCTGAGTTTGAAAAAGTTGAAGTTGGAAAAAGAAACGAAATAATAGGACCTATTTTACGCATTAAAGATAGAATCTCCGCTTCTTCGAATATTGATGAAATCAAACAGCTCTCAAGCAAAGAGGAAGAAGAAAAAATATGGCAGTTTGTTTATAATAAAATAGCCGAACTTACAAAAGAAGAAGTAAAAATAGAAAACTTTGAAAACTTCCTACCAAAAGGTAAAATAATAGAAAATGAAGTTGATGTTGATGAACTTATAAAGGAACTGAGAAACAAACTGTTAGAAAAAATCCATAGCAATACAAAAATCATTATATAAGGCAACAAATGGATAAATCAAAATTAAAACGATTTGCTATAAATGCGAGGGAGAAACTTTTAAATATTGTAGAAAATAAAATCAAATACCTAATATCAAATCAATATAAACAAAACTTAGCCCTTTTTCATAAAAATGAAGAAAAAATAATCAAAATAAAAGAGCAATATGAAAACAATCCCGATTTTGTTGAAGAAGTTGCATATATGTGGTTTAACAGGTTTATTGCTATCAGGTTTATGGAATTAAACGGCTTGACTGAGTGCAAAATACTTGACGGTGAAATTCCGGAAATTTTAACCCTTGCCAAAGGTGGAGAACTTCCTGAAAATTATCATAAATATCTAAACAAAGAATTTTATGATTTAATAGACGGTAAAATCTCTGTGCGTGACACTGAAAACGAAGCTTATAAAATGCTTTTTTTAGCCGTATGCAACTATTATAATGAAATAATGCCTTATATGTTTGAAGCCATTGATGATTACACCGAGCTTTTGATGCCGGATAACCTGCTGTCTATCTCTTCAATCAGAGGCGATATCGTTGAAGCTATTGACGAGGCAAAGGATGTTGAGATTATAGGGTGGCTTTATCAGTTTTATATAAGCGAAAAAAAAGACATCTCAATGAAAAAAAACAAATACACAAAATCCGACATTCCTGCGGTTACCCAGCTATTTACTCCTCATTGGATTGTTAAATATCTGGTTGAAAACTCTCTTGGGAAGTTATGGGTAATGAATAATAAATATTCAAATTTAAAAGAAGAGATGAAATACTATATCGAATCTGACATTGAAGATGTCGTAAAGGTAGAAAATATTGAAGAAGTTAAAGTATTAGACCCATGCTGTGGAAGCGGACATATGTTGACTTACGCTTTTGATTTACTTGCTAAAATTTATGAGGAGGAAGGCTATTCCAAAAAAGATATACCAAAACTAATCCTTAAAAACAACCTTTTTGGCTGCGACATAGACAAAAGAGCCGCTACCTTAGCCACTTTTGCACTTCATATGAAAGCCGCACTTTATAACAAAAGATTTTTCAAAAATCCTGTTTTGCCAAATATTGTAGAACTTCAAAGCTATGGAGAATTTGAAAACATAAAAGAACTCGGTTCGTTAATTAAACCTCAAATCAAAAATGAGGATGATGGAATATTTGAACATGAAAGTGAAGAATACAAACTCCAAAAAGAGATTTTAACCGGCACTTACCACTGCGTAATTACGAATCCTCCGTATATGGGAAGTAAAAAAATGCCAGAACTCCTAAAAAAATACCTCCAAAAACACTATCCCGACAGCAAGTCAGACCTTTTTGCCGTATTTATCGAAAGAGGACTTGAATTCACAAAGGAAAAAGGCTTTCTTGCCATGATTACGATGCAAAGCTGGATGTTTTTAAGCAGTTTTGAGAAGTTGAGGGTTAAATTACTTAAAAATCATAAAATTGATACGTTAGTCCATTTAGGACCGAGAGCATTTGAGGAAATCGGAGGAGAAGTGGTCCAAACGGTAGCTTTTGTGATTCAAAAGGGTGAAATATGATATCTTTACAAACGATATCGTTTTGTGATATAATATCACCAACATATCCTCCCCACCCTAAATGGGTGCTTCGTGGAGGATTTTATGGCTAAAACTACATTTAACAAATCTCCATTATCCTGCGATGAACATATATCTCTTCTAAAAGAAAGAAATTTAATAATTAAAAATGAAAGCTATGCTAAACATAAACTGTCTATTATTAATTATTACAGATTAAGTGCTTATTTCAGACCTTTTTATGTTAGAGGTGAAGAGACTTTTAAAGATAATACCACATTTGAAGACATTATAAAACTTTATTATTTTGATAAAAAACTAAGAAAAATCATTTTTGACAAATTAGAAAACATTGAAGTATTTTTTAGAACTAAAATTATAGATGTTGTTTCTAAAAACGGACCTTTTGGATATTTAGAAATGTTAAATAAAGATAAAAAAGATGAAATTTTAGAAAAAATAAATAGAGAATTAAACCGTTCAAAAGAAGTATTTGTCAGTCATTATAAGAAAAAATATGAAAACGAACATTTTCCTATTTGGATGATTGTTGAAACTATTTCGTTTAGTCTTTTGTCTATGCTTTTTAAAAATTTAGATGAAAAATCAAAAATAAAAATAGCAAATGATTTAGATTTACCTGTTGATGTATTGGAAAGCTGGATACACAATTTGGTGTATATCAGAAATATCTGTGCTCATCATAGTAGAATTTGGAACAGAATTTTAGCTATACGACCTAAAATACCAAAAAGAAAAAAAGAGTTTCACGAATTAAACAATAAAAAAATATTTTTTACTATATGTGTTATACAATATTTCTTAAATTACATAGATGAAGAGGAAAATTCTTTAAAAAATGAATTACAAAATCTTTTTTCTGAGTATCCACAAATTAAGAAACGAAATATGGGCTTCCCAGATAATTGGGAAGAATTGAAAATTTGGGAGTAAGAATGGATAAAGAAATAATTTGTAATTATTATCAAAATAATTTATTTAGATTGTGAAAAACACATAATATTACTATTGATATAAAGTTAAAGGTAAAAAGTTAAAGGTAAAAAAATGAAGATTATAAAATTAAAAATTAGTAATTATAGAAATTTAGATAATGTATTTATAGATTTTGATGAAAATTGTAACTTTATTGTGGGTGAAAATAATTTAGGTAAATCAAACTTATTAGAATTAATGCAAATAATTTTTACAAATCGCTCTTTTAAAGCTGATGATTTTTTTAATAATGAAAAAGCTATTGAAGTAGAATTTACTTTAAAATTAGATAATATTGAAATAGGACATTTTCAAGATTTATTTGATGATGAAAAACCAAATCAAATTAATATTATTTGTAAACAAGAAAGTATTGATGATAATTTAGAGTTTTATCATAAAGAAACAAATATTTATATTCCTGCAGTTAAAATAAGAGGTCTTAATTTTATATACTATGATTCATTAAGAAATCCTATTCAAGAGGTGAATTTCGGTAAAAGTAGAGGAGTTAGCCGTTTTTTAAATAATATAGTTCATAGATATTTAAAAGAAAATAAACTTGAAAATAAGGATTTTATAAAAGAAGATAAACTTGCTGAAGTATTGAATTATGTAAATAAAAATATCACAAGAATTAAAATTTTTAAAGATTTCAATATACATGTTATTCATGATAAAGAACTTGAAAATTTATTACCTAAAATGTTAGTATTTGAAGATAATAATGAAAATTTACTTTCAAAAACAGGTTATGGTGTACAATTTTTAATTTTAATAACTTTATCAATACTTGAAAAAATAGAGTATATTTTAAATAAAAAAAATGCTAATAATATTTTTGAAACTGAAGATGGAAAAAAATATATTTCTTTAGTTATTGGTCTTGATGAACCTGAAATTCATTTGCATCCTTATATGCAAAGAAGTTTAATTAAGTATCTTAATAATATATTATTGAATCAAAATGAAGATTTTTTAAAATTAATTAAAGAGTTGTTTGGATTAAATGGCTTTATTGGTCAACTTATTTTGGTTACACATTCACCCAATATTATTTTAAATGATTATTCTCAAATTATTAGATTTTATTCTAAAGAAAATCAAACAAAAATAGTTTCAGGAGCTTCTATTGAATTAGACGAAAAATTAACCAAACATTTACATTTACTTTTTCCATTTATAAAAGAAGCTTTTTTTTCAAGAGGAGTTTTATTGGTAGAAGGAGACTCAGAATATGCAAGTTTTCCACATTTTGCTAAAACTTTGGAATATGACTTTGATGAACTAGGTATAAGTTTAATTCAAACAAGGGGAGAAGGAGGAATAGAGCCTGCAATTAAATTATTAAATAAATTTTCAATTCCTGCTGTTGCAATTCGCGATAGAGATAATATAGAATCTTCTCAGCCACCTATATATTTAACAGATAAAAGAAATTTTGAGGAAGAATTAGTTGAACATAATTTTAACTCTGAAATCTTAGAAGAAATTTTTCTAGAATATGATACCCAAGGAGAAAATAGAAAATTTCAAAAAGGTGCTTTGATAAAAAAAGCTAAAAATTATGGTCTAGAAGAACCAACAAGAGATTTAAGATATAAAGATATTTCCAATGATATTGACAAAAAGGTTTTTTTTATTACTTGGTATTCAATAAATAAATCTGTAACGCTTGGATTATTAATTGGTCAAAAGTTAAATAAAGACCAAATTCCTCCAATATATAAAACGATAATTCAAAAAATAGTTGAAATGGTTTCAAATGAGTAATGTAGAAATAATTAAAGAAAAAATTATTAATCGTCATGGAAATGATAAAAAACAACTCGAAGTTGTTTTTTCTAAAGATAATCGTATTCTTGTAGAAGCACCAGCAGGATTTGGTAAAACAAATACTATGATAAGCAAAATTGCTTATATGATTGCTACTAATCAAATTCCAAATCCTAATAAATTACTTGCATTAACCTTTAGCGTAAACGCATCGTATAAAATTAAGAAAGATGTTTTACAACAGCTGCCAGTTTTGTTGGAAAATAAAAAAATAAATGTTAATGACAAATTGTTTGTATCAAATTATCATGGATTTTGTAGAAATATTTTAAAAAAACATGGTCATATTATTCATGAAAATCTTATAGATATAGATAAATTTCAGTCTCTTGATGACAGTAAGTTTGAAGAAAATATTAGATATGGCTTATATAAAAATGAAGCACAATTATTATCGGATTATTCTTTGTTTGTAAAAAAAATAGATGCTCAAAAAATAAAAGAAAATTTTCAAATATATACAGATATTGTAATAAATAAGCTTATACCTGAAAAAGTCATTCCTTTTAATGCTATATTAGCATTAACAATTAAATTATTAAGGGAAAATCCACAAATACTTGAATTTTATAAAAAATATTTTGTAGCTATTTTAGTAGATGAGTTTCAAGATACAAACTTTTTATCTTGGTGGCTTTTACATTTATTCATCAATGATAATGAAGCAATAAAGCTTATTTTTTTGGGAGACCCTTTACAAAGAATATATGGATTTATTGGAGCAGTTCCTGACTTAATGAATAAAGTGAAAAATAAATATAACATGAAATTAATACAATTGGATAAAAACTATCGTTTTAAAGATAATCAGCAAATGCTACTTTTAGATTACAATATTAGAAAAAATGCAGAAAATCCTCAAAATCCAAATATTGAGAATATTGCTAATGTAAAATTTTTATATGCTGAAAATCAGGAACAAGAAACTTTGAATATTATTAAGCTAATTAATACTATTTTAAAAAATAATCCTGATGAAAAAATTGCTATTTTAACTAAACAAAGAGGTAGGAATATAGATTATATTATTGATGTTTTTACTCAAAAAAGTATTCCATATTTTTATGGATTGTTTACTGATGAAGACATTCAATATATAAAATTTCATAAAGAATGCTTATTTCAATTTATAGAACTAATAAAAAATGATGGAATAGTTAAGAAAACAAAACTTAATCAATTATTGCGAATAATAAAAGAAACTTTTTCTGATGAAAATATAGTTTATAAATCTCTTTTTAAACTTTTAAAAAAATTTAAAGAAAAGGTATTTACAGATTTTGCTTTTTTATCAAATGAAGAAAAAATTAACTTAATTATAGATACATTTGAAAATAATGGATTAAAACAATATATTGAATTTATTGATACAAATATAATATTTTCAACTGTACATGCAGCAAAAGGATTAGAATGGGATTATGTAATAATTGTAGATATGGAACAATATTCTTTCCCAAATTGGTATGGCTTATGTGGAATTTGTGAAAATAAAAAAAATTGTCAATTAGTTATATATAATAAAAATATTGAAAAAAAATTTTTAGAGGAGTTAAGTGTTTTTTATGTAGCAGTTACAAGAGCTAAAAAACAAGTGTATTTTACAGCTAGCAAGAAAGATTTTAGTGAAAAGATTAAAAATATTAGTTGTTTTTTACATTTAAAAGGAATTAATATTGGAGAGTAAAAAGGAAATTATGTGGGTATTTTTAATGAAATAGAACAATTTGCAAATGATAGTAAAATATTATTTCCTATTTTATTATCATTAATTTCTGCAGTAATATTCTGGTGCTTTTTTTCTTATATACTAAATAAAATTAGATATAAAAAAATAAGACCAATAATAGAATTATATTTTTATCATTTACATAATAGACTTTTTCATTTATTTGATATGATATTAAGACATAATTCATTCTCTCCATCTTTTTTTCAAGATAAAATTTATTCAGGAACATTAACTGAATATGATTTTAATATAGGGTTACAAAATAAATGTCTAAATAATACATATTTGTATGATAAGTTTGTTAGCAAATATTATGATGTAATAGGAGAAAAATTATTAGATATTTTTAAAGATATTGAAAATATAATTGAAAAAATTATTAATTATAGTGAATTTACAAATTCGAATGAATTAACTTTACTTGAATCATTAAGGAATGATTTAAATAAATATAGTTTATTGAAAGAGAAAACAATTTATAAAGATGCAGGTCAAATAATCAATAATCAAAAATACTATCCAGTAGTTTCAAACCTTGGTTATATAAGAAAAAATATTTTTCAAATTTATGAAAAATATAAACAAATACAAAAAATAGTTTTTGAGAGAAACTCTTTTGAAAATAGAGATATAGCAATAAGTAAGGTTAAATATTTTTATAATACAAAACAATATAAAAAATGTAAAAAATTTGCGAAAAAATTTTCAAAAAAATATACAAAAGATAGAACTTTATTTAAATTTTATGAAACATTATGCGAATTCAAATTAAAACGTAAAATAAATTATAATAAATTAGATTTGTTATTAAAAAAATATATTGGAAGTTTAATTTCTATTAGAAGTTTTTTAAAGCCTTTATTATTTGATGAAAAATTTCAAAAATTGTTGTTAAAGTATTATTCTGATACCGAAATATCGCGTTTGAAAAAAGTAATTCAGGATGAAGAAGATAAACAGAAGCAGTTCTATAAAAGAAATATACAGATAAAAAATTATTTTGAGGAAAAAGACCCTCGTTTAAAAATGAAAAAAAATAAAAAGGACAACTAAAATGCCGACATTTGTTAGACTAACAGACTATAAAAACAGCGAAGAGAAAGAAAAAGGTTTTTTTGATAAGAAAAACAAGTTTGTAGCAAATCAAGAGGATTTTTTCAAAATTCCGGGTGCTCCTTTAGCTTATTGGGTTAGTGATAGGGTTAGGGAGATTTTTGCTAATAAAAAGATTGAAGATTATTCTGCTCTATTTCAAGGTATTATAACAGGAGACAATGGAAAATATTTAAGATATTGGTATGAAATATCTTTTAATAAAATAACATTACGAGCAAAGGATATTGAGTCAGTAGATTACAAAAATAAATATTGGGTTCCTTATAATAAAGGTGGTGAAAGTAGAAAATGGTATGGAAACCAAGAAATTATAGTTAATTTTAAAGAAAAAGGTAGAAATTTTACAAGAGGGAAACATCAATTTTATCCATTTTTTTTTAAATCTTATTTTTCTTGGACATATATAAGTTCCACATCATTGGCTACAAGATTTTTTCCACAAGGTTTTATTTGGGATGTGTCTGGTTCAGGATGTTTTCCTAAAGATGAAAAAAATATATTTTATTTTTTAGGATTAATAGGTTCAAAAGTAGGAAAAAAATTATTAGAAATTATAAATCCTACAATGAATTATCAAGTAGAAAATATAGCAGTTGTGCCTGTAATATTTCCAGATACAGTTAAAAAAAATAAATTGATAAATGTTATTAAAGAAAACATAGACATCTCCAAAGAAGAGTGGGACAGCAGAGAGACATCGTGGGACTTCCGAACCAACGAGTTGGTTCGAATGAAAAATGAAAAATGGAAAATGGAAAATGTTAAAATTGAGGATGTTTATAATGAGTATTGTAACTATTGGAAAGAGAAGTTTTATAAACTTCACAAAAACGAAGAAGAATTAAATAAACTTTTCATTGAAATTTACGGACTTGAAAATGAGCTAACTTATGATGTGCCGCTTGAAGATATTACGATTTTGAAAAAAGAAGCAAAAATTGAAAATGGTGAGCTTGTGTTTAACAAAAAAGAGATAATCAAGCAGTTTATCAGCTATTTTGTGGGAGTGTTGTTTGGTAGGTATTCGCTTGATAAAGAGGGGCTTGTTTTGGTAAATTTAGGTGAAGGAATTGAAGAATATTTAAAACAAATTCCAAATCCAAGCTTTTTGCCAGATGATGATAATGTTGTGCCGGTTTTGGAGAGAGAGTATTTTGAAGATGATATACTCAGTAGATTCAAAGAGTTTGTAAAGGTTGTGTTTGGTGAAAAGTATTTTAGTGAGAATATGAGATTTATTGAAAATGCAGTGGGGGATATTAGGAAATATTTCAATAAAGAGTTTTACAAAGACCACATCCAAAAATACAAAAAAAGACCGATTTACTGGATGGTTACATCAAAAAACGGAGCATTCAAAGCGCTTATTTATATGCATAGATTCAAACCAGATATTTTTGCAAGGGTTAGGAACGAATACCTGCTTGAACTTATCGCAAAAATCGAATCGAGAATTGAGAGTTTGGATAAAAGATTAAGCGGTGCTGATACAAAAGAGAAAAAACAAATTGAAAAAGAGCTTATGAAACTAAATAAAGAGTTAAAAGAACTGTATGATTTTGATAAAGTTTTGCAAAAATATGCAAACAAAACTTTTGAAATTGACCTCGATGACGGGGTAAAAGTGAATTATTGCAAGTTTAAGGAAATTTTATATCCTATTAGTAATTTGTGTAAAAAATAAAGGCGAACAGTTGGATAAAATTAAATTTTTAAAAGAAAACAAAGAAAAACTTTTTGAAACTTATTTCAAAAAAGCAAAGGCAGTAGAGCCTAAAATTGTGATATTTACAGCTGGCGCTAGCGGAGCTGGAAAAACTGAATATTCAAAAAGTAGAATTAAGAAAGAACCTTATTTATTGCATCTTGATACGGATGAAATAAGAGAGTTTTTCAGACCTATTGGATATAATGGCACAAATGCAAGTGAATATCAAAAAGCAGCGTCAAAAGGAATGGATTTTTTATATAAAAAGGCAATAAACAAAGGATTTAGTGTAATTTTAGATTCTAATTTTTCTGCTTTTAATATAGCACAAATCAATATTCAAAAAGCATTAAAACATAAATATATTGTCGAAATAGTTTATATATTACAAGACTTGGATAAATGCTATGAATTTGCAAAGGCAAGAGAAAAAGTTACAAAACGTGTAGTCCCGAAAGAAGTAATTGAAAAAAGTTTAAAAAATTCATTTGATACGGTATTGAAAATTAAGGAAATTTTTAAAGATAAAATAAATTTGGTTTTAATAGACAGAATAAATAAAAAAACGATTGAAAACATTGAAACTAAAGATTTTTTTGAAATAGTTGCTAAGGAGATACTATGAGATATGAGGATTACATTAAAAAATATCAACATCAAATTGAAGAAGCAAGAAAAATAATGCAAACACCTTCTTTTAAATGTATTGAGGAATTTATAAATTCAGAGGAGTATAAAAGAAGTTTAGAGATTATAAAAAAAAGAAATGAATTAGTGCATAAAAATATTTTATCTGAAATTGAATTAATGCAAGAGGAGATTTTAAAGGCAGTTAATGCAAATAAAAAATAGACTAAACGAACTATTTAAAACCCACAGACTCATCTTTTGGTATGACAGTGACAGGGAATATGAAGAAATTGTTAAAGATTTAGAAATTGACGGAGTTGAGATTTTATATCTTGATAATAATGAATTCGGAATAAAAGTTGAAGTTTTAAGTAATAAAAATCAAAAATACCTTATTTATTCTCCCTCTTCAATGCCACCGGACAAAGATAATTGGCTGCTTGATTTGGTTTTGTCTCATTATGAGTTTAAAGCAGACAAAATTTCGGAAATTCTTGAGAGCTTAGGGATTGATTTGAGCTTTCGGGAGTTTGTAAAAAAATATAAGAAGTTTTTTAATTCAAAAAAGAGACTTGAAGAATTTAAAAGAAAAATCGAATCTCAAAATAAAGAAGAGTTTTTACTTAAGATGATAGCGATTTTATTAAAAAGCGAAGATTCTTTTGAGTATGTGCTCTTAAATGTATTTGAAAAAGGTATTGACGAGCTTGAAAAGTTTGGCTTAAAAGAAGATTTTTTTAAATTAATCGAAAAAAGATTTGGTATTAGGGCGGAGAATTTTAATTCTTTAAAACTTCAACTTTTTAATAATTACTTTGAATATAACTTAAAAGGCAGAAGTTTTAGTAAAGATGCAAGAATATTTTTGAAGTTTTGGATGGAAAATGTGAAATTCAGGGAATTATTCAAAA
>Ga0256838_1001211_pt1 | contig 12778 bp, 10 predicted proteins | sample 4571419metaG_FD_185978 | JGI IMG/M metagenome (GOLD analysis project Ga0256838, IMG submission 185978) | Hydrothermal vent microbial communities from Guaymas Basin, Mexico - 4571-419 | ecosystem: Environmental > Aquatic > Marine > Hydrothermal vents | place: Mexico: Guaymas Basin | collected...
TGTTTGCAAAGGTCTTAGAAGAGTGAAAACTTCTCAATGTTAGTGAAATCGTCAAGGAACAGGAAACCTCGTTTGCAAAGGTCTTGGACGAATGTAAACATAACTGTGATGTAGTGTTCGGGTAGTGCCGTGACTCCGCGTTTGCAGAGGTTCTACAATGCTTCCGGAGGCCCGCCCCGGGCTTTAAGTTCCCGCCGAAAAAAGGGAAAGGTTTTTAATCCTGGGCCGTGTCCATTAATTCCGGTGTCGCGTGGTGAGGTATCCCCTCTTCATCACCCAGCACGGAAAACTGGAACGCGAAAGGGGTGCTCTTTTCTTCGTTGGAGACCTCGCGAAAAGGGCCATTCCGCTCGCTCAGATTAACGAAATCCACTGTCTGGCGAGGGTCTCACTCACGAGCGGTGCCATTGATTTGCTCAGCGAGAAAGGCATTCCGGTTCATTTCTACACCGTGACCGGGGACTACAAGGGTTCCTTCATCAACGATGCATCACCGAGGGGCAGGCTCCACCTTGCCCAGGCCGAACATTACCTCGACCCGGAGAAGAGGCTTCACCTAGCGGGGGAAATCGTGAAGGGAATCCAGAACACGATGGCGTTCACCCTCTCCCGCTGGGGGGTCAACCCCGTAAAGCTGAACTCCGTGAACGTCGATGGGAACAGCGTTGAGGAGGTTATGGGGAAGGAGGCGGAGCTCTGGACCCACTACTACCGCTACTTCGGCGAGGCGATTGGTGTGGAGAACTTCAGGAGAACGAGAAGACCGCCGGAGGATGAAGTTAACGCTCTGATAAGCTACGCCAGCGCCATAACCTACGGACTGGCCTTCTCTTCCTCGGTAAAAGCAGGCCTTGACCCATCGATAGGGTTCCTCCACTCGGTGAACGACAGGAGGCACTCGCTACCGCTCGACCTCGCGGATATCTTCAAGCCCCTCTACGTTTTCTCGACTGTCAAGACGGCCCTCGATAGGGGGCTCTTTTCGGGGAGGGATTTCTCGAAGAAGAAGGGGGCGGTCTACTTATCGAGGGAGGGCAAGAGAAAGCTCCTCTCAGCCCTGACCGAGACCCTGAGGAGGACAGTCTATTACAAACCCTGGAAGAGGAGCATGAGCTACCGCTTTATGATGGACTACGAGGCCAGGAGGCTGAAGAGACATCTCCTCGGAAAGGGCGAATACAGGGCCTTCAGGCCGTGGTGGAAATGAGGTACTACATCGTGGTTTATGACGTGAACGAAAAACGGGTCGGGAAGGTCCACAGGGTGCTCAGGTCGTACCTCCAGTGGCGACAGAACAGCGTCTTCGAGGGCTACCTCGATGAGAGCGAGGTCGCCGAGCTGAAGAGGAAGCTTAACGGGGTAATAAACGAGGAGGAGGACTCGATACTCTTCTACTCCCTCCCCAGCGATAGGGTTTTGCGCACCTTCCATCTCGGTAAACCCCCCGACAGATTTGAGAACGTCATATGAGGTGAGCCCTATGAAGCTGTTGAGCTTCCTCGGGACGGGGAATTACAGGCCCGTAACCTACCGCCTGGGTGAAAAGGAACTCGAAACCGAGTACGTTGTCGAGGCCCTCTACAGCTTTCTGGAGCCAGATGAGGTCGTGGTGTTCGTCACGGAGGAGGCTATGAAAACCCACGGCGAGAAGCTGAAGGAGAGAATACCCGTCAGGTTCGTTCCAATAGAGGTTCCCAGGAAACAGGAGGACGTTTGGGGCATCTTCGAGGCGATTGTGGAGAGCGTTGGCGAGGGGGAGAGCATAGCCCTCGACATAACCCACGCCTTCAGGCACATTCCATTCCTGGCCTTTCCGGCCCTTCTGTACCTGGTGGAGATGAAAAACGTCGATGTCAGGGGAATCTACTACGGAGCCTTTGAAGCGAGAGAGGAAACCGAGAGCGGGATTAAGGCGCCGATATTTGAGCTGACAGGTCTTCTTGAGGCCATAGAGTGGCTCTACGGCCTCAGGGACCTGAAGCTGTACGGAAGGGCGGAGGGGCTGAGCGACGCGATAAGGAAAACCAACGCGAGGATTCACAGGAGCGGGGCCGGGGAGAGGCCAAAGGTTCTGTCGAGGTACTCCGGCCTGCTGAGGAACCTCTCCACGCTCCTCCACCTCAACCAGGTACCCGCCTTTATGGAGCTCGCTGGCAGGTCGGAGAAGGACCTCGACGACTTCAGGCGGGAAGCGGTTCGCTTCCTCCCGCCGCTGAGGTACAGCCTCGGTGAGGTCGAGAAGCTGACGTCCTTCGGCTGTTCATCGGGCCACTGCCTCGAAGAAGCCGTGGAACTGACAGGCTATATGCTCGAGAAGGGCCTCGTCGCAAACGCACTCGAACTGGAGCGGGAACTCATAGTCAACGTGGTCCTGGCCAGGCTCGGCGTGGAGGACTACCTCTCAAGGGACAACAGGGTCAGGGCCGAAAGGACCATTGGCTGGTTCGCGGGGAAAGTCCGCGGGATGAAGGGACTGGAGAAAACCGAATGGGTTGGGAAGCTTGAAGGCTGGGAGTTAATCGACGAACTGGCCCGGGCGTGGCTGAAGGTTAGCGAGGTGAGGAACGCGATAGCCCACGCGGGCATGAAGCCCGAGGAGGACAGGCCCCAGCCAAAAACGATAATAAAGGCGACCAAGGAGGTCTTCGAAACCCTGAGAAAAGTTGTAAACGCAACGGTGAGGAGCGATGAGGATAAAAGTTGACTTTAAGGCCGAGGACGATATTCCGATGGGAGGGACGAGAAAACACGACATCCAGGCGTTCATATACTCCCTCCTGATGGGGACGAAGTACGACGGACTGCACGACGACAGGGGCTTCAAGTTCTTCACGTTCTCCAACTTCTTCCCGGGGATAGACGTCAGACCCGGCGACAGGAAGAGCTTCGTAATCAGCTCGCCCGATGAGGAGTTCATAGAGACGCTCTACGAGAAGCTCCTGCCCGTTGAGCGCTTTTACATAGGGAACAGACCGCTGGAGATAGAGCGGGTGAAGAAGTTCAGGCTCAGACCCACGGGGAGGTTCATAACGGGCTCACCTGTCGTAGTGCGCTCGATGACGGGCAGGGGCTTCTTCACCTTCCACCACGAGAACAGCCTCGGCTACTTCATAGGGGCCATAACCGAGAACGCCCTAGCTAAGTACACGGCCTTCACCGGCGAGCCTTTCCAGCTCGAAGACCCTATCTTCGTGAGGATGGTGCCATACGTGAGAAGAAAGGGCTGGATTGACGTTTACGTCAGGGTGAACATCAGGGGGCGCTATTTTGATGTCCCGGGTTCCAGCTGGAAGCTCCTGGAGGCAAAGGTAACTCCCGACAACAGGGACTTCTACGCCTTCCTGATGGACGCGGGGATAGGAATCCTCAACAGCCTCGGCTTTGGATTCCTGAACCCCCTGCGGAGGGATAAAAGGGGGGAGAAGCACGGGAAATAACCGGGACCCCCGAATCCGGCTCCGGGCAGAAGTGGATAACAACGTACAATTTCTTTTCTACGAATCCCCCCGGTTTCGCCAATGCGCCGTTGCACCAGCTGATTTTGAGATTTTAAGGGTGTTCAAACCCTTGAACACCCAAAAGGACCACTGAACCAGTAGAATTAAAAAAGCGTGCATTGGAAACGGAAGCCCGAAAGCCCCCTAAAATCCTTACCGGGCGTTTTCATAGGAGGTAGATGGAATAATCTCTGGTGGAGGTAGCTTTTTCGGGCCGAAAAGCCGTAAGACGCCGTTTCGCATTTTTACATTACATAAAAGTAAGGTGATGAACGTTTTTGAAATAAGAGGGTCGATGGAACTCCAAAGATACAAAGCAGACCTGCCAACACCCCCATGGCCGAAAGAAGCCCGATGGAAAAGTTTTCAGGGTTGTCCAAAGCGAGGCTCCCCAGTGGCTTTTTTCAGCGTTTAAAGGATTTTAAAGAGAGTTCGGTGAAGCAGTCTCTAAGGTTCGAACCTCTTCCCGAACCTGAGAGACTCACAGGCAAAAATTCGCCCGTTGGGAGGTTTACATCTTCGTTTCAGGCCGTTTCACCCCCAGAAACCCTCCGCCTGCTGATTTACAACGACCCATAGTTTAAAAAGGACCCTCCAGCATGCCCGAATCGAAAGCCTGAACTGACGAAAATCTTATATACAAGTTCAGGCATCCCTTTATTCGCCAATAACAGCAAAAAATCGAACCGTTTGCAAAGGTCTTAGAAGAGTGTAAACCTCCAACAGGAGACCCCCGTTCTCAAGCGCCTGGGCGGCCCTGGCGCCCTCAAAGGTTTGCAAAGGTCTTAGAAGAGTGTAAACTGTCTTTGCGCCAGTTGTGAGGTATGTGAGGTACTTTTTCAATCGTTTGCAAAGGTCTTAGAAGAGTGTAAACTTATTGCTTCATTGAATGGTTCCTTCGTTTTCACAACGTTTATTCCTCCCTGCGAGTTTGCAAAGGTCTTAGAAGAGTGCAAACTCTTTAACAACAATTCTCGCCTTCATCACGACCACCATTTGAATATGTTTGCAAAGGTCTTAGAAGAGTGTAAAACTATTGTCACGAGGAAAGCTCCGAAATTTATCAGGTACGGACTCATAGTTTGCAAAGGTCTTAGAAGAGTGAAAACTTGACTTCAGTTGCTCCAACCATGTCCTTGAAGCTCAGGGCCTCTTCGACAAGTTTGCAAAGGTCTCAAAAGAGTGAAAACGCCCTGAGCTCCTCTTCTTAGGGAATGCACTGCACCGTTCAGCCTCCAGCGTTTGAAGGGCCTTGAGTGACACTGCAGGGGGCCCGTTTTTGGTGTTCACCTGAGCACGCCGGATGCTCCCGTCGGTGTTCTCCATGTAATGATATGGGGTCCATTGCCGCGTCATGACCGCACAGGAAGATTTTTATACTTCAAAGTTCATTAGGGTAAACCGATGAGTTCAATAAAAGTTAACGGGGATGAAATTGAGGGACTTTACAATCCCTTCGTGGAACGCTCTTCTGTCTCCGGGGGGATAATCCATGAGAATGAAGGCCATTGAGCACCTCTTTGACGTGACACCCGCGGTCATAGCGGGCTGGATGCTCGGGGGAACCGTGCCCGATGAATGGAGGCGCCTCTCCCTCCTGGAAAACCTCGAGTGGAACGGGAAGCTGAGGCTCAGGCACCCCATAAGCGCGGAACCGCTCGGGCTTGATGAACTGAAGGCGTTTCTGTCAGGGGGCGATGCGGAGCAGGTACTCAAAGAACTCAGGGAAGCGGAGCTTAAGCTTAAAGAGGAGGCCCTTAGGGACGGGGAAGGGGCGAGGGAAATCTGGGATGAACTGCCCAAGCGCCTCTATCGCTCCTACCTCAACGTCCTGAAGAAAGTCAACGGAATCAACGCCGAAAGGCTCGCGAGGGAGCTCGTCCACATTCCCGCTGACCCTGCATTTCCAGACCACGACTGGCTCAGCAGGGCGGAAATCTATGCAAGCATTAAGGCCATAGGGGAGAGCGGTGAGAGGGTTTATTTACTCAGGTTCAAGATATCGCCCGTTCAGGGCTTCATCGGAAACGCCAGGAAGGAGCTGGACTTCTGGGCCGGAAGCCATCTGCTCAGCACGCTCGCCTACAGGGCAATCGAGACCATAGTGGAGAGGGAGTGGCCAGGAGCGGTGATATTCCCCCACCTGAGGGGACAGCCCTTCTTCGTGCACTCCTACGGGGGCAAAGTAAAGCGGGACGATTACATAATCCCCAACATGCCCAACAAGGTCCTCGCGATTGTGGGACTGAAAAGTTATGAGGACCTCGCCGGGCTGGAGAGGGAGATAAAGAAGGCCGTTCTCGGCAGGATTGAAGAGCTCTTCAGGGAGGCCTGGGAGTACTTCGAGATGGACGACCTCGTTGGCGCAATAGCGGGGGAGATGGGCCTAAGCGCCAGCGGGGCCTTTGACCGCTACCTCAGCTTCGCCCTCGGCTACTTCAGGATGACCGTCGAGGCGATACCCTATGAGAAGCTCCCGGTAAAGGACCGCTGGTCCGCGGACATCATCAAGAGAACCCACGGTGACAGGGAGGCATACTACCCGTACCTCTTCGCGGTCCTCGACCAGAAGACGGAGTTCAAATCGGCCCGCTTTGAAAAGCCCATCGTTGACCCCGGTTTCAAGTGCACCCTCTGTGGTGAGCTCCCGTCCATCGGAAACTACCTCGATGGCCAGGTTATCCCCAGGAATGTCCTGAGGAGGGCCTGGAAAGGGCACGTGAAGAAGCTCAGGGCAAAAGGAAAAACCGAGATACGAGAGAACGAGAGGCTCTGCCCGCTCTGCCTGGTGAAGCGCTACTATCCGAGGACAGTAGAGGGGGAGTTCGGCTCAAAGCACTGGGTCAGCTCCGTGAGCGAGGTCGCCCTGAGGGGAACCGAGTGGGAGAGAATCCTCGACGCGGCCAGGAACGGGGTCACCTACGGAACCGGAAAGGTTGCGAAGCTCGTGGAAAAACTCTCGGATGTGTTTGAGCTTCTGGGCTTCAACTCGGAGCTTGTCTACCCCGAAGGCTGGATGAGCGTCAAATCACTCGCCAAGGTTTACGGCTGGGATGAGGAATACGTCAGGGAAGTCCTCTCACGCAGGTTTGGAAACTCGGAGAGATTCGTAGAGGACATCAGAAAACTCCTCGACGAAGTTCAGAAGGAAATAGGAGCACCGAGGGTTTACTACGCCATCCTAAAGATGGACGGGGACAACATGGGAAAGGTCATAAGTGGCAAAAAGGGAATGCGGGAGGTCAAAGCGTACCTTGAGGCGAGGGGAAACGGCGTTGGGGACTTCAAGAAGCCCGTGACACCACCGGTTCACCAGGCAATAACCAGGTCGCTCTCGAAGTTCGCCGTGGAGAAGGTCAGCAGAACAGTAAAGTCCGGCAGGGGTGAGGTTATACTCGCCGGAGGAGACGACGTCCTGGCATTACTGCCCACGGACCGGGCCGTTGAAACCGCCTTCAGGCTCCAGAAGGAGTTCAGGACGGACTGGGACGGCTTCGACTACCTCCAGGGCAGGACGAGGAGCATGAGTGCGGGAATCCTCGTCGTCCATTACAAGGAGCCCCTCTACTACGCGTACCAGCTCGTGAGCGGTCTCGAGCACCTGGCCAAGGAATCGGGAAGAAACGCCCTGGCCATAGGTTACCTTGCCCACAGTGGCACCTACCACACGGTGGTCATAAACTGGGAGGCCCTTGAAGGAGACCCGGTTTGGAAACTGCTCTCCCTGCTCGGTGAAGGGAAAGAAAAGCTCAGCACTAAGTTCCTCTACGAGGTAATGATGGACATCGAGCGCTGGCCGGATAGGCCGGAGGCCGTTCTTGAGCTCTTTAAGTTCGAACTGAGCAGGCACTCCACGATGGACAGGGAGAGTGTTGATGGAGTTCTGAGGATGTTCCTCGAGCTCGCGGGGCACATAAGACCAACGAGCGTTCCCGGGGAAACGGGAGAAAAGCTCGTGGACGCTATAATCGTGGACCCGGAGAAGGGCCCGGGAGACAGGAAATTGCCAGGTGACCTCATTGATGCCGCCGGACGGCGCGGCCTCGACGAAGCCACCGTGGCGATGGTGATGAAGGAACAGCTCCGGGGGGCGTTGCTCCTTCTGAAAATCCTCAGGGAGATGGGGGTGGGTTCATGAGGGTTGTAATGCTCCCCAACGACGTCCTTTTCCTGAACTCCGGAAGGGAATTCTCGGCGGGTGAAACCCACCTGGGTGTCAGCCAGCCCTTCGTTACCCCTCACACAGTGGCGGGGGCAATAAGGTCGGCGCTATACATCAGAGACAGCTTTTCCTTTGAGGACCTGATTCGGCCTGGTGAGGAGGAACCGGGGTTCGAGATTTTGGGGGTGTTTTTCCTCAGGGGAGAAGAGCTCCTGCCCCTCCCCGCCGACGTGGTTGAAGACGAGAACGGAAAACTCACGCAGGTTTCCATTGAGGGTGACGTCGTGACGGCCTCGGGGAGCGTACACTTCACCCCCTCGGGGGGCTTTCTGGGGCTTGGGAACCTTTTGAGGTACCTGAAGGGGGAGCAACTGGACTTCGAAAGGGCTACCATACCCACCGATGATGTCTACACGTTCGAGGACAGGATTGGGATAGGACTGACGGAAGGAAAAACCACTGCGGAGGGACTGCTCTACAGGACAAGAAACCTCCGGCTCAAGGAGGGGACCGCCATTTCGGTCTGGCTGGGCGAAAACGGTGAGAGAGTCAGGAACGCGCTCGGAAACAGGGGACTCCTCAGGCTCGGCGGAGAAGGGCGCTTCGTCAGGTACTCCTTCGATGACGCAATACCCGAACTTCCTGGCCCTGAAGTTGGGGAGGGAGAACTGCTGAAGCTCTACGTTGCAACACCCCTGATACTGACTGAGCGGAAGGACGGAAAAGCTTACTCGACGTGGGACCCCGCGGGAGAACTCGCAAGGGCCCTGGGCATCGGGGAGGAGCAAATAAAAATCAGGTGGTTCTTCAGCGGGGGGACACTTCCCCTGACAGGCTGGGACATGAAAAACAACCACCCTAAAGCCGTCCGCTACGCGGTCTCGCCTGGAAGCGTTTACTACGTTGAGATTAAGGGTGAGTTGGGCTCACTTCCCGGGTACCTGAAGCTCGGGGAGCTGAAGAGGCTGGGCTACGGCCTGGTCCTCCCCGGAAGGGTTAAGAAAAACTGAGGTGATGGAGATGTTTGAGAAGGGCCTCCTCCTGGGAATGTACGCGGTTTCGCCCCTCCATCCCGGAAGCGGTTCGGAGATAAGCGTCATAGACCTGCCTGTACAGAGGGAGAAGCACACGGGATTCCCTGTTGTCTGGGGCCAGAGCCTTAAGGGCGCCCTCAGGCACGCGTATGAAAAGAGGAGGGGAAAGGATAAAGCCGTTGTAATCTTCGGCCCCGACACCGGCAACGCCAGCGAACATGCGGGAGCGATAAGCGTCGGCGATGCAAAGGTCCTGCTCTTTCCGGTCAGGAGCGCCAGGGGGGTCTTTGCTTACATAACCAGCCCGCTCGTTCTGAAGAGGTTCCTGGAAGACCTGTCACTTGCGGGGCTCCAGCCAGGGAACGTTTCAATTCCCGAGGGGACGACAGTTCACACGTGGAGCGTCGTCACCATAAAGAGGGGCAACGGGCATCACGTCGTTCTCGAAGACCTCCGCATGAAGGCCAGAACCGCGGACCTCTCGGGAATCGCGGGGGAAATCGCAAAGGTTGCGCCCATCTCAAAGGAGGATCTGCTGAAGAGACTCGTCATAGTCCCTGACGACGTTTTCTCGGCCTTCGTCAGGGTTGGAACGGAGGTCGTCGCGAGGGTCAGGATAAACCCCGAGACAGGAACGGTCGAGGAAGGAGCACTCTGGTACGAGGAGTTCATCCCGAGGGACACCGTGATGTACGCCGTAATAGCCGTGTCAAAGCCAAGGAAGGAGCACGCGGAGCTGAAGGACGCCTCCAGCGTAGTGGAGGAGCTCAGAAGCTTCATAGAGGAAGTGACATACCTCCAGGTGGGCGGCGATGAGACCGTCGGCAAGGGCTTCGTCAGGCTGTTGGTAAGGGGGTGATTCGATGGACCTCCGCGGGCTCGAGCAGGAGAGGGGCTCCTACGCCTACTCGAGGGTCAGCAAGATAGCCAATGAGGAGTGGGCCGAGGAGTACAAGTCCTACGTGAAGAGCGCCCCGACGCTCATCCTCACCAACGGCCTCGCACAGACCCTTGCCTTCTACAGGTCCAAGAAAAAGAAAGCCTACGAGAGGCTCTTCGAGGACATAGATCTCTGGATGAAGAACAGGTACTACACACCAAACGAGAACTGCAACGGGAAAACCGTCGGGAACGCCCTCGAATGGCTAATCCACTGCGCCAGCTCAATGGAGGTGCTTGAGGCAACTCAGGACGTCATAGAGCTCCTCAACTGGTTCAAGAGGTTCGTTGACGCGATGATAGAGGGCAAAAGCGGTGGTGGGTGATGAACGGCAATTGGCGGGACCCCTTCACCTACCTATTCCCAAGGGATGTCAGGGAACTAATCAGAAGCCCCAAAAACGTGGACAACCTGTCGCTCCTGATTGACAGGTACGCGCCCTTCATTGAGGAGAAGGGGACCCTCAAAACATCGGGGACGGTGCTGAAGAGGTTCTTTCGCGGTCCCCCATCCCTCAGGGAGAACGTCATAACGGAGTACTCCCGCTACCTCAGCGAATACCTCCACATGCTCCACAAGAAGGCTGAAGTGGTGAATGTCCTCAGGACAAAGAGCAGGCTCATAGTCGGCCTCGGAGATGAGAGCGTTTACGAGACCAGCATAAGGTTGCTGAGGAACTACGGCATGCCGTACATACCCGGCTCGGCCCTGAAGGGGATAGCGAGGTACAGGGGAATAGAGGCCATAGCGGAGGCAAACCCCCGGAGGGACTTCTACGAAACTGTCGGGCTCATAAACGACGCACTCAAAACAGGAGAGAACATCGAAAAACTTTCCGGGGAATTGGAGCCCGCAAGTGTAAACGGCGTGCAGGTGAGCGTTGAAACCCTGGTGAACCTCTTCGGGAGAACCTGGGATAAAGGCCGCGAGGGCTGTGCTGTGTTCTTCGATGCCGTGGTATCACCTACGGCGAAGCCTGTAGCGCCTTCGGAAGCCAGGAGAGAATTAATAAAGGCACTGCCCCGCAAGGGGGACTCCATCTCTGTCTTTGAGTTCGACATTATGAACCCCCACTACGGGCCGTACTACCAGGGGAACAAGTCCCCCGCCGAGTGGTACGAACCCAAGCCCATAACCTTCCTGACCGTCAGGGAAAACGTTCCCTTCGTGTTCGCGGTCGGGACGTCGAAAGTGTGCGAGGAAGGCGCTGAAGTGGCCTGGGCGCTCCTGCGCGATGCTCTGACCAGGAACGGTGTTGGCGCCAAAACGGCACTCGGTTACGGGAGGTTTGGATGATGCACGAGGCAAAAATCAGGCTCAGAGCGATAAGCCCCCTCTTCATGAGGGGGGCCGACCAGAGGAAGGCAGAGTTCCGCTCCGCGAGCGTGAAGGGTGTAATGCGCTGGTGGTTCCGGGCGCTGGCCGGGAACTACGTGACATCTGACGAGCTGAGGGAGAAGGAGGGATTAATCTTCGGCTCGGCAGGGGGAAGGAGGAGCAGGGTAATCGTTGAGGCCAGAGCTTTGAGCAGGCCCGTGCCCATTTATAATGGGGCTCAGATTAACGAAAACTCCTGGCTGGAGTGGCAGGAAAACAAAAAAGGAGACAGCTATAATGTTCGCACCGGGAGAGTCTCACCGAGAGAGAAAAAGGCAAAAGAACAGGATAAAACGGGTCTTCAGTACCTCTTTTTCTCAATAAAACTGCTCGCCAGGAGGGGTAAGCTGGTCACATTCTACGAGCCAAACTCAAAGTTTGAGGTCACGATAAAATCCCACGATTCAAAGGCCTACGAGGCGGCAATGGCCTCCCTCTGGAGCGCGGTGGCGCTGGGCGGTTTCGGGTTCAGGGCCAGAAGGGGAGCTGGAAGCCTCTGGTTCGACGGGAAGAACGGGGCAATGGAGGCCCTTGGGTTACCAACGGTGCTGAAAAGTCCCAATGGCCTGGAAAAGGGAATCCAAAGGGCGATAGAGCTCGTAGGCAACGCGATTGGAAAGGAGGAATTGCAAGCAGAACCAATAGTGGACTACCCAACGCTGACGGAGAACAGCTCTGCGGTCGCGGTCTTAAACTTAGAGGCAAAGGAGGACCCCAGGTACGCACTAATGGAATTTCAGGAGAAGTACAAGTCCTTCAGGAGAAGGCGTTCGGAAAATGACAAAAAAGATAAGAGAGAAAACAGCCAAAACAACAAAGAAACAGAAAAAGATAACATAGCAAGAAAAATAACCTTTGGACTGCCCATAGTTAAATGGAATCTTAAAAAAGAGTACATAGGATACAAGGCCAGAAAAGCCAGGAGGGCATCGCCCCTTCTCGTCAGCGTCAAGCCCTTCGGGGGAAGCTATCGCGTGGTCCTCGTGAAGATGAAAACGAAAAGGTTCCACGAGAACAGCGAACTTAACTCACTGGCAGACTGGAGAGTACTGAAATTCCTGGATGAGATGTTCAAGGAAAGTGTTGTCTTTGGAAAATTGGATAATTTTGAGTGAGTGTCTTTATTTCCTCTTTTTCTCGATTGAAGGAACACACCAGCTTAAAACGAATAGATGAACGGCTAAACATGGGGGAATTCTTTCAAAGGACACATTAAAGCCAGTTTTGGATTTCAATCCAAAAACCAAAAGTCAGATATTTTAGCCTTAACCAGCCAGCAAAACGTTTTCAGCGGAGGTAGGTGGAGTAAATTCCAATATGAACGCCAAAAATCGGGAGAAAAAGCACGGTAAGAGATTTCTAATTTTTACGTTACATAAGAGTATTTAAGTGTACATGGATGGCAGAAAGAGGATTTGTAGGTTTGGAGTGCCCAAAAAAGGCCTGACAAGATGTATTTTCCACGTTAAAGCGACGAGGAAAAGTTTTCAGGAGTGGCCAAAACGGGGCGTTTCTGGGCGTTCATTCTTCCAAAGGACGGATTTCACGGGAGTTCGGTGGGGTGATTTGTGGAGAACCGAGTCTAAGTCACAAAAGAAGTTCATAGGATGGAGAAGAAGCCTCTCCGAAGAAGCAGATGTTCCATTGAGGAAAAACGCGCCCCCTGGTTCCGTATTCGGGTGTTTTCCAACTGGAAGTGGTTCAAACAACGCCCGGTTGACGGCGTTTATCGGGGCACTACAAGAGCCGAAAAGTTTATATAAGAGTT
>Ga0256838_1001214_pt1 | contig 12748 bp, 16 predicted proteins | sample 4571419metaG_FD_185978 | JGI IMG/M metagenome (GOLD analysis project Ga0256838, IMG submission 185978) | Hydrothermal vent microbial communities from Guaymas Basin, Mexico - 4571-419 | ecosystem: Environmental > Aquatic > Marine > Hydrothermal vents | place: Mexico: Guaymas Basin | collected...
TTACCTAACGGTGTTAGCTATATTGGTGATTTTAGTATAAAAGTTGAGGTTGATAAAACGACTATAAATAAAAATGAAGCACTAAACTTAACTCTAAAGATTACGGGAGATGGTAACTTAGAAGATATGAAAAGTTTTAAACCTCAGATAGATGGTGTAACTGTTTATGATGAGAAGATAGTTATAAAAGATGGTCAACTAACTCAAAAAATGGCATTTATCTCAGATAATGACTTTGTTATAAAACCATTTAGTTTAAGTTACTTTGATACAAAAACAAATACAGTAAAAACTATAGTAACAAAAGAGATAAAAGTAGATGTAAAAGGTGTAGATAAAAAAGAGGAACTTATCATCAAAAAATCTCAACCTATAGTACAACAGCCAACAAAGCAAGTAGTAGTTTCAAATGGCATCTCAACCATATATGCTTTTGTTATTTTTATCTTTGGTTTAGTTATGGGTATGTTGATAATGTTTTTTAAACCATGGTCATTATATAAACAAGATACAAAAGTAGATGTAAAAGATGAAAAACTACTTTTTATAAAACTTTTACCATTTAAAGATGATGCTAGTGTTCAACAACTTTTAGATGTGTTAGAAAAAAATATCTATACAGAGGAGAAAGAAAAGTTAGACAAAAAGGTATTAAAAGATATTTTGGTTAAATATAAAATTATTTAACCTAAAATATCGTGTAATTTTTTTCCATTTTGCATACTTTTGTTTACCTCTTCAAAATCATCGTTTATGATGTTTTGTTTAAACTGACTTAGTTCATGTTCAAACAACTCTATAGCTTCAAGAAGATTCTCTTTGTTTTGAGTAAATATATCTTCCCACATATATGGAGAACTTTTTGCTAAACGGCTCATAGAGCGAAATCCACCTGCTGCTAAAGCTAGTATGTTGTGTTTGTTCTCTTGTTTCATAACTGTATTTGCTATAGAAAAAGAGATAGCATGAGGCATATGAGATATAAATGCTGCATGGCGGTCATGTTCATGTGAGTGCATAAAGTATTTTTTCATTTTAAGGGCTTTAAATATCTTTTTTGCAGTATCTCTTTGATACTCTCCACTATCTTCTAGGTCACATAGCACTACAACTTTATCTTCATAGAGTTTTTCAACAGCAGCAGTTGGACCAAAGTTTTCAGTACCTGTCATAGGGTGGGCTGCTACAAAGTTTTTTCTTATAGATGGTGGTACTTTTGAAACTATAAGCTCTTTTGTACTTCCCAAATCTATAATAGTTACATTTTTGTCTATATCTGTTAAGTTTGAAAGGGCAGATATAACACCATTTACAGGGATAGCTAAAAAGATAACATCATATTTTTTTGCATCATCAAAGTTAACGATTTTATTTACTAAACCAAGATTTAAAGCTTCTTTTGTATGTTTTTCATTATGGTCACATCCAACTATCTCATCTATAAAATCTAACTTTTTAAGACTAAGTGCCAATGAGCCACCCATCAGCCCAAGACCAACTATCGCTATGTTCATGCTATATCCTTTGTATGAATAAACTTTTTATTTAAGTAATGTTTTTACACACTCATTAATCCGTTTTCCATCAGCTTTACCGGTTAATTCTTTTGAAGCCATTCCCATAACTTTACCCATATCTTTCATAGTTGTAGCACCAACTTTTTCTATGATATTTTTCACAGCATCCATTAACTTTTCATCGCTTAGTTGAGCTGGTAGATACGGCATATAAAATGCTATCTCATCTAATTCTATTTTCATTAAATCTTCACGGTCAGCTTCTTTGTATTGAGTAGCTGCATCGTTACGACTTTTTACTTGTTTTTGTATTATTTTGATAACATCATCATCAGTTAGTTCTTTTCTTTCATCTACTTCTATCTGTTTAAATGCACTTGTTAGAAGACGAAGAGCATCTCTTTTTTTTGTTTCTTTTGCTTTCATAGCATTTTTTAAATCTTGGTTTATAGTTTCTCTTAAACTCATTAACTTTCCTTTAGAACTAATTTTGCTATGATTATAGCATGAAAACTATATTTATAACATTATTACCAACTATCATTATTCTTTCTTTTAGTGGATGTACAGCTGATTTAGTAGATCCTGAGATAACTTTTGAACCACCAAAATATGTTGAGCAGATGCCATCTCGTGAAGATCAAAAAGATTTTACTGCTGTTGGAAGTATTTTTGGACAAGGGGAAAACCCTCTCTTTTCAGATCATAAAGCTATGAATGTAAATGATATAGTGACAGTAGTTATCTCTGAAACAGCTAAAAGTTCTTCAACTTCAGCTAAAAAGCTTAGTGAAGCAGATGATGCTACTTTAGGCGCTGGTACTTTTGCCGGAGGTGGTTTGGTTGGTGGTCTTCTTAATCAAGCAAATACTTTAACTAATGTTGGGTTTAATTCTAAAAGTGTTAGTAACTTTTCAGGGCAGGGTGTAGCTACAAATGATGCAACTTTTACAACAACCATAACAGCTAGGATAGTTAAGATTATGGAAAATGGTAACTACTTTATATCTGGAAAAAGAGAGATATTGGTAGATAGACAAAAACAAATCATTCAGATTAGTGGTGTAATCCGTCCTTATGATATTGATCAAAAAAATACTATAGATTCATCAAAAATGAGTGATGCTAAAATCTTTTATAGAACACAAGGAGATGTTGATCGTGCTACAGACCAAGGGTGGGGTACTAAGATTGTTGAATCTGTTTGGCCTTTTTAGTTTAGTTGTTTTTGCATCATCTATATATGCAAAAACATTTGAAAACTTTCATACTACCCCTATAAAACCTATAGTGAAAGCAAAATCATTTCAAGATTTTCAAACTGTTCAAATAAAATCTGATGGTGGTTCTGAATTTTTGTCAAATCAGCAATGGAACTCTTATGAACCATTGCCTGTTAAAGAGTTATATGAGGCCAATAAGCCAAAAATCATCTCATCACTAAGGGAAAAAAAGATTAAAAATGTAGGTCCTAAGATAAGGATTGTTATAGCAAGAAAAAAACCATATAAAAAAGCAAATCTAAAAGTAGTACCTAAAGATATAACATTAGATTTCTTTTCAACTACATTATCGTTTAATATTCCAAAAAAATTAACAGATGCAAAGTTCTTTCCACAAACTCAAAAAGGTATAGGAAACTTTTTTAAAGTTACATCATATACCGAGTATAACTATATTATAAGTGAAATTGAAGAGATTAAAAAGGAGATGAGGTTAAATGATTGGGGGCTTTACCTTTTAGTAGAAAAAGTATCTAGTCAGATATTTTCAAATAATGATGAAGCAAAACTCTTTACATGGTTTGTATTTAATAAAATGGGCTATAGTGTTCGGGCAAGTATATTAAGAAAACATATTATTTTAGTTTTTAAAACAAAACAAAGTCTTAACTATACCCCATATTATAAGATTAATGGTGAATTATTTTATGTTTTAGATGATAAGGCTGAAAAAGGTGTTATCTATACATACTCAAAAGACTCGCCAGATTCAACTAAGTCATTTGATTTATCTTTAACAGAATTACCAAATCTAAACTTAGATATTCAAAGTAAAGTGTTAAGATTTAAACAACAAACTAAAGAGTACCTCTTTACATATAAGTATAATCAAAATATTATAGATTTTATGAAAACATATCCTCAAGCTCAAAGTGATGTTTTTTTTAATGCACCATTAGATGATATATCGTACCAGTCTATAGGTAAAAGTTTAAAAGAGTATGTAGATAGGGAAAAAGCAAATACAGCTATAAACTTTGTACTACATTTTGTTCAAAATGCTTTTAAATACCAAAATGATAAAGATCAATTTGGTAAAGAAAAGTTTATGTTCGCACAAGAAACTCTTTACTATGATAAATCAGATGCCGAAGATAGAGTAGCTTTGTTTTCTTACCTTATAAAAAAGTTTTTTTCATTTGGTGTTATAGGTATAAAGTACAAAGACCATATGGTAACAGGACTTTATATCCCTTTACTTGGAGATAGTATAATGGATGGAAAAAGAAAGTTTATAATAGCTGACCCAACATACAACAATGCTAATATTGGTCAAAGCATCGGTAAATATAAGTTGCTAAAACCTTTAGAATTGATAGAGTTGAAAAAAGTTAGTAAGATAAGGAGATGATTCCTTATCTAAACATTGTCTATTATCTTTAGTAATTCACTTGGTCTATTTGAATTTTTGATAGCATTTTCTTTAGAGATAACTTTCTTTTGAAGAAATTTTAGTAACTCTTGAGTTTGAGTAGTCATCTGTGTTTGAGTTTGATTTAGTTGCATTTGTGAGTATATCTGATGCACTTTATCTTCTCTTATGAGGTTAGCAATAGCTGGGTTACTTATAAGAATCTCTTGAGCAGCTACTTTACCTTTTGGTATCTTAGGTATAAGTGATTGAGATACTACTGCTATAAGTGAAGTTGAAAGTTGCGCTCTTATTTGAGCTTGTTCTACACCCTCAAAAACATCTATGATACGGTTTATAGTTCCTGGTGCTGAGTTTGTATGAAGTGTTCCAAAAACTAAGTGACCAGTCTCTGCTGCAGTAAGTGCTGCACCTATAGTTTCAGCATCTCGCATCTCCCCTATAAGTATGATGTCTGGGTCTTGTCTTAGAGAGTATTTTAAAGCTGTCGCAAATGATTTTGTGTTATCACCTACATCTCTTTGAGAAAAAAGTGATTTGTTGTTTTTATGAACAAACTCGACAGGGTCTTCTATGGTTATAATATGTCTTCTTTCAGTCATATTTATCTCATTTAGCATTGATGCTAGTGTTGTTGATTTACCACTACCTGTAGGACCTGTTACAAGTATAAGACCTTTTTCTTTTTTGATAAGTTCTTTAAAAATAGGGGGGCTATTGTAGTCATCAAGAGTAGGTATCTCAAGTGGAATCATACGAAATGCACAACCTATACCATATATAGTTTTATAGTAGTTTGCACGGAAACGACCGATGCCCTCTAACTCAAAAGAGAAATCAAGTTCTAAGTCTTCTTCAAATGCTTTTTTTTGTTTTTCATTTATGATAGAGTATGACATACTCTCTATATCTTTATCTGTTAAAACAGGTAAGTTTAAAGGTCTTAACTCTTTGTCTATCCTTATCTGTGGTTCACTTCCAACTACTAAGTGTAAGTCAGAAGAACCATAAGCTAAAACACTTTTTAAAAGTTTTTTAATGTCAATAGGTTGTTTTTCAGTAGTCTCTGTAGTTTCGCTCATAAGAGAAGTTCCTATTCTATGATTTTAGGTACTATAAAAAAGTGGTCACCACTATGAGGTGCATTTTTTATAATATCATCATTTATACTAGCATCACAAGATGGTTTGTCTTCTCTTGTAGGAGTAGCATCTGAAGTCATAGAAAAGTTGTCATCTACACCATCTGTATTTAACTCGCTTAGGTTATCAACAAAGCTAACTATCTCAGAAAGTTGTCCTATAATCTCTTCTCTTTTGTTTTCATCAACTTTTAAAAAAGAAAGTTTCTCTAGTTTACTTAGAAGTTTATCATCTACTTGCATATATGCTCCAAAAAATAATTTTTGTGATTTTAACATATTTTAGCTTTTATAAAAGTCTATCTAATTGCAAAGTATCTATATCTTACTGATTCATAAGCTTCTCAACCATATTTAACTGACCAAATTTATAGTTTAGAGTATCTATGTTGATGTTATCGTAAGTAAAATTTGGAAAGTTTTCAGTCTCCCAAATCCATGTTTTCTCATTTTGATATGTTTTTATAGGGTAATTGTATCATTTTTTGATATCATATTGTGAGAATCTTCTAGTAATGTATGGTATCTTGCATACAACTAATATAATCAGTTGTATTTTTATACTCAGATAATTTAATAGATATTTTAAATAACATTCTATTGTTTTGATTTAAATTCATAGCATTATTAAATATTGCAAATAATTTATTTTCTACTTCTTCATTGTATTTTATACTTAAATAAGATACTATTTTATTCCAATTTTTGATTAAAAATTTACAAAAAACCTCTTGCACTCTTTTTTCATTTGGATTTTCTAAATTTAATTCTTTAATTTTTTTATATGTTTCTATAAAAATAATTTTATCAGTCATTAAACCACTTGATTTCTGAAGTTATAAATCTCTTTACCAGCTTCATAAATATTTTCTGATATTGTTATTTCATCAATAGTATCTAATAATATTTCATCTGTTAATGAATATAAAAAGTTATCAAAATACATTGAATAATAAAGCACTTTTTTATGTTCATCTTTAAACTTTTCACTATGATTATTTTTTACTCTATCCTCTGCAATTTTAGATACTTGTGAGTTCAGATTATAAAGTTCTGATAGTTCTTTTTGAATATCTTTGTTTTGAATATCTTTTATGTCAATTAATGCGATGCGATATAAGATATTTTTAGTTTCTTTTGTTAGATTTGAAACTAACTGTTTTAATATGCTGTATTCTTCCTTACTTTTTATGATACTAGATAAACCAGCTTCCATATCATGTGAAATAACTTTTTCTGTATTTTTAGGATTACTTAGATTTGAATTTAAATATTCTTGTAAGATTTTATCATTAATATTATGATTTGCTATCGTTGCAAGTATTGAACTAATCATTTGATAAACCTTTCTTTGTTAAATTAATGAAGATTATATCTAAAGTTTTTTAATGATGTATAAAGATATAAGTTAGTGAAATATGTGTTCCCGCAAAATTAACTAGCCTACATTTTGATTCATTTACTGATACTTTCAATATCAGAATATTTAAAATCATCTTCTACTATTTTCATATCATCAAGATACTGTTTATCTTTTGAAGCTTCTATCATAGCTAATCTGTACTGTTCTTTTTTTTTGTTTTTCTATAAGAAGTATTAAAGCATTTGATACCAAATTAGAAGAGTATAAGAAGTTAGATAGTTTAGAAATTTAACCTTAACTTCTCATAGCTTTGATAAAAGATTCATAGATATGTTCTAGTTCTAAATCTTGTTTTAGTAGTTCTTTATGGTCTTCATTTAGTATATGTTCAAGAACTGCTACCCGTCTTAAAAGGTACTCAAACATCTCTTTGTTTATATCTGGTAGTTTGTTGTGCATAAGTGGGTCCTTACATCTGCCTTTTTCTATGACATTAGCAGGTATTCCTACAGCAGTAGCTTCATCTGGAACAGGTTTTATAACAACGGAGTTTGCTCCTATCTTTGCATTTACCCCTATCTCGATGTTGCCTAAAACTTTTGCACCAGCACCTATAACTGCACCTTGTCTTATGGTAGGGTGTCTTTTCCCTTTTTCTAGTGATACTCCACCTAAAGTTACCCCTTGGTAGATGAGTACATCATCTTCTATGATAGCTGTTTCACCTATAACCACACCTATACCATGGTCTATAAAAACACGACTACCTATCTCTGCACCAGGATGAATCTCTATGTTTGTAAGCCATTGAGAAAAACCAGATACAAGTCTAGCCATTCTTTTAAAACTATTTTTATATAAAGCGTTCGATATTCTATACCAAACCACAGCCCAAACACCACGGTAGTTAAATAAAAAATCAATCCACGAGTTTAGTGCTGGATCATTTTCATAAGCATTTGAAAAGTCTTCTTTTATTTTTGAAAAAAGTCCCAAAATATTTCCTAGTTAGTGGTTCTTAGATAACCATTTTGTTGTAAATATAATTCTAATTTTGTAAGTGTATCGTTTTTTTCTTTTTCTGTTATAAAATTACTCTTAAGAAGTTCCTCTTTAAGTTTTGTATTAATTTCATCTTTGTTATACCCGATGTTATCTAATATATCTAAAAGTGTACTTGACTCTATATCATTTACTAGGGTATAGTTTGTGTCATTTATCTCAACTGTATATTCGTTAGGATGTGTAAATAGGTTATGGTTCATCCCTAAAGTTTCTTGATATGCACCAATGTTAAAAAAACCTAAAAAATACTCTTCCTCATCTAAGTTTACATCGTGTAGATAAAGTGGTTTGTTTGCATCAAAACCTATCTCCCCATCACTATCGCAAGTTATGTCCCATAATGAAGCTGGACGGAGTGGATTTGTATCTAAATGGTGTAGTGGCATCACTGGAAAATGTTGTTTTAAACCCCAGTAGTCAGGTAAGCTTTGAAATATAGAAGCATTTATAAGATACCTTTCTTGTATGTTTGCTTGTAGTTGTTCTAGTTCTGAGTAGTTATATGAGTTTGTTAGATAGAGTGCTTTTTTTATGATGTTGTGAACTAAGATTTCAGCATTTGACCTATCTTGCAAATCGATATAACCTAAATCAAAAAGTGTTAAAAGTGATTCTATATGGTCAAGTGCATCATGAAGGTACTCTATACAATTTTTTGTATTTAGAAGTTTATTTAACTCTTTTAACTCTTCTATAAGTGGTGGATTTTTCTCTTTAAAATTTAAAAGTTTTTCATGATAATCTTGAGAAAACAGTTCTAAAACAGGTGTTATCAAGATAGCATGAGATGCTATTATAAACCTACCAGATTCTGTAAAAATATCTGGATGTTTTACACCTTTTGCATCCATGATTTCACCAAGTAAAAAAACAACACTACTTGAAAACTCTTTTATAGAGTAATTGTAAGATTTTGAGTGTGAATGTTGGTTATACTCAACAGCTAATCCACCACCTATGTTAATACTACAAAGTGAAATCGCATCCATATTTTTAAGTTCAGCATAGATATTTCCAGCTTCACGAAGAGCTTTTTTTATAGGTGCAATATCTGACATTTGTGAACCTATATGAAAATGTATCATCTTAAAGTATTGTAGTAAATTGTTTTGTTTTAGTAAGTTTACAGCTTCTATAATCTCTGTAGATGTAAGCCCAAACTTAGCATCCATACCACCACTTTTAGCCCAAGTTCCACTTCCTGCACTATGAAGTCTTACTCTTATCCCAATATCAGGTATCTGTAGATTACACTCAGATGCTATCTCTATAATGGTTTCAAGTTCCCCAAGCCCTTCTATAGTAAGTGTAATATTGTAGCCACTTTGTGCAGCTATAAAACCTAAGGTTAGCATCTCTTTATCTTTAAACCCATTTACTGTTATCTTAGAATCTTTTGGTGTTTTACTCATAGCTATGATGAGTTCAGCTTTACTCCCAGCTTCAAGACCATAGTTAAACTCTTTACCTTGTTCCATGATAGCATCTACTGCATTTGGAAATTGGTTTACTTTTAATGGAAAAACAGCATTAAAATCACCTTTGTAGTTGTTTTCTAAAATAGCCTTATCAAAGTTTGAATAAAGGCTTTTTATCTGTTTTTTTATAAGATGTGGAAACCTTAAAATGGTCGGTCCTTTTACACCTTTTAGTCGAATATTTTCAATGATATTTAACAATGATGGCATACTTTTGTAGTTAAGTTTCAACTCACCATTTTCAATAATAAAATTGTTGTTTGCCCATATATTAAGACCAAAATTTTGCATTAGTATATATTTCCTAAAATGTAGATATTTATAGGTATTTTATCTAAAATTTAATTAAGATAAATTATAATTTTTCATGATAATTTATTACAAAACTAAACCAATAAGTATAAATATTGCAAAATGACATATTTATTTTGACTAATTAGCTAAAAAATACTACAATATGCCATATAAATTAAGAGTAAAGGTGATTTTATGAATAAATTTTCAGATATTGTAGAAGAGATAAAAACTATAATCTCTAGTGATTTTAAGGAAAAAAAAGTTTTTGACAAAGATGTAGCTGAGGTTCTTGGTGTTTCTCAAATGAACTTTGCAACAATGAAAAAAAGAAATAAAATTCCCTTTACAGAACTCCTTGATTTTTGTGCTTTAAAAAGTATATCTATAAACTGGATGCTTTATGGTCAATCACCTGAGAGTCTTTTAGAATCTACAAATAGGTTTTATATGATTAAGTATTTCAATGATGTTAGTGCATCTGCTGGTGGTGGTTCAGATATAACATCGGAAAATATTGAAGAGTTAGAGATGCCAAGTTACTTTATAGATAAACTTGGAGGAGAAAGAGAACTTAATAATATAGAAGCTATAAATGTCTCGGGTGATTCTATGGAGCCAACTTTTAGTTATAACGACATAGTTTTTATAAATAGAAGTAAAACAGATTTGGGTCGTGGAGGTATTTTTACTATAAGAACAGAAGCAGGTCTTTTTATAAAAAGGGTTCAAAAAAGGATAGATGGCAAGATAGATATTATCTCAGATAACAAAGTCTACACAACTTTAACTTTAGATGCAAACGATGTTGAAGTTATAGGAAGAGTTGTTTGTAGATTTGGCGATGTAGATTAGATGCCATCTAACCTATGCTTTCATATCTAAAAGAGTTCCTAGCATCTGATCTTGAGTTTTTATAGAAGCTACATTTACTCCAACTGCATCTTGAGCTATGATCTGGTCTGGTATCTCTTTAGTTAAGTCTGTTTGACTTCTTATAGAGCCATTGTTATCAGCCTGTTTGTTATTTGCTACTACAGAGTTACCTGCACCACTTGACATTCTTGTATCATTAGGTACAAAACCATCTGTATTTACATTTGCTATATTATTGGCATTTGTATTCATCATCGTTTGATGTGACTGGATTGAAGATATATTTGTTGATATACTCATAATAGACCCCTTACATATAATAGTCTTTCACTATTATAGTAAGAGTTATATAAAAAAAAGATTAGTGTAAGTCTGCGTTTAGTTTTATCTCTCTTGTTGAACGAGAAGCAGTTATCTCACCAGTCATAGAGTTTTGTCTATAGTGGATGCCATAAAGTCCTGCTAGTTGTTTACCTTTGAAGATTTCACCTTCCATTTTCATGTTTGTATTAACAGCCATGATTTTTTCAAGTTCTTTAGCTTGGATACCAACTTTTGTACCTTCAAGTATAGCTATACCAGCATCTATAATACAACCATCACCAAGAGGGATACCACAAACAGAGTTTGCACCTAAAAGACAGTTTTTACCTACAGAGATAGGGTTACCATCAGTTCCACTAAGAACTCCAAGGATTGAAGCACCACCACCAACATCACTACCATCACCAACGATAGCAGAAGAACTTATACGACCCTCAACCATAACTGTTCCAGTAGTACCAGCATTGAAGTTGATGTATGAAGCACCTGGCATTACAGTAGTTCCACCTGCAAGTTGAGCTCCAAAACGAACTTTTGAAGTATCTAAGATACGAGTGTTATCAGCTGGGATGATATGTTGTAAAAATCTTGGGAATTTATCTACAAAGTCAATATGTGGGTATTCATTTGCAAGTTTAAGTTCTATCTCAAACTCTCTTAGGTAGTCTAGTTCTATCGGCTGACCATTTGACCATGCAACATTTGGTAATGCTCCAAAAGCACCATTTAGGTTAATCTCTCTAAGACCTACTTTTGCTTGAGAGATAGCATATAGTTTAAGGTAAGCAGATTCAACACTCTCAACTGCACCATCTTCAAAGAGAAAACATACTTTAAACTCACCCTCTAGCGAACCGTTTGACATCATCTGAGTATAAAGTGCTGAAATAACTTGTATATTTTTATGAGCATCACCATAAGCTTCATCTGAGTAAGGTGTAAAAGCATTTAAACAGCTTTTTAAGAATGCAACATTTATGTTACAAACTACTTCATTCTTAGTAAAATCAACCTCTACACCTTGTTCTGCTAAAGCTTTTATAAAGATAGCTGCACTACCAAAGTTTTCATCCCAGTTTATTAAAGGGTAAGTAGCCTGAAGAGATTTTTCAACATTTAACTGACCTAAATCAACTCTAGCTATACCAAATGCTAAAGGGTCTTTATAACCAGTTGTATTTGTTTTAATATCTTCGATAAGTGCTTTAAAAGCATCTGTTGTTTGTATAATTTCCATAAATTCTCACTTAAATTTTATTTTTCTTATTATATTGAAAGTTTATTAACGGCTACTTTTGTATAATAACTTTATGAATAAATGGTTGGAACTTTTAAAAAATAATGATTATATTGGTGTTAAGCAGTACCTAAAAAAAGGTGCAGATATAGATGAGGTAAATGATGTAGGGGAGGGTGTCTTAGCTTGTGCATTGAGAGCTAGATGTGATTTTGACTTGCTTATGTTGTTAGTTGAGAGTGGTGCAGATATAGAGGACTTTGATGATGAGGGTGTATCTGTTTTTGATATGGCTATAACTTATGACAATATGGAGATGGTAAAGTTTCTTATAAAAGAGGGTAGAGATGTAAATAGTACAACAAGAAGAAGTAAACTTACACCACTTATGGTTGCTTCTTGTTATGGAAGAGTTGATATTTTAAAAAACCTTTTAGCTAATGGTGCAAATCAAGATGCAGTTGAAGCAAAAGGACTCAAAGCTAAAGATTTTGCAAGAAAGATGAACAAAAAATCTGTTTTAGAGATACTTAAGTAAGATGGCATAAATAATTTTATTTTTTACTTTTAAGAATAAAATAAAAAATAGCTGCTATTACAACAAAGATTCCTATTCGTATAGTTAATGTTGTTAAGTCTTGGGTATCGTTCATAAAATGCCTTTTAATTTTGTATTTAAAATTGTATCATATTATCTAAAATATTTTAATAACTTTTTTATTTATGATGATTATAAAATGAAGAAGTGATAAAGTATAAGTTACTTGATTATCTGTATAAATAAGATTATGAAAAATA